>OKUL01000768.1_pt1 | contig 14282 bp, 11 predicted proteins | sample 1606631 | NCBI WGS metagenome assembly OKUL01 (sample SAMEA3882518, study PRJEB24775) | human gut metagenome | biome: human-associated habitat; feature: intestine environment; material: feces | place: Netherlands | collected 2009/2010 | reverse complement strand
ACCGTAAATTTTAGCACAGATCGGAGATCTCGTAAATGAGTTGTTCGGATTCCTCCCAGCCCAGGCACGGGTCGGTGATGGACTTGCCAAAGACGCCGCCGTCGACCGGCTGGTTGCCGTCTTCCAAGTAGGACTCGATCATAAAGCCCTTGACCAGCTTGGAGATGGACTCGTTGCGGCGGCAGCTGTCGAGCACCTCCTTGCAAATGCGATACTGCTCCAGCGGACGCTTGCCCGAGTTGTCGTGGTTGCAGTCGATGACCGCTGCCGGATTGGCATAGCCGGCATGCTCGGTATAGCGTTCGGCCAGGCGTTCCAGGTGTTCGTAGTGGTAGTTGGGGTAGGTGCGCCCATCGAGACCGATGTAGCCACGCATAACGGCGTGTGCGAGCGGGTTGCCGTCGCACTCGACCTCCCAGTTGCGGAAGATGAAGCTCTGGTGCGCCTGCGCGGCGTAAATGGAGTTGAGCATAACGGTGGTAGAGCCGGCAGTGGGATTCTTCATGCCGACGGGTACCGAAATGCCGCTCGACACCAGGCGATGCTCCTGGTTCTCGACCGAGCGTGCGCCCACGGCAACATAGCTCAGCAGGTCAACGAGGTACTGGTAGTTGGACGGATAGAGCATCTCGTCGGCGGTGAAGAAGCCCGTTTCCTCAATAACGCGCAGGTGCATGTGGCGGATGGCCTTGACGCCCTCGAGCAGGTCGTCGGGAGCCTCGGGGTTGGGGTTGTGCAGCAGGCCCTTGTAGCCGGTGCCCTTGGTGCGCGGCTTGTTGGTGTAGACGCGCGGAATGATGATGAGCTTGTCCTTGACCTCCTCGGCGGTCTTGGCCAGTCGGTTCATGTACTCAAGCACCGAATCTTCGCGGTCGGCAGAGCACGGGCCGATGATGAGCACCTTACGTGCGTCCTCGCCGGTAAAGACTTTGGCGACCTCGGCGTCAAATGCCTGCTTTTTGGCGGTAAGTTCGGCAGAAAGCGGCATTTCCTCGCGGATCTCCATGGGGATCGGCAGCCTGCGTTTGAATTCCATGGCCATAGGGGTCTCCTCAATCTATAGAAAGAGCAAAAAGCGTATTGTCGAATGCTCGGCATTATCCGCTGTCGCACGCTAAAGTGCAAGCCCTTGTCACCCCGAAACCTACCAAAAAGAGACAGGTTTATTTTGGCAGGTTTTATCTGGGTAAACGTTGGCGCTCACCAGGATGGGATGACGCCGTGAGGGACCCTAAGCCTGCCGCCGATTCCCCGGGGAGTACCCAGTGGGCAAAAAATGCCAAATATGAGTACTGTTGCCAACCTAGTAACATATCCGTCTAGCGAGATAATAGACAAAGTGATAAATATGTTCATTAACGTTAGCAGACAGAAGTCTGCTAACGGGCGTTTTGATTAATTCAAAGGCGTATAGAGGCCGCAAGGAGGTCGTTTGAGGCGGTTTTGGCTGTTACCAAAAAGGTAACAGTACTCATATTTGCCATTTTTTGCCCACAGGGTCTGGAAAGCGCCGTCAATGAGGTCTCAGGGAAGGCGTTTCGAGGGCTGCAAAACAAAAACGGGGACGCAGATTGCCTGCGTCCCCGTTCTCGGGCGTTATTCGTTCACTGCGGCAGAATTTACGCTGCCTCGTCGAACTGCGAATTGTACAGGTCGGCGTAGAAGCCGCCCTGGGCGAGCAGCTCGTCGTGCGTGCCCTTCTCGACGATGTCGCCGTCGCGAATCACCAAGATCACGTCGGCGTTGCGGATCGTGGACAGGCGGTGCGCGATGACAAAGCTGGTACGGCCTTGCATCAGCGCATCCATGGCGCGCTGAATGAGTTCCTCGGTACGGGTATCGACGTTGGAAGTCGCCTCGTCCAGAATCAGCGCCGGGCGGTCGGCCAAAATGGCACGGGCGATGGTCACGAGCTGGCGCTGGCCCTGCGACAGATTGGTGCCTTCCTCGTTGATCATAAAGTCGTAGCCGCCGGCGAGCGTATGGATAAAGTGATCGCAGCGTGCGGCGCGTGCGGCGGCTTCGACCTCGGCATCGCTTGCATCGGGGCGTCCGTAGCGGATGTTCTCGCGGATCGTGCCGTTAAACAGCCAGGTATCCTGCAGCACCATGGCAAACTCGCCGCGAAGTGCCGCGCGGTCCCAGTCGCGCACGTCGATGCCCTCGACGCGCAGCGAGCCGCCGTCCACATCGTAAAAGCGCTGCAGCAGCTTAATGAGCGTGGTCTTGCCAGCGCCGGTGGGACCGACGATGGCGATTGTCTGGCCGGGCTGCGCCTCGCAGCTAAAGTCGTGGATGATGGTCTTGTCGGGCGTGTAGCCAAACTTGACGTGGTCGAACTCCACATGGCCGGGGCGCTTTTCGGGAATCTGCGCGTCGGCCTTCTGCTCCTCCTCGGGCGCGGCTAGGAACTCAAAGACGCGCTCGGTGGCGGCGGCCATCGACTGCATCGTGTTGCTCACGTTGCCCAGTTGCTGCACGGGTTGCGTAAAGTTGCGAACGTACTGGATAAAGCTCTGGATGTCGCCGGGCGTGGCATTGCCGGTCAGCGCGAGCTGCGCGCCCACCACGACGACGCCCACGTAGCCCATGTTGCCCACCAGACTCATAAGCGGCATCATCAGGCCCGACAGGAACTGCGAACGCCAGCCACTAATAAAGAGGCGGTCGTTTTGGCGGTCGAATTCCTCGATCGAGGCCTCGGCGCGGTCGAACACCTGAATAACGTTCTGGCCGGCAAAATCCTCCTCGATAATGCCGTTGACGGCGCCCAGAACCTGCTGCTGCTCGCGGAAGTACGGCTGCGAGAAGTGAATCATCACGGTCAGGATAATCGCAGCGGCCGGCAGCGTGAGCACGGTGACGCCGGTGAGCGGCAGGCTGATCGACAGCATCATGACGAGCACGCCGATAATCTGCGTCACCGACGTGATGAGCTGGGTCACGCTCTGGTTGAGCGACTGGCCGAGCGTATCGACGTCGTTGGTGATGCGACTGAGCACGTCGCCCTTGCTGTGTCCGTTAAAGTAGCTCATCGGCACGACGGCAATCTTGGCGGCGATCTCCTTGCGCATTCGGTAGCAGATCTTTTGCGTGACGCCGGTCATGAGCCAGCCCTGGATTAGACTGCAGATAGAGCTCGCCAGATACAGGCAGAGCAAAAAGCCGAGCGTCTTGGCGATCCAGTTAAAGTCGACATCGCCGGTGCCGTTGACCTTGGCAACCAGGCCCTCGAACAGTTTGGTGGTGACCTGGCCGAGCACCTTAGGTCCCACAATATTGAAGATGACCGAGCACACGGCAAAGGCGACGGCGGCAAACACGGCAATCTTGTGCTGGCCGATATAGCCGAGCAGCTGCCTCATGGTGCCCTTAAAGTCCTTGGCCTTTTCGCCACGGCGCATGCCACCCATGCGGCCCATGGGTCCACGCTGACGGGTGGGCTTGGGAATTTGAGTCTTGGTCTCGTCTGCCATTAGCGCTCGCCTCCTTCCATAACGGCTGCAATTTCTTCTTGGGTAAGCCCCAGCTCCTCGGCGGAAAGCTGCGACTGTGCGATCTCCAGGTACGCCGGGCAGCTGTGCAGCAGCTCCTCGTGCGTACCGGTGCCCACCACGTGGCCGTCGTCGAGCACGATGATCTGGTCGGCGTGCATGATGGTCGCGATGCGCTGGGCCACGACCACGAGTGCGGCGTCGGTAACGTTTTTGGCCAGCTCCTCGCGCAGGCGCGCGTCGGTCTTGTAGTCGAGGGCGCTAAACGAGTCATCGAACACCACGACCTCGGGCTTTTTGGCCAGGGCGCGGGCGATGGCCAGACGCTGGCGCTGACCGCCCGAAACATTGGAGCCGCCCTGGCTAATGGGGGAGTTGTACCCGTCCTCGCGCTCGGCGATAAAGTCCTCCGCCTGGGCGACGCGTGCTGCCTGGCGCATATCCTCGTCACTCACCATGTCGCCGGCAAACTTGAGGTTGCTCTCGACGGTGCCCGAGAACAGACGCCCCTGCTGCGGGATGTAACCAATGCGGCGGCGCAGCTCGGAAAGGGTCATGTCGCGCACATCGATGCCGTCGAGTGAAATGCTGCCGCCCGTGACGTCATACAGGCGCGGAATCAACTGCACGAGCGTGGACTTGCCCGAGCCCGTGGAGCCAATGATGCCGAGCATCTGGCCGGCATGCGTGGTGAAGTTCACGCCGCTGATGACGTCGGCGCGGGCATCGGGATACTGGAAGCTCACGTCGCGGAAGGTGAGCTCGCCGCGCGGCGCGCTGGCCGCGGGCAGTTTGGGCGAGACGGGGTCGTTGATGCTCGTGGGGCAAGTGATGACCTCTTCCACGCGCTCGGCTGCGACCTCGGCACGGGGCAGGATGACCGAAACCATGGTGAGGATCATAAACGCCATGACGATCTGCATGGTGTAGGAGATAAACGCCATCATGTTGCCGACCTGCATCACGCCGTCGGACACGCCCTGCGCGCCAAACCAGACGATAAGCACGGTGATGCAGTTCATGACGAGCATCATGAGCGGCATCATAAAGCTCATGGCGCGGTTGGTGTAGAGCTGCGTGGTCATCAGGTCGAGCGATGCCTTGTCAAAGCGCTTGAGCTCATGTTCCTCGCGGTTGAACGAGCGGATGGGCATAAGGCCGTCGAGCAGCTCGCGGGCGGTAAGGTTCACGCGGTCCACAAAGCTCTGCATCTTTTTGAACTTGGGCATGGTGAGGCCCATGAGCACGCCGACGACGGCCGAGACCGCGATGATGGCAACGGCGATGGTCCACTCCAGGCCGGTGTGGTTGGCCAGGACGCGCATGACGGCGACGATGCCCATGACGGGGGCCATCAGGCACATACGGATAAACAGGGTTGCGGCCATCTGGATCTGCTGAATGTCGTTGGTGCAGCGGGTAATGAGCGAGGCCTGGCTAAACTTGCCCACCTCGGCCGGTGAGAAGTGCATAACCTTGTTGAAGGTCTCGCGGCGCAGGTCGCGGGCGATGGAGCAGGCGGTGCGCGAAGCCACGGCACCGGTCAGGATGGTGGCGACGAGCGACACCAGGCACAGCCCAAACATCGTGGTTGCCATGCGGCTAAGATAAGCGTTCTGCACGTCGGCGGGGTCGATGCCCTGTGCCTTGTACTCGTCCTGTACATAGCTCACGGCGCGCTGGGTGACGATGGAGCCCGACATGGAGCCCATTTTGTCCGCCATTTGGTTGGCGCCCTCGACGAGCTTGCCCTGATCGATAAGACCGCCTTCAACGCCTAGGCGCAGGCTCTTCATGGTGATCTTACCGCCGTCGGCGTCGATCTGCTTTTGCATGCTCTGCGCGGCTGCGGCCTTCTGCTGCATCTCGGCGAGCTGCTCGGGCGTCATCGCTGCCATTTGCTCGGGGGTGGGCATGGCCTGAGCAGCGTCGTTGTCTTTCTCGCTGGACGAGCCCATCATGTCGCCCATGGAGTTGGCGTCAATGCCCTGGTTGAGCGAAAGGACGACAGTCTCGGGCAGGCTCATAATGTCGGCAATCTTGCCTCCATCGGCACGCTCTTCCTCGGTACCCTTATACGTTCGAATGCCATTTTTGTCAGCCTTGCTAAACACGGCCTCCACAGCTTTGGCGTCCTTGGCGCTCATAAAGAGTTCGAGGTCGTTGAGCGATTCGGCGCGAATGGTGTCGGGCACGGGCGAGGCGATGCCGCCTTGCTGCACGCCCACGTCGACGATGTCGCTCATATAGGTAGGCAGTGCCAGATCGGCGTTGCAGCTGATTACGATAAGTACGATAGCTGCGAACAGTGCCAGGACATGCTTTTTAAAGAGCTTGAGAATCCTCACTCGGCATCTCTCCTTTCTTGATTGCGGTCGATAATTTCGTTGGCACGTCTAAGAAGGCGCACCATCTCTTGGGTATCTGTTTCGCCGAGCTGCTCGAGGAAAGCCGCAGTGCGGTTCTCGAATTCCCGACGTTTGATTTCGAGATCCTGGAATCCTTTGTCGGTCACCGTGACGTGTACGCGACGACGGTCGGTCTTTGAGTGCTCGCGCTCGACCCAGCCCTTGGCTTCGAGAGCGCGTAGGATATTGGCGATGCGGGCACTCGAGACCCAGGCGCGATCAGCGAGTTCGCTCGGCGTGAGCGAACCGCCGGCGAGTATGAGGGCGCGCATGACGGCCATTTCGCCGCCGAGGGCTTTGTCCGCAAAGCGCGAAATGCGCTGATGCATGCTGCCGAACTCGGTAAGGAGCTGACGCCCAAGTTCACGGAAATCGGTATCTTCCACCGAAAACCCCTAACACTAGAAACTATTTTCGGTGGAAGATGATACCCTCATACGCGGGCCTCATACAGTGGCAATATAAAGAGCGCATAAAGACTTAAAATCATTCAATTGCTGAAGCGTTTCAAAGAACTATCATGCCCGCGGTTAGGCGAGGGGTTGTCACCACCATGACGACTGGGACTCATATAAGCGCCACGTGCGATGCTCCAACTTCCCGCAAGGAGACACCTTACATAAGGGGGAATGGAGTCATGGCATTTGACTTCACGGGCAAGACCGCGATTGTCACGGGCGGCACTCAGGGCATTGGCCTCGAGATCGCCAAGGGCATCGTCGCGGGCGGCGGACATGTCGCGCTCATCGCAAGGAACGCTGCTAAGGGCGAGGCCGCTGTGGCCGAGCTTGGCGAGGGCAACAAGTTCTATCAGCTCGATGTCGCCGATGCGCCCAAGGCGCGCGAGACCGTCGAGCAGATTTTTACGGACCTGCCGCAAACCAACATCCTGATCAACTGCGCTGGCGTCATCAGCACCAAGAAGTTTGACGAGATCGATGACACCGAGTGGCGTCGCACCATCGACATCAACCTCAACGGTACCTTCACTATGATGAACGCCGTGTACCCGCACTTTAAGGCGGCCCATGCCGGCACTATCGTCAACGTGAGCTCTGTTGCGGGCAAGATCGGCGGCGGCCTGCTCGGCACCGCTGCCTACGCTAGCTCCAAGGCCGGTGTTAACGGTCTAACCAAGGCAGTCGCCAAGGAAGGCGGCAAGTTCGGCGTTCGCTGCAACGCCGTGTGCCCGTCGCTCACGTTGACCGATATGACCTCGATTCTCTCTGACGAGAACTCTCAGCGCATCATCAACGGTATCCCTCTGGGCCGCGCCGCCCAGGCCAGCGAGCCTGCGCAGATGGTGCTGTTCTTCGCTTCCGACCTCGCCAGCTTCGTGAACGGCGAGATCGGTGACTGCGACGGCGGCATCGTCCTGGACGGGTAATACCCCGCGATGATTATTCGGCGACGGCTCCTGCGACTCGGGACCGTCGCCTTCTTTCTGACATAGGCGCGTGCGGCTACGATTCGCATGCATCCAAAGGAGATATATATGAGTGAATCGACTGCGGTGGAGGCGCCGGCGGCAAAGGAGCCGTTCTTTAAGATGTCCTCCATCCCGGGTGCCAATATTTTGGTGCCGCTTTTGCTGGGCTGCCTGCTCAACACGCTATTCCCCGACCTGTTCAAAACGCTCGGCAGCTTTACGCTTGGCATGACCCAGCAGGGCGCGGGCCCGCTCGTGGGCGCTTTTTTGCTCATCGTCGGTACGACGATTTCGTTTAAGAGCGCTCCTGCCGCCGCTGCCCGCGGTGCCATTATCATCGCCGTCAAGCAGATCGTGGTCGTTGCCGTGTCGCTGCTCATTCTTTATGTGTTCAACGACAACCTGTTTGGCATCTCTGCCATGGTGATGCTGGCGGCTTGCACCGGCGCCAACAACGCTATGTACGCTGGCCTGATGGGCACCATGGGCAATGAGGCCGAGCGTGGCGCTGTCGCAATCACCACGCTCGTTGTCGGCCCTCCGGTCACGATGATCGTGCTCGGCGCTGCCGGCCAGGCTCCGATCGGCTGGTCGCTCGTGGGTGCCATCCTGCCGATCGTCGTCGGCATTATTCTGGGCAACCTCTTCCCCAGCTTTAAGAAGATGATGGCACCGGCACTTTCCGCCGTCATCGTGCTCGTCTTCTTTGCCATGGGCTCGACCATGACCTTTGGCCAGCTCATTAATGGCGGTCTTCCCGGTATTCTGCTCGGCGTGATCTGCTCGGTGGTCTTTGCAATTCCCGTCATCGCGGTCGATAAGCTCACGGGCGGTACGGGTGTCGCAGGTGCGGCCATTTCGAGCTGCGCCGGAGCTAATGTGGCTACGCCTGCTGCCATGGCAAGCGTCAACGGGGCCATGTACGGTGGCGCCGTGCTCGCGACGGCTACGGCACAGGTTGCAGCGTGCGCAATCGTGACGGCTATTTTGACCCCGCTGGTCACCAGCTGGTGCTACAAGCATTTTGAAGGCCAGGGTCACAGCAAGGCAACGACCGACAAGGCCGCCGCAGCCGCCTAATGCCAAGCGGCAATCAAAGCTAAATAACTAGCCACGCCACAGGGCGGCCCCGGGGAAAATTCCGTGGCCGCCCTGCAGTTTCTGTAGGGTCTCTGGGACACTTTACCCTGCTAAAGCTGGCATAACAGCTAGAGTGAACGTCGTACAAAGGCAAGCAAAAATACCAAACAAATCGGTGAACGGTAGTTGTTCACGCTCTCATTTCCTGCGGGTTTGTAAAAAACGCCCTTATGATATAAAAAAAGAAACATATAACAGCCCAGATGGAGAGGGTCGCTATGTTATCCTTCTCAAACGGGTGAAATCTTGGGTTTTGGGTTGTAGTTCCAAGGTGGACAAACGTTTTTCCTGCACCAACGTGTGGTGAAGAACGGAAGAAGCCGGTAGTGCAAGCCGAACATTCAAGAATTCAATAAGCAGCGGTGTGAGAGAGCGCCGCATTACACGTAACTAGGAGCGTGGTTACACAATGCAGGAGGCATGGGAAGGCTTCAAGGAAGGTATCTGGACGGGAGAGGTTGACGTCCGAGACTTCATCCAGAAGAACTACACCCCCTACGAGGGCGATGAGTCGTTCCTCGTAGGTCCGACCGAGCGTACCAAGGAGCTGTGGGGCGAGGTTCTCGACCTGCTGCTTAAGGAGCGCGAGCAGGGTGGTGTCCTCGATATGGACACCAAGACCGTCACGGGTATCGTGAGCCACCCCGCTGGCTACATCGATAATGCCCATCGCGACAAGGAGACCATTGTTGGCCTCCAGACCGACAAGCCGCTCAAGCGCGCGCTGCACGTCAACGGTGGTATCCGCATCGCTTGCCAGGCTGCCAGCCAGCACGGCTACAAGGTCGACGAGAACGTTGTTGAGCGCTACACCTTCGAGCGCAAGACCCACAACGCTGGCGTCTTCGATGTCTACACCCCCGAGATGCGTGCTTGCCGCTCGGCTCACATCATCACCGGTCTGCCCGATGGCTATGGCCGCGGCCGCATCATCGGCGACTACCGTCGTGTCGCCCTGTACGGTGTCGACTACCTGATCAAGGACAAGGAGGCCCAGAAGGCTTCCACCCCGACGGTCATGACCGCCGACAACATCCGCGATCGTGAGGAGCTGCAGGAGCAGATCCGCGCCCTCGGCGAGCTCAAGATGATGGCCGAGACCTATGGTTTCGACATTTCCAACCCTGCTACCAACACGCAGGAGGCCATCCAGTGGATGTACTTCGCCTACCTTGCTGCCGTCAAGGAGCAGAACGGCGCTGCTATGTCCATCGGCCGTACCTCTACGTTCATCGACATCTACGCTGAGCGCGACCTTGCCAACGGCACCTTCACCGAGGAGCAGATCCAGGAGTTCGTGGATCACTTCATCATGAAGCTCCGCATGGTCAAGTTTGCCCGTACCCCCGAGTACCAGGCCCTGTTCACCGGCGATCCGCAGTGGGTCACCGAGTCCATCGGCGGCATGGGTGTCGACGGCCGTACGCTCGTTACCAAGATGAGCTACCGCTACCTGCACACGCTCGAGAACATGGGCACCAGCCCCGAGCCCAACATGACCGTTCTGTGGTCGACCCGTCTGCCCGAGAACTTCAAGAAGTTCTGCGCCAAGACTTCTGTCGCCAGCTCCTCGATCCAGTACGAGAACGACGACCTCATGCGCGTTTACCACGGCGACGACTACGGCATCGCCTGCTGCGTGTCCTCCATGCGCATCGGCAAGGAGATGCAGTTCTTCGGCGCCCGCGCCAACCTGGCCAAGTGCCTGCTGTACGCACTCAACGGCGGTGTTGACGAGGTCTCCAAGAAGCAGGTCGGCCCCAAGTATCGCGCCGTCGAGGGCGATACGCTCGATTACGACGACGTTGTGGCCAAGTACAACGACATGATGAAGTGGCTCGCTGGCGTGTACGTCAACTCGCTGAACATCATCCACTACATGCACGATAAGTACTGCTACGAGCGCATTCAGATGGCTCTGCACGACAAGCACGTGCACCGCTGGTTCGCTACGGGCATCGCTGGCCTTTCCGTCGTGGCTGACTCCCTGTCCGCCATCAAGTACGCCAAGGTCCACCCCGTCCGTGACGAGAACGGCATCATCGTCGACTTCGAGACCGAGGGCGAGTTCCCCAAGTACGGTAACGACGACGACCGCGTCGACCAGATCGCTCACGACGTTGTGCACCAGTTCATGGAGTACATCCGCATGAACGACACCTACCGCAACTCCGTGCCCACGACCTCGGTTCTGACCATTACTTCCAACGTCGTGTACGGTAAGAAGACCGGCTCCACGCCCGACGGCCGCAAGGCTGGCCAGCCGTTCGCCCCGGGTGCTAACCCCATGCACAAGCGCGATAGCCACGGCGCCATCGCTTCGCTGTCTTCGGTTTCCAAGCTCCCGTTCCGCGATGCTCAGGACGGCATCTCCAACACCTTCTCCATCATCCCGAGTGCGCTCGGCAAGGAGGATCAGGTGTTCTTTGGCGATATCGACCTTGATCAGCTGGGCGAGTAACTATTGTTAGTGCTATACTAACAATAACGATTACTGATTAGTGCGCCGGTTTCGGCCGGCGCCTATCGATCGAAGGAGACACATTATGAAGGTTTCTGAAGTTTCCGAGACTCAGGCCGATAACCTGGTCCACATGCTCGACGCTTACGCCGAGAAGGGTGGTCACCACCTGAACATCAACGTCTTCAACCGTGAGACGCTGCTCGACGCTCAGGCTCACCCCGAGAAGTATCCGCAGCTGACCATCCGCGTTTCCGGCTACGCCGTGAACTTCCACACGCTCACCAAGGAGCAGCAGGACGAGGTCATTGCGCGTACCTTCCACGACAAGTTCTAAAGGGACTCAACTCCCACCGGAGACCCGGTAAGGCCTACGCACTTTGCCTCTCAAACGTCCTCGCCGCTTCGCGGCTGACGCTCCTATTTGGCAAGGTGTTTTTTAGAATTCATTTTGCGCTCGGCCTCGAAGGCTTGCCTGTCCCAATCGAGCGGAAGTCCGGCCTCGACCCATGCCTCGTAGGCCCTCCTTATGGGCTTGAGCTCCCTTTGGCCCCTCTCCAGCATCGAGATGTACTTCTCGCTGGTGCCCAGTATGGACGCCGCCCTCACCTGGCTGACCCTCGCCGCGCGCCTGGCCGCCACGAGCTCCGACGCGTCCGCCGGCCTCCTGATCTCGTGCGGGTGCATCAGCGCCCGGTACGCCTCCCTGGCCACGTAGCGCTTGAGGCACCTCATGACCTCCCTGTCGCTCTTTCCCCGCCCCCTCGCCCTCTCGGCGTACTCGGCGGTCTCGGGGTCGCGCATGACCCTCTGCCTCGCGATCTCGTGCAGCGCGCTGTTCGCCTGCCGGTCGCCGCCCCTGTTGAGCCTGTGCCTCACGGTCTTGCCGCTCGAGGCGGGGATGGGGCAGGCCCCGCATATCGCCGCGAACGACGCCTCGGAGCGCAGCCTGCCCGGGTTGTCCCCGGCCGCGACCGCGAGCTTGGCCGCGCTCACGGGCCCGCACCCGTACATCGCCAGCAGCGCGGGGCAGTTCTCCTCCAGGGACGCCTCGATCGCGCGCTCCATGTCGAGCGCCGCGCCTTCACCGCCCCGGAGCGCGCCGCGAGCATGCAGCGCACCCCGTCGACCCACCCGTCCTGGCTCTTGGGGGTCCCGAGCTTCGAGCCGGACATCGCCGCGCGGGCGGCCCTCTCCGCGTCCGCCTCGTCGCACTTTCCCTGCCCCGGGCGCCTCCTCTGCGTCCTCGCCGGGGAGAGCGCCTCGCGCACGGGCATCCCCAGCGACGCGAGGTGCCTGGTGAGGCCCGCCCCGTAGGACGACGTCCCCTCCATCGCGACGCAGGCCGGCTCCCCGGCCGCCGCGATCGCCCCGGCGAGCGCCTCGTAGCCCGCCGCGTCGGCGGGGAACTGGCGGGACAGGACCTTGCGGCCCCTCCAGTCCAGGACGTACAGCCAGTGCGAGTCGGCGTGGGTGTCGACCCCGCAGAAGACCGGCCCGCGGGCGCCGGGTGTCGATTCGGTTCTCATGTCTCGCTCCGTTCTTTCCGTGCTCGCCTGGACCGGGCAGACGGCACACTGACGGGGCGCGATAGAATGCGGTTGTTCGGGTCCGCGGTATCGCTCCATGCTCCTATTAGGTCATGCGGCGGTCTCGGCTCGCCGCGGGCCGCGCGGGACATGTCAGGAAACGAGGGCAGCCCTGTGGGCGCCAGCGGAATGTGGGGTCACCGCGCGGTCCGCATCTTATGGTGTCGACGCCAATGGTATACGGGTGCGCGATCGGCGTCTTCAATACAGAAGATATCAGTGCGGAATGTTTTCAAAACCAAGCCCGGCCCCGGCCTGCGGTGACGTTGTTGGCGGTTCTTGGGCATCGCTTGCTGGTGGGGTTCCTTGTCTGAGTTGGACTTAGTTGGTGGGACCACTCATCTCGGTCGCTGTCCCGCGCCGTTCCGGCGCGGAAGGCGCGCCGCTGCGGGAGTGCTAGTCGGTCATTATTGGCGCCGAAGCACCGTCCCGTCCCAGCATCGCCCTCAGCTTCTCGAAGCTTTCCTCGCTTAGGCAGTGCTCCATGTGGCAGCCCTCTTGCGACGCGACCTCAGCCGAAACACCCGCATCCTCCAGCAGCCCCACGAAAAAGCAGTGGCGCTCCCACATTTGGCGCGCGACCTCCAGACCGCGCTCTGTCAGATGAACATCTCGTTTGCCCATTTCGACATAGCCGTTGCTTTCCAGCGTCGCCATGGCCTTGGAAACGCTCGCCTTGGTTACGCCGAGGTACTCCGCAACGTCGATCGAGCGCACGATGACCTGACGTTCCGACAGAACGTAGATTGATTCGAGATAGTCTTCTCCGGATTCACGTAGGGCCATGGGCCGCCTTTCGCGATGATTGTTAGTTAGCCTTTGGATACTTTCCTTGGCTTACTTTACCGCAAAAGTTGCCCATGTCTTACTACGTTGTTTAAAAAGTTAACCGTGTTTCACAAAATGTGCGGGGCAAGCAGAGCGACACGGCACGCAACGTACAAGGAATGTCCCCAACTGCCGGCAGAAAAGGAACGTCCCTAAGTGCCAAGCCGCAGCTATAGCAGGTCAAAGTGCTTGGCGGCGTTGTAAATTCCGTCGTCGTCCACGGCGGTCGTCACGTAGGTCGCCGCGGCCTTCACGGTATCCTGCGCGTTGCCCATTGCCACACTTGTGCCCACGGCCGAGAACATCGACAGGTCGTTCTCTCCATCGCCAAAGGCAATCGCTTCGCTCGCGTCGATGCCCAGGCGCTCCAGCGTCGCCGCCACGCCCAGGTCCTTGCCGCCGTTGGCAGGAATAATATCGCAGAACAGGTCGCACCAGCGCGTAGTGAGCGAATGCGACACCGCATCGGTCACGATATGCTCGTCGGCCGGATCCACAAAGGCGCAGAACTGGTAAACCGGCGCATCGAAGGCATGGTCAAACGGCTCCTCGTGGTAGACGATTCCCGCGTTGCTACCGGCCGTCACCACGCGCTCGGACAGGCGGTTCACAAACGAGTTCTCGCCCTGCATGCACAGCGAGTCGTAGCGCCCCTGCGCCACCTGGTCCACAATCACCGCAACGTCGTCCGGATCAATCGGACAGCTACGGTAAACCCCCTCGGCATCAAAGCAGTGCTGGCCCGAAAGCGTAATGTACGCATCCCAACCCAAGTTGAACAGCCAATCGGGCATCTGGTAGGTCGGACGACCCGTAGCAATCACGCATGCAATCCCCTGCTCGTGAAAGCTGTCGAGCACCTGCTGCGCCGATGCCGGAATCCGGTGCGTCTTAAAGCTCAGCAGCGTGCCGTCGATATCGAAAAACGCGGCT
>OKUL01000767.1_pt1 | contig 14301 bp, 9 predicted proteins | sample 1606631 | NCBI WGS metagenome assembly OKUL01 (sample SAMEA3882518, study PRJEB24775) | human gut metagenome | biome: human-associated habitat; feature: intestine environment; material: feces | place: Netherlands | collected 2009/2010 | reverse complement strand
GAAAATGACATTTTCGCTGAGGCGGGTATCGCACAGAAATACAACTGCCGCCTGACACGCCTTGACTATCAGCAGGAAGCGGGGCTTTTATCCAGTGTGCCGATTGGGAAAAACCTTATCCCGATACAGCGGGGGCTTACCACATCAAGCACCGCTATTTTCATTCCCTTTATCACGCAGGAGCTTTTTCAGACGGGGCAAGCCCTGTACTATGGCTTGAACGCCCTTTCTAACAATATGATACTCTGCGACAGAAAGCAGCTCAAAAACCCAAACGGGCTTATCTTGGGAACGCCGGGAAGCGGTAAGAGTTTCGCCGCCAAAAGGGAAATGACAAATGCTTTCCTCATTACTGACGACGACATTATCATCTGCGACCCGGAAGCCGAGTATTTTTCCCTTGTGCAGCGTCTGAACGGGCAAGTGATACGGCTTTCCCCTACGGGCAGGGGCATTGACGGCAAGCCCCAGTATGTGAACCCTATGGATATTAACCTCAACTACTCCGAGGACGACAACCCGCTTGCCTTGAAATCTGACTTTATCCTTTCCCTTTGTGAGCTTGTTATCGGCGGCAAAGAGGGCTTGCAGCCCGTAGAAAAGACAGTCATTGACCGTGCTGTTAGGAATGTGTACCGACCTTTCCTTGCTGACCCCGCCCCGGAGAGAATGCCTATCTTGGGCGACCTTTACGACGAGCTGTTAAGACAGCCGGAGCCGGAAGCTGCCCGCATTGCGGCGGCATTGGAGCTTTATGTTTCCGGCTCTCTGAACGTCTTTAACCACCGTACCAACGTGGAGCTTTCAAACCGTCTTGTCTGCTTTGATATTAAGCAGCTTGGAAAGCAGCTCAAAAAGTTAGGTATGCTCATTGTGCAAGACCAGGTGTGGAACCGCGTTACCGTCAACCGCGCAGAGAAAAAAGCAACCCGTTACTATATGGACGAGTTTCATTTGCTTTTGAAAGAGGAACAGACCGCAGCCTATTCCGTGGAGATTTGGAAGCGTTTTCGTAAATGGGGCGGCATACCGACGGCAATCACGCAGAATGTCAAAGACCTTTTATCAAGCCGCGAAGTCGAGAATATTTTTGAAAACTCCGATTTTGTCCTCATGCTTAATCAGGCACAGGGCGACCGGGCTATCCTTGCAAAGCAGTTAAATATCAGCCCACAGCAGATGAAGTATGTAACCCACACCGAAGCAGGCGAGGGGCTAATCTTTTACGGAAACGTGGTGCTGCCGTTCATTGACCGTTTCCCGACGGACACCGAGCTTTACCGTCTGCTTACGACAAAGCCGGAGGAAGTGAGCAAGCCATGAAAACGGACGTAATCATCAACCGCGACGCCCTCTATGCCCTGCGGGAGCTGCCGAGCGAAAGCGTGAACTGCTGCGTCACAAGCCCGCCCTACTATGGGCTTAGGGACTACGGGCTTGACGCACAGATTGGACGGGAGGACACGCCGGAGCAGTACATTGACAGGCTTGTAGAAGTGTTCCGGGAGCTGCGCCGGGTACTTAAAGACGACGGGACATTTTGGCTGAATATCGCAGACACATACTGCGGCAGCGGCATGAAAGCGGGCTGCAAGCCAAAAGATTTAATCGGTATTCCGTGGCTTTTAGCCTTTGCCCTGCGCTCTGACGGGTGGTATCTGCGGAGCGATATTATCTGGCTGAAAGAAAACCCCATGCCGGAGAGCTGCCGCGACCGACCGAGCCGCTGCTATGAGCATATCTTTTTACTGACGAAATCAAAGAAATATTACTATGACGCTGCCGCCATTGCAGAGCCGATTGCGCCGGGAACGGCTGCGCGGTACCGGCAGGGGCGCGGCGCAGGACACAAATACGCCGAGGAAGTACCGGGACAGGGCAAGGTACAGGGTATCAATAAAACCCGCAGCGGCGGCTATTATGACGACGCTCTTATGCCGACCACAAGGAACAAGCGGGACGTTTGGCTTATCAATACCGTACCGTATAAGGGCGGGCATTTTGCCGCCTATCCCCCGAAGCTCGCGGAAACGTGCATACTGGCGGGCTGTCCGGCAGGCGGCGTTGTCCTTGACCCTTTCTTTGGAAGCGGCACCACCGGGCTTGCAGCGAAAAGCCTTGACCGCCGCTATATCGGCATTGAACTGAACGCCGAGTATTGTACCCTTGCAGGGGCGCGGATTGGAGGTGGTAACACTTGAAAGACCCATTAAAGCCCCGTGATAAAATCACGCAGAAAATGACCCGCGACGGAGCTATCACAGAAAATCAAACGACGGGCGAAACAGAACGTATCAGCAAACGGACACAGGACGCAGAGTTACAGAAAACGCCAGAGCAACAGGCAGCACAGGACGCAGCGCAGCTACAAGGTGCAGCTTCCCCGACTTCTCCCTTGCCCCATGTGCCGGGAGCTGCCCCCAAAGCGGACACAGGCAAAACGGAGCGCGTCATGGAGCATATTGAAGCCGCCCATACCCGTAAAGCGTCTAAAAAAGCGGTACGAAAGGCACAGGCAGAAGCTACCGCCGGGACGAAATCTTCCCGGCTGCAATTTACCGACGAGGAACGCGCTGCCCCGGAGCTTGAAAAGTATATCAAGAAATCCGATAAAGCCGCCGACCGCTTGGATAAGGCAAAGGCAGCTATCCCCAAAGAAAAGAAACTGGTAAAAGAGCGCACCTTTGACGAAACCACCGGGAAAGGCAAGACCCGCCTGCACTTTGAGGAAAAGGACAAACCGCCCGGATTTAAGGAGAAGCACAACCCGCTATCCCGCCCCACACAGGAAGCCGGGATTTTGGTACATAACAAACTCCATTCTGTCGAAAAGGATAATTCCGGAGTGGAGGGCGCACACAAGAGCGAGGAAGCCGCAGAACGGGGATTGAAGTACGGGGCGCGGAAAATCAAGCAGGGCTACCGCAACCATAAGCTGAAACCCTACCGGGAAGCGGCAAAGGCTGAAAAAGCTGCTTTCAAGGCAAACGTGGATTTTCAGTATCATAAGACCCTGCATGATAACCCACAGCTAACCAGTAACCCTATTTCCCGTTTTTGGCAGAAACAGCAGATTAAAAAGCAGTATGCAAAGGAAGCCCGCAATACTGCAAAGGGTATCAAGGGCGCAGCGGAACGCACCCGCAAAGCGGCAGCCAAAGCCGCCGAGAAAACGAAGCAGACAACGGCGTTTGTGGCAAGACACCCGGCGGGCGTGGCAATCGCTGTCGGGGCGCTGCTACTTTTCATTATGCTTCTGTCCGGGCTGTCCTCTTGTGGTGCAATGTTTTCCGGCACGTTAAACGGCGTGCTTGGAACGTCTTATACCTCCGAGGACAGCGACCTTGTGGAAGTGGAAAATGCCTATGCCGGACTGGAAAGCGGGCTGCAAAACGAGATTGACGCTATCGAAAGCACCCACCCCGGCTATGACGAGTACCGCTATGACCTTGCAAATATCGGGCATAACCCCCACGAATTAGCGTCCTATCTGACCGCAAAATACCAAAGCTACACCCGCGCCGAGGTACAGAGCGAATTACAGCGGATTTTCAATCAGCAATACAAGCTGACGCTGACCGAGGAAGTGGAAATACGCTACCGGGAGGAAGAACGCACCGACACATGGACAGACGAGGACGGCAACGAGCATACGGACACCTACACGGTACAAGTGCCTTATGAGTATTACATCTTAAACGTCAAGCTGACGAACACCCCGTTATCCACGATTGCAGAAAACAATCTGACCCCGGAACAGCTTGAAATGTACCGGGTGTACTTACAGACAAGCGGAAACAAGCCCCTTATCTTTGGCGGCGGTTCTTCCGATACTTCCGCGTCCGAGGATTTAAGCGGCGTGGATTTTGTGAACGGAACGCGCCCCGGTAATACCGCTATCGTTGACCTTGCAAAGCAGCAAGTCGGAAATGTGGGCGGCTATCCGTATTGGAGCTGGTACGGCTTCAACTCCCGCGTGGAATGGTGCGCCTGTTTTGTGTCCTGGTGCTACGGGCAAATGGGACTTTCCGAGCCACGCTTTGCCGCCTGCCAGTCGCAGGGTATTCCGTGGTTTACCTCTCACGGACAATGGGGAGCGCGGGGCTATGAAAACATTGCCCCCGGCGACGCTATCTTTTTTGACTGGGATTTAGACGGCAGCGCAGACCATGTAGGACTTGTTATCGGCAGGGACGAAAGCCGCGTCTATACCGTGGAGGGCAATTCCGGCGACGCCTGCAAGATTAAGAGCTATCCCCTTGACTATGCCTGTATCAAAGGGTACGGGCTGATGAACTGGAACTGACACATTTTTTGAAAATCGAAAGGAGAAAAATTTTATGGCAATGAGTAAAATCGAAAGAATTGACAAGGAAATCCAAAAGACCCGTGAGAAAATCACGGAGTATCAGAACAGGCTGCGCGGACTGGAAGCACAGAAAACCGAAGCGGAAAATCTGCAAATCGTTCAGCTTGTGCGCTCTATGCGCCTTACCCCGCAGGAGCTTACCGCTATGCTTGCGGGCGGCGGTATTCCGGGCATTGCCCCTATCCCCGCAGACTATGAGGAACAGGAGGACAATGCAGATGAAGAATAAAATCCTTGCAAGCATTACCGCACTTTGCGCCGCCCTTGTCCTTGTGGGCGGCTTTTCCGTTACCGCCTATGCACAGACCCCGACGGAAGAAACCGACGACAGCGGCGTAATCGTGGAAACCGAGCCGCAGCCCTTGACCCCGGAGGGCAACATGACCCTTGTGGACGACATTGACGGGGACGCTGCCGAGGATAAGCAGTTTATCGTCGTGAAAAGCAAAGGCGGCAACTATTTTTACATTATCGTTGACCGGGCAGCCGAGGGGGAAAATTCCGTCCACTTCCTAAATCAAGTAGACGAAAGCGACCTTATGGCGATTATCGGGGAGGAACAGACCGAACAGCCCCCGGCTGTCTGCAACTGTACCGAGAAATGCAAGGCGGGCGAAGTAAACACCGCCTGCCCCGTCTGCTCTGTCAACATGGATAGCTGCACAGGCAAGGAAGCCGCGCCGGAGGAACCCACCGGGCAGGAGCAGCCCCAAAACGGCATGGGCGGGCTTTTGATTTTCCTTGTCGTGGGCTTGCTTGGCGGCGGCGCAGCCCTCTACTACGTTAAGTTTATGAAACAGAAACAGAACGTGAAAGGCAGCACCGACCTTGACGAGTTCGATTTTGACGAATACGACGAGGACGAGCCGGAAGAAGCTGACAGCGCAGACACCGAACAGGAGGACGAGGAAGAATGAAACTTGTGATTTGTGAGAAACCCAGCGTCGGGGCGGCGGTTGCCGCCGCCCTTGGCGTAAGGGAGAAGAAAGACGGATATATCGAGGGGAACGGTTATGTTATCTCTTGGTGTATCGGGCATTTGGTAGGACTTGCGGAAGCTGCCGCCTATGGGGAACAGTACAGGAAATGGAGCTATGACAGCTTACCCATTCTGCCGCAGGAATGGCAGTACACCGTAGCTGCCGACAAGGGAAAACAATTCAAAATCTTAAAAGACCTCATGCACCGCGCCGACGTTTCGGAAGTCGTGAACGCCTGCGACGCAGGACGCGAGGGAGAATTGATTTTCCGCTTTGTCTATCATCAAGCGGGCTGCAAGAAGCCCTTTACCCGTCTTTGGATTTCCTCTATGGAAACGGACGCCATCAAAAGCGGCTTTGACAATCTGAAGGACGGGCGCAGGTATGACGCTCTCTATCATTCCGCATTATGCAGGGCAAAGGCTGACTGGCTTATCGGCATTAACGCGACCCGCCTTTTCTCCTGCCTGTATGGAAAGACCTTGAACGTGGGGCGCGTCCAGACCCCGACCCTAAAAATGCTTGTAGACCGGGACGCTGCCATTACAAACTTCAAGAAAGAAACCTACTACCATGTGCGCCTTATGCTCCCCGGCGCAGAAGCGGCAAGCGCGAAGATCTGCGCCGCTGATGAAGCGGGCAAACTGAAAGCGGCCTGCGAAGCGTCGGCGGCTGTCTGCACTTCCTTGACCCGTGAAAATAAAACCGCTATACCGCCGAAGCTCTTTGACCTTACCTCTCTGCAAAGGGAAGCAAACCGTATCTACGGGTACACGGCAAAGCAGACCCTTGACCTTGCACAGACACTTTATGAAAAGAAGCTGCTTACTTATCCGAGAACGGACAGCAACTATCTGACCGACGACATGGGCGACACAGCGGCGAGTATCGTATCGCTGCTTTGCGGCAAGCTGCCCTTTATGGCGAGCGCAGCCTATGAACAGAGTATTTCCCGCGTTCTGAACAGCAAAAAAGTATCAGACCACCACGCCATTATCCCCACTATGGAACTTGCAAAAACTGACCTTACTACGCTGCCGGAAAGTGAAAGAAATATCCTTATCCTTACCGGGGCGCGTCTACTCATGGCGACCGCAGAGCCGCACGTTTACGAAGCGGTAACGGCGGTTTTCTCCTGCGCCGACCATGATTTTACGGCAAGGGGCAGGACGGTAATCGCTGCCGGGTGGAAAGACATGGAACGTCTTTACCGGGCAACCCTCAAAAAGAAGCCGGACAGCGACGACGAAAACGAGCTTGTGTTAGATGTGCCGGACTTTTCCGAGGGGCAGACCTTTGAAAATCCGGCGGCAAAAGTGACAGAGCATGCCACCACGCCCCCGAAGCCCCACAATGAAGCAAGCCTTTTGTCGGCTATGGAACGCGCCGGGAATGAGGACACCGACCCGGACGCAGAACGCCGGGGGCTTGGTACGCCTGCCACCCGCGCCGCCGTCATTGAAAAGTTAGTCAAAGGCGGCTTTGTGGAGCGCAAGGGCAAGCAGCTACTTCCCACCAAAGACGGCACAAACCTTGTCTGCGTCCTGCCGGACAGCTTAACTTCTCCGCAGCTTACGGCTGCATGGGAAAACAATCTGACGCAGATTGCAAAGGGCAACGCCGACCCGGACACTTTCATGCAGGCGATTGAAGCAATGGCGCAGGAGCTTGTAAAAACCTATGCTTCCGTGTTGGGCGAAAAGCCGGAGCTTTTCAAGACAGAAAAAACAGAGCTTGGGAAATGTCCCCGCTGCAAATCCCCGGTCTACGAGGGAAAGAAAAACTACTACTGTTCCAACAGGGATTGCAGCTTTACCATGTGGAAAAATGACCGCTTCTTTGAGGAACGGAAAACCGTCTTTACCCCGAAGATTGCCGCAGCACTCTTAAAATCCGGCAAGGTAAAAGTCAAAAAGCTGTACTCTCCGAAAACAGGCAAAACCTATGACGGAACGGTACTTTTAGCTGATACGGGCGGCAAGTATGTGAATTACAAAGTAACCATTTCAAAGGACAAAGAACTGGAATAGCAAGCATAGGAAGCGGGTACCCACTTCCGTAAAATCCCTGCCACTCTTACCGAGCTTGGCGGGGATTTTGCTTGTTGGGAAGTTTCCCAAACCCTCTAAAAATCCTCAAAAATCTTTGGCAGAAATGCGGGCGCACCGTAGTAGGACTATGTAACCACAAACGCAGCGTCCGCGCTGCCATACGCGAAAGGAGGTTTTACACATGGCAAGTTTGCGCGACAGCGTAAAGGACTATCAAGAGGAACTTAGGGACGGTATTGCATGGGTAGCATTTTGGAAACAGGGACGTTCATGGAACGCCGAGCTGTTTCATCTTGAAGTGGACGGTACTTTAGAACCGTTTGACAGGAGCCGGTTAGAGGAAATCAAAGCGGCTGACCCCGCCGCCGTTATTCTAAACGGCTACTACTGCGGGCATTTAGGCGAGAATATGAGCCTTGACGAGCTGACCGCCGGAGTGCGCCACCACTACAAAAACGGCACAAATGACGTTGCCGGATTTATCGAAGCCCACGACGACAGACTTCCCCCAGAGCTTATCGAGGAAGCAAAAGCCGCCGCCCATGCAGCGGGGCTTCCCTTTTCCGAAAAGCCCTACCGGGACGGGGAAGATTTTGACCCTTATGTATTTGACGGGAGCATGAGTATTGAGGACTACGAACTTATGCACCGCATGATTGAAAAAGAAAGGAGCGAGCAAATGGACGAATGGAAAACAGGTTATTCCTCATACGACCATGACAGACTGGAAGCCGCCGACAAGATGAAGATTGAGCGCGGTATCTATTTTGACACGAAAGGCGCGGATATTTCCCCGCTGACCGCCTTACCTCTTGCCGAGCTTGTGAAGCTGCGGGAGGAAAGCGCGGCTGCGGAACAGACTGTTTTTGAAAATCTGAAAGTACAGGCTTCCGCATGGGAGGAACAGGCAGGAAAGACCCTGCTATTTGACAAGGCGATTGAGTATGCGAGAATACCCGAAGTGAAGCATACGGCGAACAAGTGGCAGGACGAGGACAACGACCGCCACACCATCAGCAACCGGGTATATAAAATGAGCTACCATGTGTATGAAAATACCCGCTACGACAAGGCAGCACAGAAATCTATCCCGTATTCCTATACGCTGTCTTGGAACATCTACACCAACAGCCCCCACGGGTACGGACAGGCGAAAATCGCCGGACAGGACAGAAAGGTATTTGCTGACCGGGCGGCTATGGAAAAATATCTGAATGGGCGTATCAAGGCGTATGAAAAACTTTTTACGGAAATCTCCCCGGCTATCCCGCCGGAATACGCGGAACAGTTTAGGGTAAACGGGCAGCTCTTACCGGGCTACACCGTAGAGGGCGAGGAAATCAAGCAGCCCGCCGCCGACATTCCCGCCGCTGCACCGAGAACCGAGCCGGGACAGGAAACGGAACAATTTGCAATCCTGATTGACAGCCGCACCCGCTTTGAAACGGGAGAACCGGGCGGCTACTGGCTTTCCATGCCCGCCACAAAGAAAGAACTTCACAAAGCTATGCAAAGCGTAGGCATTACCACTGACAATCCGCAGGATTTTTTCATTCACGGCTACTCTGACCGGGAGGACAGGCACATTGCCCTGCCTTATGACATGGTATGCGCGGCACAGGTGGACGAGCTGAATTTTCTTGCGGCACGACTGGAAACCCTTGACGCTGCCGGTATTGCCGCGCTGAACGCAGCCACGCAGCGAAAGAACGGTTTTGAGAATATCGGGCAGCTCATTGACTTTACCTATAACGAGGACTTTTTCGTGCATATCCCCGAAGTACATAATCCCCGCGAATTGGGCGATTATTACCTTAACAAATCCGGCATGGTGCAAATGCCCGCTGAATGGAAAAACAGCATTGACCCTATCGCCTTTGGACGAAACGCCGCCGCGCAGGAAAAAGGCAGCTTTACGGAATACGGCTATCTTGTGGAAAGCGGCGACGCATGGGAGAAACACTTTGAGGGGCGCGATGTGCCGGAGGACTACCGCATTATGAGCTACCCGCAGCCAACCGTCGAACTGGACGCAGCCCCGGCAGTACAGACAGCAGCTATTCCCGAAGCGCAGCCGCAGGAGCCGCGCCCGGTTATCCCTATCGTGCTGACGAGCGAGAAGCCCGCCGAAAAGCTCAAAGAGATTACCGACCGTTTGGAGCAAGGCATTACGGAACTGTTTGACAGCGAGCGTTACAAGGAATATCTGCGCGTCATGTCAAAGTTTCATAATTACAGCTTTAACAATACGCTGCTAATCGCCATGCAAAAGCCCGACGCTTCCCTTATCGCCGGATTTTCCGCATGGAAAAATAACTTTGGACGAAACGTGATGAAAGGACAAAAGGGTATCAAAATCCTTGCCCCGTCGCCGTTCAAGATTAAAAAAGAAATGGAGAAAATCGACCCGCAGACGGGAAAAGCCTTTATCGGCAAGGACGGAAAGCCCGTAACCGAGGAAAAGGAAATCACGATACCCGCCTTTAAGGTGGTATCTGTCTTTGACGTATCGCAGACCGAGGGCAGGGAAATCCCCAATATTGCCGTAAATATGCTGACCGGGGACGTGGAGCATTACAAGGACGTTTTCGCTGCCCTTGAAAAGACTTCTCCTGTTCCTGTCGGCTTTGAAAAAATCGAGGGCGGCGCACATGGTTACTACCACTTGGAGGACAAGCGCATTGCACTTGATGAGGGCATGAGCGAGCTGCAAACCTTAAAAACCCTTATCCATGAAATCGCCCATGCGAAGCTGCACGACATTGACCTTAACGCCCCGTTGGAGGACTTGGAGAACAGACCCGACCGCCGCACCCGTGAAGTACAGGCAGAAAGTATCGCCTATACCGTGTGCCAGCATTACGGGCTTGATACTTCCGATTATTCCTTTGGGTATGTTGCCGGGTGGAGTGCCGGACGGGAGCTTTCCGAACTGAAAAGCTCTCTTGAAACAATCCGCAGCACCGCAGCGGAAATCATCAACAGCATTGATGAACATATCGCAGAGCTGCAAAAGGCACAGGAACAGGAGCAGACTTCCGAGGTACAGGAAATCGGGCAAGACGCACCACCGCAGGAGCAGCCGGAAATCCCTGTACCCGACACCACTATCAGCATAAAAGAAATGCAGGACTACGGCTACTCTTGGGACGGTATGTTTCCGCTGAAACAGGAAGCCGCCGAGCGTTTGTTTACACAGGACGGTATCGAGGTTTTCCGTATCTATGAGGACGGCACCGAGGGAGCCGTTACCAGTCTGACCGATTTACAGGAACGCGCAGAAAAAGGCGGCTTGTTCGGTGTAGAAAAGGAAACTTGGGAAGCCCTGCATGAATACAACGCCATGAAGCAGCAGCTACGGGAAAGTGAGCCGACAAAGGAAGCTCTTTTACTCTATGGCAAAGAGGACAGCTACGGGATTTATCAGTTAGCCCGCGGCGACGCCACAAGGGACTTGTACTTTGAGCCTTACGACCGCCTGCAGGCGACGGGACACACCGTAGACCGGGCGAATTATGAGCTTATCTACACCGCGCCCCTTACGGCAGACATTACCCTTAACAGCATTTGGGAAAAATTCAATATCGACCACCCGAAAGATTTTAAGGGACACAGCCTTTCCGTTTCCGATATTGTGGTGCTTCATCAGAACGGCAAAAATACCGCCCACTATGTAGACAGTATCGGTTTTCAAAAAGTGCCGGAGTTTTTACAGGAAAAGCAGCCGCAGCTTACCCCCGACGAGCATTTGACCGGGGAACAGATTAGAACGCCGCGCGGCAGCTTTTCGCTTACCTCTATGAGCATTGAGCAGATGAAAGAAGCCGGGTATGGACTTCATCACACGTCGGACGACGGGAAGTATCACATCATGGGGAACGGCACACGGGCGTTTGCCGTTGCCGCCGAGCAGCCGGAAAAAGCTAACCCGTTAAAACATATCGAGGACACTATCGAGCAGAACGACAATAACTTTGACGGTATCATCAACAACACGCCGCAGACGCCGACCGTGGACGCTCTGGAGCAGAAAGCAAAGGCGGGCGAGGTTATCTCCCTTGTTGACCTTGCGGAAGCTATCAAGACCGACCGGGAAAACGGCAGGGGCAAGAAAGCCGCAGCGAAAGAAAAGCCCTCTATCCGGGCGCAGCTCAAAGTGGATAAGGAACGGGCGGGAAAGAAGAAACCCAAGAAGCAAAAATCGCAGGACTTGGAAAGGAGCTGACCTATGAATAAGTTTGAAGATGTGGACGTTATCGCTTCCCTTGAAGCGATTATGAAACAAAATACCGCTTTTTATCAGAATGATTTTGACCTTGATAGAAACATTTTACAGAAAGCGGCGGCAAGCCCCACAGCCGAGGACAGGCGGCTTTTATGGTTTTCCCGCCCGTCCGGGACGAGCTGCTTCCGGGAGCGCGACGTTTTTCTAAAAGGCACAAGACAGCATAACACATGGCGGTTTTACGGGGAACAGACGCGCGATAAAGTCCTTGCCTATGCGGTGGAGCTGACCGGGATTGTAAACGGAAAAATCAAAGGCAATCTCTATGAGCTTGACTATCCGCAGCATTTCCGGCACGTTAAGGAACAGGCATTACCCGCAGATAATTACACGCTGCTCTATGAGCATGGAGAACGGGTGCAGCCCGCCGGACAGTATCTTGACGGCAATCCCGACCCGCAGCTTGGGAAGTTTGAACGCTTTGAAGCGCAGCCTAATGACCCGGAAGCATTGCATTTTCTCATGCGGGAGGAAAAGCGCAGCTATGACCGCTTAAAGCCGGGGGATTTCAAGGCGCATATTACCGCATTGCATGACAGCCGGATTGAAGCCGAAGCACAGCGCATTGTAGCGGAAATGAAGCGGCAGGACAGCCCTAACAGCCCCAACAAAACACATTTCATGGTGGAGCTTTCGCCTTACTTTATGCAGTTAGCTTCTACAAAGGACACCGACCGTCTGTTTGCTATGCTGCCATACAAAACACTTTCTTTTTCTAAGATTGAGGGCAGACATGGCACTTTTGCATTTTTAGACAAAAGCGAGGACAGAAGCCGGAATATCCGAAAAGCGCGCCCCTCTGTCCGGGCGCAGCTTACCGCAGACAAGAAAACAGCCGCCCCGAAAAAGGCAGCGGCAAAAAGAAAAAATCACGATTTGGAGGTATGAGCATGAATAGATTTACTGTTGAGGAAACAAACCTTTTGAGCATTTACCATGAGGGAAGCAAGGCGCAGCTTATAGAGAACATGACCGCTGCGCTGCCTTACATGGACGCGGGATTACGGGAGCTTGCAAAGCGCACCCTTTTCAAAGTAGGCGCGCTGACCGAAGCCGAGTACAGGGAGCTTGCCGTTTATCCTGCTGATGAAGTATGACCGGGATTAAGCGGCTGTCGTCGCGACAAAGCCGCAAGGTAAACACCCTTGTGAAAAAGGAGTGCTGCAACTGCGAGAATGGCAACTGTATTTTACTGGACGACGGGGACACTTGCGTATGCCCGCAGCTCATTTCCTATTCCCTGCTCTGTAAGTGGTTTCGGATTGCCGTACTTCCTCTTGATAAGCTGCTCTATGCGGAACTCTATCAGACCGAGGACAGAAAGAAATGTACCGTGTGTGGCACGTTCTTTGCGTCCACCTCTAACAGCGTCAAATACTGCCCGGACTGTCGGAAGCGGATTACCCGCAGACAGGCAGCCGAGCGCATGAGAAAAAAGCGTACTCTTGTTACGCAGTAGGGGCGAAAAAAGCCTTTGCTTGCAGGGTTTTTCGGACACAAAAACAAAGAGGTAAAGGATTGATACCTTTACCCCTAAAATCGCGGTTCTACTGCGTAACATTTCAAAAGCTGCACCTATGAGAAAACGGGCGCGGTGGCCAACATATCGGCTGCCGCGTCCGTTCTTTTTTTGCGCTCATTTATCCGCGCTCTGCTTCTTTTTCCCGTTCAGGCTGACGTTCCACTTTCAAAATACTGTCGATATTCTTCTTGATAACGTCGTATTCCTTGACCTGCTTTTTCAGCTTCCCATAGTCGGCATACAGGGCTTCTTTCTGCTCTTGAAGTGCTGCGTACTCTGCTTGCAGGGCGGCAAGGCTTGGTAGCTTGGTTATCCCCGCCGCCTTAATTGCCTTTGCCGCTGCTTCATAGAGAATAATATCGCTCTCATGGGCTGTCCGGTATTTCTCCTTATCTTTTGCCTTGCGGTAGGCAGCATAGGCGGGCTTGGTCTTTTGATAGGTATTGATATTCTTGATAAGCAGCGTCATATCGGTAAGCCGCTTTTCAACCTCTTTCAAGCTGTCCGCTGCCTGTTCGCTTGCTTTGGCAACTTCCGTGATTTTCGCGGTCAATTCTGCGTACTGTTCAATCTTATGTTCTGTCAAGAAATTCATGGTTTTCGCTGCCTGTTTCAGATTATGGATTTTTGCCCATTGCTCATAGCCCCGGCTTTCCTGCACCTTGATACTGTTCTGAATATCAATGAGCAGACTAACGCCGCCGCGATCTGCGCGGGGAGCTTTCGCAGCGCGGGCGCGTTTGCCGCTTATCCGTTCTCTGATAGCTTCCTCTGTATAATCTGCGCCGAGGGTTTTTAAGCGGGTAAACCGTTCCTGTCCGGGAGCGCGGCAGGATATATATTTTCCCTGCTTTATCTCATAGCCCGCCGCCTGCAATTTGGATAGCAATTCTTCAAAACTTGATACTTGGGGAATGAGCGCGTCCACGGCAATTTTCAGCTTGCCTTTCCAACTGGTACCTGTTTTCTCTGCCTGGTACTCTGCATAGCTTTTTCCCTTGCTGCCCCGGTTCGGAAGGACAACTGATAAGCCATGTTCCCGGCACAGCTTATCGCTCATGTTCCGTATGCCGTAATAGCTGCGCTTGTTGGAA
>OKUL01000763.1_pt1 | contig 14358 bp, 10 predicted proteins | sample 1606631 | NCBI WGS metagenome assembly OKUL01 (sample SAMEA3882518, study PRJEB24775) | human gut metagenome | biome: human-associated habitat; feature: intestine environment; material: feces | place: Netherlands | collected 2009/2010 | reverse complement strand
GAACCTGGACATGGTGCGCGAGGCCGTGGAGGCCGGCGCCGACATCATCATGTTCGACAACATGACCCATGACGACATGGCCGCCGCTATCGAGCTTATCGCCGGTCGCGCCAAGACCGAGTGCTCGGGCAACGTGGACGCCAACAACATTCGCGCCCTGGCCGACCTGGGCGTTGACTTCATTAGCTCGGGCGCCCTGACGCACTCCGCGCCGATCCTCGATCTCTCGCTTAAGCACCTGCGTCTGCTGGACGGTAAATAATGAACGCCCGCGAGCGTCGCCGTGCCATCATGGCCGTGCTCGAGGGAGCCAAGGGACCCGTATCGGGCAGCGCGCTTGCCCACGAGGTGGGTGTGAGCCGCCAGGTCGTGGTGCAGGACATCGCCCTGCTGCGCGCCGATGGGCACGATATCGTGGCGACCAACCGCGGATACGTGCTGCAGGAGGCCCCCAGCAGCCCCGCTGTGCCCACGCGCTTGGTCAAGGTTCGCCACGGCGTGGAGCAGGCAGGCGATGAGCTTACGAGTATCGTCGACGCCGGAGGCGCCGTGCTCAACGTGATCGTCAATCACCGCGTGTACGGTAAGATCACGGCCGACCTGGACATCCGCAATCGCCGCGATGTCGAGCGCTATCTGCGCGATATCGAGAGCGGCAAGAGCTTTCCGCTGCTAACGGTGACGAGCGGCTATCACTTCCATCGCATCGCGGCGGAGGACGAGCAAACCCTCGACGAGATCGAGGCCATGCTCAAGGAGAAAGGTTACTTGGCGGACCTAATGCCCTACGAGGACGATTTGTCCTAGTCGACGCCGCATCTATAAGTTGCGGTGAAATAGTTCCTAAAATCGGCATCCAAGCCATAAAACAGGAACTATTCCACCGCAACTGCCAAGGGTCCCGCTTCAAATTAGCTGCCCACACATGCAAAAGGAGGCCTCCGCGGCGATGCGGAGGCCTCCTTTTTTGTGCACGGTGTACTTGTGAGTGTGCAAGTGGGGGAGTTGTTACTCCTCGACGATCTCGGTGATCGCGCCGGCGGGGCAAGCGTCCTGGCAAGCGCCACAGGCGACGCAGGAGTCCTCGTCGGCGACGGTAGCGACGTCCTGGAGCTCCAGAACGCCAGCGGGGCAGGAGTCGACGCAAACGCCACAAGCGATGCACTCGTCGGCATCAATTACGGGATGAGCCATGGTAGTTTCCTCTCTGTTGACCGACGCTACAGGCGATGTGCGTCGGTTTGATTCGGGCAAAAACATACCACGGGAGCGACCGTTTGCAATACCCTCTGGCCGGCATCTTCATACCGTTCGCCGAGTATGCCACGGCTTACTAAAAAACACGCAGGTGGGGCCGTTGAGCTGCATAAATGTTAGCTAAAGGTGACTTGAAATATAGGGCGATTGAGCGTGCTTGCGGAAACCGCATCCCATTATTTTGTCGAAAAACGGGTTGCAGTTTCCGGTTAGGCCCGCTAGCGGAAAATGCGAGCCGGTATCAGCTCTCAAAACGGGATACGGTTTCCGGTTGAGCCTTCAGACGGAAACTGCGACCCGGAATCCACGCTCAAACCGGGATGAGCTTTCCGCAAGACGGCCCCCAGGCACCCCCGGACGCAAACCTCAGCCATCTCTACATAGATCTCGATAGATTTGCCGAGAACTCAAACAGTGCGTCTACCTGCGCATTTGAGAACCTAAACTCTCAGAGATAAGAAATCTTATATGAATTGACTTAGATTTTGTATATTCCGGCCCATAAGGGGATACACTACATCCTGAAAGACAAGCCGAAGCGCCGCGCGACAGATCGTCGAGGCGGCGCGAACGCAAAAGAGAGAGGGAATTTCTAATGAGTAAGATTCTTGGTATCGACCTTGGTACTACTAACTCCGCTATGGCCGTCCTCGAGGGCGGTTCTCCGACCATTATCGTGAACGCCGAGGGCGACCGCACCACCCCGTCCGTCGTGGGCTTCCGTGCCGACGGCGACCGCGTCGTGGGTAAGGCCGCTAAGAACCAGGCTGTCACCAACCCCAAGAACACCGTGTTCTCCATCAAGCGCTTCATGGGCCGCAAGTACTCCGAGTGCACCTCCGAGATCAAGACCGTGCCGTATGAGGTCAAGGAGGGCCAGGGTGGCCGTGCCGTCGTCGACATCGAGGGCAAGGATTACACCGCTGAGCAGGTGAGCGCCATGACGCTCGCCAAGATGAAGGCCGACGCCGAGAAGTATCTGGGCGAGACCGTCACCGACGCCGTCATCACCGTCCCGGCCTACTTCAACGACGCCCAGCGTCAGGCCACCAAGGATGCCGGTAAGATCGCCGGCCTCAACGTCAAGCGTATCGTCAACGAGCCGACCGCTGCCGCTCTTGCCTATGGCCTGGACAAGCAGGGCACCGACCAGCGCATCCTGGTCTTCGACCTGGGTGGCGGCACCTTCGACGTCTCCATCCTCGACCTCGCCGACGGCGTGTTTGAGGTTCTGTCCACTTCGGGCGACAACCACCTGGGCGGCGACGACTGGGATCAGCGCGTCATCGACTGGATGGCCGACAAGTTCCAGCAGGAGAACGGTGTCGACCTGCGTCAGGACCCCATGGCCCTGCAGCGTCTGAAGGAGGCCGCCGAGAACGCCAAGAAGGAGCTCTCCGCCGCCCAGCAGACCACCATCAACCTGCCGTTCATCACCATGAACCAGTCCGGCCCGCTGCACCTCAACTACACGCTGACCCGCGCCGAGTTCGAGAAGATCACCCGCGACCTGCTCGAGCGCTGCAAGCAGCCTGTCACCAACGCCCTGCGCGACGCCAAGCTTAAGCTCTCCGATCTGACCGAGGTCATCCTCGTCGGCGGCTCCACCCGTATGCCTGCCGTCCAGGAGCTCGTCAAGACTATGACCGGCAAGCAGCCCAACATGTCCGTGAACCCCGACGAGGTCGTTGCCGACGGCGCTGCCGTCCAGGGCGGCGTGCTCACCGGCGACGTCGAGGGCATCCTGCTGCTCGACGTTACCCCGCTGTCGCTGGGCGTCGAGACCATGGGCGGCATCATGACCAAGATGATTGACCGCAACACCACGATCCCGACCTCCAAGACCGAGGTCTACTCCACCGCTGCCGACAACCAGACCAGCGTCGAGATCAACGTGCTCCAGGGCGAGCGCGAGCTTGCCCGCGACAACAAGTCGCTCGGTAAGTTCCAGCTGACCGGTATTCCGGCTGCCCGCCGCGGCGTGCCGCAGATCGAGGTCACCTTCGACATCGACGCCAACGGTATCGTCAAGGTCTCCGCTAAGGACAAGGGCACCGGCAAGGAGCAGCAGATCACCATCTCCGGCTCCACTGCTCTGTCCGACGACGAAGTCGATCGTATGGTCAAGGACGCCGAGGCTCATGCCGAGGAGGACAAGAAGCAGAAGGAAGAGGTCGAGGTCCGCAACCAGACCGACAGCCTGTGCTACTCCACTGAGCAGACCCTCAACGAGCTGGGCGACAAGGTTTCCGCCGACGTGAAGTCCAAGGCCGAGGCCGCTATCGCCGACGCCAAGAAGGCGCTCGAGGGCTCTGACGTCGAAGCCATCAAGGCCGCCGGCGAGTCCCTGCAGTCCGTGGCCTACGAGCTGGCCCAGGTTGTCTACGCCGACGCTCAGCAGCAGACCGACGGTGCCGCCGGTGCCCAGCCTGCCGACGATGACGTCGTCGACGCCGACTACGAGGTTGTGGACGACGAGGACAAGTAATCATGTCCGCCCGTAAAGCTCGCACGGAGGCGGCTGCCGCTGGCGCCGCCCCCGTTGACTCTGAGGAGAAGGACGTGAAGATTCCCGTAGAGGCCGTCGACGATACCGAGGCCAACGAGGCCGAGGCCGCCGAGGCTGCCGAGAACCAGGTAGAGGATTCCAACAAGGAGGCGACGATGACCGAGGACGAGATGGTGGAAGCCGCTATCCGCGCCGGTGAGGAAGCCGCCGACAACGACTTTAAGCTTAAGTTCGAGCAGGCTCAGAAGGAGCTTACCGACGTGCGCAACGAGCTTGATGCTGCGGCAGAGGCTCAGAAGGCCGCCGAGGACAAGGCAAAGGACGCCACCGAGCGCACTGCCCGTCTGCAGGCCGACTGGGAGAACTTCCGTCGCCGCACCGCCAACGAGCGCATCGCCGAGCGCGAGCGCGCGACCGAGAAGCTCGTCACTGCGCTGCTGCCGGTGGTTGACGATATCGAGCGTGCAATCGACCATGCCCGTAGCCAGGAGCTTTCCGACGATTTTAAGCAGTTCGTCGATGGCGTTGACGCGGTGCATGCCAAGCTGCTCGATGTGTTTGCGCACGAGGGCGTTGAGCCCATCGACCCCAAGGGCGAGGCGTTCGACCCGCTCGAGCACCAGGCCGTGGGGCGTGTCGAGGACGCATCGCAGTACGACGAGACCGTCAACGACGTGTACCAGAAGGGCTACCGCATGGCGGATCGCATCCTGCGTTCCGCGATGGTGACGGTGACCTACGGTGGCGAGAAGCGCCCCGCACCGGAGCCCGAAGCGGCGCCCGAGGATGCTACGGCCGATACGGCCGAGAGCACCGAGGAGTAATTGAGAAGGGCCCCGGGGCAACACCCGGGGCCCTTTCTGGCCTAGTGCTATATGAAAGCATGAGCCGCCGCCCGCTGGGCGGCGGATGAAACAGGAGAGGAGCTACGATGGCTGCAGGCAAAACCTTCTATGACATCCTGGGCGTATCCAAGAGCGCCTCCGACAAAGAGATCAAGAGCGCGTTTCGCAAGCTCGCGCAAAAATATCACCCCGATGCCGGCGGCGACGAGGCCAAGTTCAAGGAGATCAGCGAGGCCTACGAGACGCTTTCGGACGAGAAGAAGCGCAAAGAGTACGACCAGATGCTCATGTTTGGCGGCATGCCGGGCGCAGGCGGCGCGTATGGCGGCGGTTACGGTGCCGGCGCAGGTGCCAGCGGCTGGGGCGACATCTTTGACAGCATCTTTAGCGGCAACGGCGCCTGGGGCAGCGATTGGGGCTCGGGCTTTGCCGGGGCTGCGGGCGCTGCCGGTGCCGGCGCTGGCCGCAGCCGCGCTCGCAAGGGCGGCGACCTGTCGCTGACCGTCGATGTGACGGCCGAGGACGCGTTTCGCGGTGTGACGCACAAGGTCACCTACCGCATTCCCTCGACGGGCGAGCAGCAGACCATTACGGTCTCGGTCCCTGCGGGCGCGGTCGATGGCGGCAAGCTGCGCTACAAGCGTCGCGGCGAGTATGGCGTTGCCGGCGGCGAGCGCGGCGACCTGGTCGTGACCACGCACGTGGAGGAGCATCCGCTGTTTAAGCGTAAAGGTGCCGACGTGACCATGGAGGTACCGGTCTCGGTCTATGAGGCGGCGCTCGGCTGCACGGTGGATGTGCCCACGCCCGGCGGCGCGACGGTTCGTCTGAAGGTGCCCGCTGGCACCCAGACGGGCAAGAAGTTCCGCTTTAAGGAAATGGGGGCGCCCGACGTTAAGCACCGTGGCCGCACGGGCGCGCTGCTCGTCGAGATCAAGGTGCAGGTCCCCACGAACCTGTCCGACGACGAGCGCGATGCTATGACCAGGCTGCGCGAGGCCGACACGCGCGATTATCGCGAGAAGGTCAACCGTTACAAGGCGACATACTAGGGCGGTCGTGGCGCACACCCGCGCCCGCGGGCTTATGATGGACGATAACGAGACGGAAAGGGGTCAGGTAGCATGGCCGAGGACAATAGGAATAAACCGCTGTACATGATCAGCGTGGCGGCCGAGTTGACCGGCATGCATCCGCAGACTCTGCGCGTCTACGAGTCCAAGGGCCTGGTGAACCCCCAGCGCTCGGGCGGTAACACGCGCCTGTATTCGCGTGCCGATATTGAGCGTCTGGAGCTCATCAACCAACTGACCGACGAGGGCATCAACCTCGCCGGCGTGGTGCGCATCCTCGATATGAAGGAGCGTGCCGAGGAACGTGAGCGCGAGAACGAAAAGCTCCGCGCCCGCGTGCGCCAGCTCGAGGACGAGCTGCACGAGTACAAGATGCAGAAGAAGATCACTGCCTTAGCCCCGCGCGACGGCTCAGTCAACCCCGAGCAAGTCATGCGCAAACTTTTGGGCGCAGGCGGGGATCTCTAGGTTACGCCGTTCTGCCGAACGGCGTAACGGCTCGACGCTGCGCGACGTCCAGAGCGACAATTTGTCATTCAAAAGGCAAGGCATGACCAGAAGGTCTATGCCTTGCCTTTTTCATGCCAACTTGTTCGCTCTGGACGTCGCTCGCTGTCCGTCCTCTACCTGCGGCGTTGCCTTGCTCCGGATGCGGTGGTCATTGGGGACGTTCTTAAATGACTAGTTAAAGGGGACATTCTTGCGGCACTTGGCACTTGGGGACGTTCCTTTTGTGCCGGCACTTTGGGACACTCCTTGTCAGAAGAGTGATGCAAGGTGCTCGTCCTTTACTTTACTGAGATAAAGTGAACGTGTAGATTCGTAACCCACTCGCAACCGTTCTATGGCACGATATTGAACGAATGTATGCTATGCGCCCAAATCTTTTGGGCAGAGTGGGAGACAGTATGGTCAAGCTGTACGAGGACGGCATCTACCTGCGCGGCGGCAGCGAGGTTGTGCCTGAGGCCGAGGCTGCCGAGCGCGGTATTACGCAGACGTCCGAGGATGCCAAGCGCGGCACCATCGCGTATTCGATCCTTCAGGCACACAACACGTCCGGCGACCCCGAGGCGCTCAAGATTCGCTTCGACGCCATGGCGAGCCACGACATCACCTTTGTCGGCATCATCCAGACGGCGCGCGCCTCGGGCATGGAGCAGTTCCCGCTGCCCTACGTGCTCACCAACTGCCATAACTCGCTGTGCGCCGTGGGCGGCACCATCAACGAGGACGACCATATGTTCGGCCTGTCCGCCGCCAAGAAGTACGGCGGCATCTTCGTTCCGCCGCACATCGCCGTCATCCACTCCTTTATGCGTGAGAACTTCGCCGGTTGCGGCAAGATGATTCTGGGTTCCGACTCGCATACCCGCTACGGCGCTCTGGGCACCATGGCCGTTGGCGAGGGCGGCGGCGAGCTGGCAAAGCAGCTGCTGCGCGACACCTACGATGTCGCCTATCCCGGCGTCGTGGCCATCTACCTCACGGGTGCCCCGCGTCCCGGCGTCGGCCCGCACGATGTGGCGCTCGCCATCATCAAGGCGGTCTTTGCCAAGGGCTACGTTAAGAACAAGGTCATGGAGTTTGTGGGCCCGGGCATCGCGAACATGACGACCGATTACCGCAACGGCGTCGATGTCATGACCACCGAGACCACCTGCCTGTCGAGCATCTGGGCCACCGACGAGGACACGCACGCGTTTTTGACCATGCACGGCCGCGGCGACGACTACCGCGAGCTCAAGCCCGCCGATGTCGCCTACTACGACGGCTGCGTCGAGGTTGACCTGTCGAGCATCAAGCCCATGATCGCGCTGCCGTTCCATCCTTCCAATGGCTTTGAGATCGACGAGCTCAACGAGAACCTCGAGGACATCCTGCATGAGGTGGAGCTCGAGGCCGCCAAGATCGGCGAGGGCAAGACGCACTTTAGCCTGCTCGACAAGATCGTCGACGGCAAGCTGCATGTGCAGCAGGGCGTTATCGCCGGCTGCTCGGGCGGCAACTACGATTCCGTGGTCCAGGCTGCCCGCGTGCTCAAGGGCGCCAACACCGGCTGCGGCGAGTTCTCGCTGTCGGTCTATCCCACAAGCCAGCCCGTGGCACTCGAGCTTACACGCCGCGGCTACATCTACGACCTTATGGAGGCCGGCGCGATTGTGCGCACGGCGTTCTGCGGCCCGTGCTTCGGCGCCGGCGACACGCCTGCCAACAACGGTCTGTCCATCCGCCACACGACGCGTAACTTCCCCAACCGCGAGGGTTCCAAGCCGGGTAATGGCCAGCTGAGCGCCGTGGCCCTGATGGATGCCCGTTCCATTGCGGCGACGGCTGCCAACGGCGGCGTCCTGACGCCGGCGACCGACCTGCCCGAGGAGACTTGGGACGAGGCCTGCGAGTACACCTTTGACGACGCGCCGTACAAGAAGCGCGTGTACTGGGGCTTTGGCAAGGCTGAGCCGGCCGACGAGCTGGTCGAGGGCCCCAACATCAAGCCGTGGCCCGCGATGGAGCCTCTCGGCGACGATATCCTGCTCAAGGTGTGCTCCAAGATCATGGACCCGGTCACCACGACTGACGAGCTCATTCCCTCGGGCGAGACGAGCTCCTTCCGCTCCAACCCACTGGGCCTGGCCGAGTTTACGCTCAGCCGCCGTGACCCTGCCTACGTGGGTCGTTCCAAGGAAGTCGACGCCGTGGAGAAGCGCCGCGTTGCCGGCGAGTCCGCGGGTGACCTGGCAGCACTCGATGCCGAGCTTGCCGGCGTGTTTGAGGCACTGGCCGGCGCGGGTGTCGCGGCCGATGCCAAGGCGACTGAGTACGGCTCCATGCTCTATGCCAAGAAGCCCGGTGACGGTTCTGCCCGCGAGCAGGCCGCGAGCTGCCAGCGCGTAATTGGCGGTCTGGCCAACATCGTCCACGAGTACGCCACCAAGCGTTATCGCTCCAACGTGATGAACTGGGGTATGGTGCCCTTCCAGATGGAGGCCGAGCCTAACTTTGAGGTGGGCGACTACGTCTTTGTGCCGGGTATCCGCGCCGCGCTCGACGGCGACCTAAAGGACATCGCTGCCTACGTGGTGCGTGCCGACGGTGCGGTTGAGCAGATTGAGCTCTACATTGCCGATATGACGGCAGAGGAGCGTGCCATCGTCAAGGCCGGCTGCCTGATCAACTACAACAAGTTCAAGGCCGCTGCCGAGTAACGTTGCTGTACGCCCCGGACACACCTTTCCCTCGTGCTCACGCGCTTCGCGAGGGTCGCGTTCGGGAAAGGGTAAGCCCTGGGCTACATTTCTGCGTTCTCGTTGGGTCTTGAGGGACGCCAATAAATAGACTTGCTTGATGCCGCCTCTGTTAATGGGGCGGCTTCTTTTTGTCGAAAACCACCACAAAGGGAACAGGCGCCTTTGTGGTGGTGGGGAACGAGCTCGATGTTGTTGTGATTGTTGAGCGGTATGTTAATGAGCGTCTCTACAGGATTTCATCTGGGCTGGCGGGCTTGGTTGTTTTGGGGATGCCGAGTTTGGATGACGCGAAATCGTCAACATTGTCCTTAATTCCGTCTTTGGTGTAGACAGTGACCATATAGGTGCTGTGTCCGAATTCGCCCTTGTCGCGTGTTGCCCAGGCATCCCAGTAGGCGGCCCCGTTTCGCCCTTTGATTTTTCCGACACGGCGGAGTTCTGTTCGCTTTAATTTCCGGTTGCTATAGATGGTTCGACCGGCTTCCGCGGTGAGCCCGCACTGTCCAAGCAGCTTGTCGAGGACTTGGTTCATGTGGCGCTCATCGGTGTTTGGTGCGTAGTCGTAGGCGAGGGTGATGGAGTCGAGTGGCTGGTCGTCGATCAGATAGTTTAGCGCCTGAGGTTCAAGGCAGAAATAGGGGGAGCATCCGTCGACCTTGCCGAGCAACGGTAACTTGGACTGCCAACTTCCGGTGGGAATTGCATATTCGTAGAACACGCCACGGCAGACAAAGGAGAGCGAGGTGGCACGCGAGCCGGCGTCGATCATCCCGCAAAGATCGAAGGGCGAGGCGATACCAAAAGAAAAGGGCGTGATGACGATAAGGAAGAGCATCACGATGGGTATGGCGAGAATGGCGATGACGTTGCGACCGGTGGAATGAGACGGCTTCACATGCGCTCCTCGAGACAAAGATCTGTTGAGGATAGGCAGAAATGGATATGTTCAGAGAACAATTCAAGTTTAATCTCATGGCGCGAGATGGTCGACCGTTAGCGTCGAAAACCACCACAAAGGTGCCTGTCCCCCTTGTGGTGGTGAGGAGCGCGCGGCTCCTTTTGGTAATAGTGCTGGCTGGCGGTATCATTAGTGCAGGTGGCGAAGGTTTGCATTGTGGGGTGTTTTGCCGTGAGCCGTTCTGCCCGTATTGGATTGATTGTCTTGGCGCTTGCGATCGCTGTGGTTGGCGCGGGCGCTGTCGGTATGGCATTTCTACCTGCTGCGGTGACGGAGCCGGTGGTCAAGCCTGTGATTCAATCTGTCGAACTTCTGACCGGCGACGACAAGCCTGAGACCATTACCGTTGATTTTGATGAGCAACCGGCTGCGCTTGGCATTAGTAATTATCCACATATTCAGCTTGGGGCCATGCGCTATACCACGGATTCTAGTCTGATCGACAGGGCGTCCGAGCTGCTCAGGGGCAAAACCTTTAAGCGCTGGTATGGATATGCGTCCTATCGGGCAAAAGCGAACGACATGGTTGGCGGATGCCACTCGTCCATCGAGTTGGACACCGCGAATGGCGCCAAGTTATGTGATGTCTCGTACGATCCTGGCTACGAGGGCAATGAGGGGCCGGGCATCTACATCTTGGACGGCGATGCCGCCTATGTCATGGAGGGCAACCAGGCCGAGCTCAACGATTTTATGGGTCAGTGCATTCAGGATGCCTATGAACAGACCTGCTTGCCCGACCCGCAGACTGCACGCGATAGTGGGTCTGCCCGTACATGGCTGTTCGAGGATGAGATGCCCTGGACCGTCGAATCGGGAAGTACGGGTTCGGCGAAGGAGTAGAGACCGCGACCACCACAAAGGTGCCTGTCCTCTTTGTGGTGGTTTTCGGTCTGTCTCGATCTGTAACATCTTGGCCGCTAAAAGTGGGCCTGGTGTTACAGATTTAGATTTTTGATCCGGGTGTTTTCTGTTCGTCTCGATTTGTAACAGATAGAGCTCTATTTGCCGAGTAGATGTTACAGATTGAGACAAACGGGCGCCGTTGGTCATTTCGTCTCGATCTGTAACATCTGGAGCCAGAAACGGTCGATAGATGTTACAGATTGAGACGGTAGCGCACCTGTGCGGCGGCGGGCCGACATCTTTACCCCTATCTCTCAATCACTCAGAAAATCTTATATATAGAGACTTAGATTTATGTATAAGATCGCGCAAAGCTGGCAACAATACTTCTCGAACAACGTGAAGCCGCCCCGTAGGGCGGCCACCCCAAGAGAGGTGATTCCATGAGAATCGATAAGCTAGCAATGACATCGCGCGAGGCGCTGCAGACCGCCATGAGCACGGCTGCCGATGCGCAGGCCGGCGCGGTGGAGCCGATTCACCTGCTGTCCGCCCTGCTTGGTGCCGGCGAGCGCAATATCTCCGTGATCATCGAGCGCATCGGTGCCGACCCGGCCCAGCTCGCACGCTCCACACAAGATGCCATCGACCACGCGCCCAAGGTTTCGGGCGAGGGCCAGCAGATGGGCCTGTCCAACGAGCTCGTCCGCGTCATCGAAAAGGCCGAAAAGAAGGCCACCAAGATGGGCGACAGCTTTGTGGTGACCGAGCATCTGCTCATGGCACTTGCCGAGGACAAGGGCGAGGCCGGCCGCGTGCTGCGCGATGCCGGCGTGACCAAGGAGCGCATCGAGCAGGTCTACGAGGAGCTGCGCGGCGATGACCGCGTGACGTCTGCCGAGGACAAGACCCAGTTTGAGGCGCTGGAGCAGTACGGCCGCAACATCTGCGACCTGGCCCGCGCCGGCAAACTCGATCCGGTCATCGGCCGTACCGACGAGATCCGTCGTACCATCCAGGTCCTGTCCCGCCGCACCAAGAACAACCCCGTGCTCATCGGCGAGCCGGGCGTCGGCAAGACCGCCATCGTCGAGGGCATCGCCCAGCGTATCGTGGCCGGCGACGTGCCGAGCACCCTGCGCGACCGCGACCTCATCGAGCTCGACATGAGCGCGCTGGTCGCCGGTGCCAAGTACCGCGGCGAGTTCGAGGACCGCTTGAAGGCCGTGCTCAAGGAGGTTCAAAAATCCGAAGGCAAGGTCATTCTGTTCATCGATGAGCTCCACACCATCGTGGGCGCGGGTGCCACCGAGGGCTCTATGGACGCCGGCAATATCCTCAAGCCGGCGCTCGCCCGTGGCGACCTGCATGCGATCGGCGCGACCACGCTCGACGAATACCGCAAGTACATCGAGAAGGACGCGGCGCTCGCCCGTCGTTTCCAGACCGTGATGGTCTCCGAGCCCACCGTCGAGGACACCATCTCGATCCTGCGTGGCCTCAAGGAGAAGTACGAGATCTTCCACGGCGTGCACATCACCGATAGCGCGCTCGTGGCAGCTGCCGACCTCTCCGATCGCTACATCGCCGACCGCTTCCTGCCCGACAAGGCCATCGATCTGGTCGACGAGGCGGCAAGCCGCCTGCGCATGGAGCTCGACAGCATGCCGGTCGAGATCGACGCCACCACACGTCAACTCACCCAGCTGCAGATCGAAGAGCAGGCACTCATGAAGGAGACCGACGACGCCTCCAAGGAGCGTCTGGAGGCCCTGCGTCAGGAGATTGCCGAGGTCCAGGAAAAGCTCAATGTGCAAAAGGCTGGCTGGCTCAACCAAAAGAACGCCATCGACCACGTGCAGGAGCTTAAGGGCCAGCTTGACGAGGCCAAGAGCGAAGAGGAGCGTGCAACGCGCAACGGCGACCTGGGCCGTGCGTCCGAGCTGCGCTTCTCCGTGATTCCGGGTCTGCAGCAGCAGATTCAGGATTCCGAGGCTGCGCTCGAGGCACAAAAGCAGCAGGACGGCGAGGGCCTCAACGAGCAGGTGACCTCCGACGAGATCGCCGAGGTCGTGAGTGCCTGGACCGGCGTGCCCGTGTCCAAGATGATGCAGGGCGAGCTCGACAAGCTGAAGGGCCTGGAGGGCGAGCTGCATAAGCGCGTCATCGGTCAGGACGAGGCCGTCTCCGCCGTCGCCGCGGCTGTGCGTCGCAGCCGTGCGGGCCTCTCCGATCCGGACAAGCCCATCGGCAGCTTCTTCTTCCTGGGCCCCACTGGCGTGGGCAAGACCGAGCTCGCCAAGGCGCTTGCCGAGTGCCTGTTCGACGACGAGCGCGCGCTCGTGCGTATCGACATGTCCGAGTACATGGAGAAGTTCAGCGTCCAGCGTCTGATCGGTGCGCCCCCGGGATACGTGGGTTACGACGAGGGCGGCCAGCTCACCGAGGCCGTGCGCCGCAAGCCGTACAGTGTCGTGCTGTTCGACGAGGTCGAAAAGGCGCACCCAGACGTCTTCAACATCCTGCTGCAAATTCTCGACGACGGCGAGATCACCGACTCCCACGGCCGCAAGGTCAATTTTGAAAACACCGTCATCGTGATGACGTCCAACGCGGGCAGCGAACGCAAGGAGGGCACCGTTGGCTTTGGCCACACGGTGAACGAGCAGAACCGCGACCGCGCTATGAAGGCGCTCGGCGAGTTCCTGCGCCCCGAATTCCTGAACCGTGTGGACGAGGTCATCTGCTTCAACCGCCTTGACGAGAAGAACTTCGCCGGCATCGCCCACATCATGCTCGATGAGCTGCAAAAGAGCCTTGAGGACAAGGGTCTGCACTTTACGTGGGACGAGGATGTTGAGGACTACCTCGTCAAGAAGTCCTACTCCGCGACCTACGGCGCGCGCAATCTGCGCCGCACCATTCAGAAAGAGCTCGAAGACGTCATGGCCGCGCAGATCATCGACTCCTACGAGCACCCCGTCACGCAGATCCATGCGTCGATGGAGGACGGCAAGCTCGTCGTCCGCAGCCTGTAAAAGAAAGGGGAGGGAGACCATGTTCCATCTGTTCCGCAAGGACATTGAAAAGCACTGCGCCTACTGCAAGAGCGGATCTGTCATCAACGAAGGGCAGGTCATCTGCTCCCGCCGCGGCGTGGTCGACTCTGCTGACCACTGCCGTCACTTTTGCTATGATCCGCTCAAACGTGTGCCGCCGAGACCCGCCACGCTGCGCGATCAGTATACTTCCGAGGATTTTTCCCTGTAAGGCCGGGCAGCGCCCCGAACAATAAAGAAAGAAGGCCGATTCCCATGAACATTTCTCAGGTTTACGCAGTCTATTTCAGCGCCACCGGCAACACCAGAAAGGTGACCACCACGCTTGCAAATGCCCTTGCCGTCAGCTTCGACGTGCCGCTCGAGGTGCGCGATTTCACGCTGCCCGCCGCGCGCGAGGAAGCGTATGAGTTTGCCGCGGGCGACCTTGTCGTATTCGGTATGCCAACCTACGCGGGCAAGCTGCCGAATAAGCTGCTCGAGTTTGTGAAGTCCGGCTTTCACGGAAACGGCGCGCTGGCTGTGCCGGTAGTGACGTTCGGTAACCGCAGCTTTGATAA
>OKUL01000739.1_pt1 | contig 14760 bp, 10 predicted proteins | sample 1606631 | NCBI WGS metagenome assembly OKUL01 (sample SAMEA3882518, study PRJEB24775) | human gut metagenome | biome: human-associated habitat; feature: intestine environment; material: feces | place: Netherlands | collected 2009/2010 | reverse complement strand
CCGGAGGTGAAGCAGTAGCCGTGCGGGTAGCTGCTCTCGCCGGTGTCCTCGTTGTACTGCTCCATGAGCTGGTCAAACAGCTCCACGCGCTTTTCGGGATCGGTCACGGCCTTGACCTGCGCCGCGACCTGCTCGGCCTGCTGCTTCTTGGCGGCCTTTTCGTCGTCCGAGAGGGCAGTGCCGCTGTCGTCCGTCGTCTTGAAGAGGATGTGCTTTGCCGTCATGTAGTCGTTGGCATCAACGTATTCCTGCACGTCCTCGTCGGAGATGTTCGCGCCGTTCTCGCCGAAGAACTTGCTGGCCAGGCCGTTATAGAGATACTGCGTCTTGGTGAAATACTTGAACAGGTCCAGATCCATGTAGTACGACTGGAGCTTTTCGTTCAGCTCGGCCTCGGTGCCGTCGTCGCCCACGACGTTTTGAATGGTCTGGTTGATCGTGTCCTGCACGTACTGCTCGCCCGCCGCGTCAAACGCCACGTCGTTTTCCGCCGCCTTGACCTCGATAAGGTGGTTCCAGGCGATGTTGTTGACGACGCTCTTGGTCATGATGTCGCTGTACGTCTCGCCCGTGCTCTCGTCGTAGACATCGCTCCAGTCCGTGATCTGCATGCCGTAGCGCTCCATGTTCGCCATGATGGCGCACAGGAAATAGGCGTACTCGTTCCAGTACACGGGGCTGCCGTTGATGGTCATGACCTTTTTGTTGCTCTTGTAAGCATCGAGCGCGGCGGCATACTTGTCGGTCGATGCATCGCTGCTCTCTTCCGAGTAGCTGCGCACGCGGGTCGAGGTGCAGCCGGTCAGGCAGCAGACGGCCATCACGAGCGCCAGCAGCAGGGCGGTGATTCTGGTTTTCATCAGCAAACGCTTCCTTTCGTTTCGTTGCACATGGGTGTCATGCGCGGTCTCCCTGGGCGTCTGCCCATGCGGAAACAAACGCTCTTGCCTGTTCGATAACGTGGGTGCGGGTCTTGAGGCGCAGAATGACGCCCGGCTTTGCCCCCGCATCCACCTTCAAGCGGCCCTTGAACTCCGGCCGGGCGTACAGTGCCGATACCTTCTGCATATCGAACTGCGCCAGCAGAAACTTCAAACAGCCGTTTTTCTGCGAAATGTCCGTCACGCCGACCTTGCCCGCGTCGGCACGCAGCAGCGCCACCTGCACGAGCGTGTACACGCTCGGCGGCGGGTCGCCGAAGCGGTCGATGACCTCGTCCATGAGGTCGTCCGCCTCGGCCTCGGAGCGCACGAGCGCGATGCGGCGGTAGAGATCCATGCGCTGCTCCTGACTGGGCACATAGCTCTCGGGGATGTTGGCCGAGACCGCAAGGTCGGCGGCACACTCGGCGCGCTGCTCGGGCTTTTCGCCGCGCTCCTCGAGCACGGCCTCCTCGAGCAGCTTGAGGTACATATCATAACCGACGTCGATCATATGGCCCGACTGCTCGGCTCCGAGCAGACTGCCCGCGCCGCGGATCTCCAGATCGCGCATGGCGATGCGGAAGCCGGAGTTGAACTCCGCAAACTCGCGGATGGCGCTCAGGCGCTTTTCGGCGATCTCGCTCAGCTCGCGCCCGCGCCGGAATGTCAGGTACGCGCTCGCGCGCCGGTTCGAGCGGCCCACGCGCCCGCGCAGCTGGTGCAGCTGGGCAAGGCCCATGCGGTCGGCGTCCTCGATGATGAGGGTGTTCACGTTCGGAATGTCGATGCCGGTCTCGATGATGGTCGTGCAGACCAGGATCTGCGTCTCGCCCGTGACCATGCGCTCCATGACCGTCGAGAGCTGCTCTTCGTTCATCTGGCCGTGCGCCACGTCGACGACCGCGCCGTCGAGCATCTTCGAGATGCGCAGGGCGGTGCGCTCGATGTTTTCAATGCGGTTGTGCAGGTAGTACACCTGCCCGCCGCGCTGCAGCTCACGGCGCATGGCGTCGCACAGTACGTTCCAGTCGTGCTCCATGACGAAGGTCTGCACGGGGATGCGGTCCTGCGGCGGCTCTTCGATGGTGGACATGTCGCGGATGCCGGACAGGGCCATATTCAGCGTGCGCGGGATGGGCGTGGCCGAAAGCGTGAGCACATCAACCGCGCGGCTCATCTCCTTGATGTGCTCCTTGTGCGCCACGCCGAAGCGCTGCTCCTCGTCGACGATGAGCAGGCCGAGGTTCTTGAATTCGATGTTTTTCTGCAGCAGCTTATGCGTGCCGATCACGAGATCGCACTTGCCGCTGCGCATGTCCGCGAGCGTCTGGCGGATCTGCCCCTGCGAGCAAAAGCGCGAGAGCATCCGGATCTCGACCGGGAAGCCGTAAAACCGCTGCACGGCCGTCTGATAGTGCTGCTGGGCGAGTACGGTCGTCGGCACGAGAATGGCCGCCTGCCGCCCGTCGAGCACGCACTTCATCACCGCGCGCAGGGCAACCTCGGTCTTGCCGTAGCCCACGTCGCCGCACAGGAGGCGGTCCATGGGCACGGGCTTTTCCATGTCGGCCTTGATCTCGTCGATGCACCGGAGCTGGTCGTCCGTCTCCGGATAGCCGAAGTGCTCCTCAAATTCCGTCTGCCACGGGCTGTCAGGTGCGAAGGCGTGACCCTTCGTGCGGCTGCGCGCGGCGTAGAGCGCCGTGAGCTCTTTGGCCATGCTTTTTGCGGCCGCTTTGGCGCGCGTTTTCGTGCGCGCCCACTCCGTACCGCCCATTTTGGACAGCTTCACGGGCCGGTCCTCGCCCGCGCCGATGTATTTGCTCACGAGGTCGAGCTGCGTCGCCGGGACATAGAGCGTGTCCGCGCCGGCGTAGCTGATCTTGATGTAGTCCTTCACCGCGCCGTCGACCGGCATCTGCACGATGCCCGCAAAGCGGCCGATGCCGTGGTATTCGTGCACGACGAGGTCGCCGACGGAGAGGTCGGTGTAGGAGTTGATCTTTTCGCGGTTCGTTTGCTTTTTGTGTCTGGCGCGCCGCAGGCCGGACGCCGCGATCTGCGTGTCCGTGAGGATGGCGAGCCTTGCATATGGAAACTCGATGCCGGCCGAGAGGCTGCCCGGCGTGACGAGGCACTGCCCCGGTTCCGGCAGCGCATCCGGGTGCTCGTCCGCCGCGGCATGGATGCCGTGACCGTCGAGAAACTCGCACAAAATGCGCGCCCGGCGCATATCGCCCGCCAGCACGACCACGCGGTAGCCGAGATTCCGATAGTGCGCAATGTCGTCCGCCGCGGTCTGGCTGCTGCCGCCGTAAGAGGGCAGCTGCTTTGCCGTCAGGCTCACGAGCGTGCGCGCCTCGATGGGGCTGCGGCCGAGCTGCAGCCCGTCGGCCAGCACGATGGGCCAGGCCTGGACTCTGCGCATCATGTCGGCAAACGGCTCGTAGAAATTTTCCGCGCGCGCGGCCATCGTGCCGCTGCGCACGAGCAGGGACACATCCTCGCGCAGCTGCGCGGTGTATTCCTTGGCACGCTCTGCACAGCGCGCCGGCTGGTCGATGAGCACGGCCGCCTCCGGCGTGAGATAGTCCAAAGCCGTTGCAAACGTGTCGTACACGAAGCCCATGTAGCGGTCCGCCGCCGGGAGCACGCAGTCGTTGCAGAGCTTTTCCCCGTCGGCACGCAGCGCGGCGGCAAGCTTCTGCGCCGTGTCGTTGTCCTTTTTCGCGGCGGTGCGCTGCGCGATCTTCTGCAGCTGCTCACCCAGAGCGGCGCTTCCGCCCGGATACAGGGGCGGCAGCGTCTCGGCGGCGGGCAGGATGCGGCAGGCGTCGAGCGGCTGGGTGCGGCGCTGACTCTCGGGGTCGAAAAAGCCCATGGAGTCCACATCGTCGCCCCAGAACTCCACACGCACCGGCTGCGGATACGCGGGGGAGAAAAAGTCCAGAATGCCGCCGCGGCGCGAAAACTGGCCCGGCCCTTCCACCTGCGCCGTACGCAGATAGCCGCAGCGCAGCAGCGCATCCTCGGCGTCCTCGGGCGGCAGGGAACTGCCGTCGCGGATCTCAAAGGCCGCCTGCAGCAGTTTTTCCTTCGGCATGGCGCGCTGCAGCAGACCCGAAACCGTGCACACCACGGCCGGCGCCGTCCCGGCAGCGAGCGCATAAAGCGCGCTCAGGCGCTTTTGCTCCGTCTGGCGCGAGACGCTCTCGACCGTATAAAACGTATAGTCGCGCGCCGTCAGCAGCGGCACGTCCTGCCCCAGCAGGGCAGAGAGATCTTTTTGAAACAGCTCGGCCGCCGCCTCGTCCGGGCACACGGCCAGCACCGGCGCGTCGAGCTGCGCGTGCATCGACGCCGCCAGCAGCGCGCGCGCACTCGCCGGCAGACCCGAAATGCGCGCAGGAAGCCGCCCGCTCTCCAGCAAGGACGGGAGGGCGGCCGCTTCCGTATCGCCGAACAGCTGTCCGGCCTGTGCGACTAAGAACAAAACAGCACCTGCTTTATGGAAAAATGAAAAAATCAGCGTTTTTTTATCATACCACAACCTGCACAGGAAAACAATTCCCCGTCTGCGGCAGATTCTACACCTATTTATATAATAAATCCGAACATTATTATTGAAATAATCATGAATTTTTGCTATACTGGTAGGGCTGATACCAGCGCACCCGCGCAGGGAAAAATCATCGAAGGAGCCGAACCTATGGCCACCATGAATTCGCTCACCGATATCTGGTCCGTCGTCATGGACAGCCTCTCGCAGGAGCTGACCCAGACGGCGATCAATACCTGGTTTTCCGATTGCACCCCCATTGAGATCAATAATAATACGCTCATCGTGCACACCACGTCGGATTTTAAGCGCAGCATCATTCAGTCGCGCTTTGAAAAGACGATCTGCGCCGTGCTGTACGATCTGTTTTCCTGCCCGTTCGAGCTGGTCGTGCTCGCCGGGGATGATGAGCTGCTCGAATACCGCGAGAAGCGCCCGTCGTCCGAGGAAATGCCGGAGATGGACGGCTACACGTTTGACCGCTTCATCGTCGGCCCGAGCAACAAGTTTGCCCACGCAGCGGCCATCGCCGTGTCGCAGAATCCCGGCAAGGCGTATAACCCCCTGCTGATCTATGGCAACTCCGGCCTCGGCAAGACGCACCTTCTGCTCGCCATCGGCCAGACCATCCGCCACAACAATCCGTCGGCGAAGATTGCCTACGTCAAGGGCGAGGAGTTCGTCAATCAGATGGTCAAATCCATCGGCACCGGCACGGCCGAAAACTTCCGCCAGAAATACCGCAACGCGGATCTGCTGCTCATGGACGATATCCAGTTCATCGCGGGCAAGGACAGCACGCAGGAGGAATTTTTCCACACCTTCAACTGCCTGTATGAGGCCGGCAAGCAGATCGTCGTGACCTCCGACCGGCCGCCGAAGGAGATGAAGCGCCTCGACGACCGGCTGTGCACCCGGCTCGAGGGCGGTCTGCTCGCGGACGTTCAGCCGCCGGATCTCGAGACGCGCACGGCCATCATCCGCACGAAGGCCGCGCAGTTCGGCATGATTCTCTCCGAGGACGTCGTCCAGTACATTGCGGAAAACATCACCTCGAACGTCCGTCAGCTCGAGGGTGTCGTCAAGCGCCTGACCGCTTACCGCGACATTCTCGACGATACGATCACGGTCGATTCTGTCAAGCGCGCCATCCGGGACGTCATCCGCACCGGCACCTATATCCCCACGCCGGATGTCATTATTGAAGAGTCCGCGCGCTCGTTCCAGCTCACCGGCGCCGACCTGCGCGGGCAGAGCCGCAGCAAAAAGACCGCCATGGCCCGCCAGATCGCCATGTACCTCATGCGCAACCTCACGAACCTCCCGCTCAAGGAGATCGGCGAGGAATTCGGCGGCCGCAACCACGCCACCGTGCTCAGCTCCATCCGCAAGGTCGAGGAGCTGCTCAAGTCCGACCCCGAGATTGCCGCCACCGTGCGCGACATTACGAGCAACATCAACTCGAAAAACTGATTTCCACATTCGGCTGTTATTCTAACGTGGAAAGCGTGTGGAAAGCGGTGGATTCTGAAAATGTCAATTTTCGTCAGTTTTTAAGTTACCAACCTTTCCACAATCTTTTCAACACGGTTTTTCCCGCTGACACAAGGCATTCGGCGGGTTTTCCACCAAACAAACACCCCTACTACTACTACTAAATTTATGCTTTCTATCTTTCGGATAGACGCAGCGATTCTGATCAAGGAGGCCGACCATGAAATTTTCCTGTGACAAATACGTTCTGCAGCAGGCTGCCGCATCCGCAGCCCGCGCCGCAGCCGCCAAAAGCCCGATCCCCACGCTCGAAGGCCTGCTCATTGAGGCCGGCGCCAGCGTGCGCATCACCGGCTATGACCTGAAGAAAGCCATTTATACTACCATCGACGCCGACATTCCCGAGCCCGGCAGCGTGCTCATCGGTGCGCGCCTGTTCTGCGAGATGCTGCGCCGCATGCCGGACGGCATCGTCACCGTCGAGGCGGAAAACGGAACCGTGTCCGTCAAATGCGGCAAGGCGGCGTTCAACCTCGTCGGCCTGAGCGCGGACGATTATCCGGATCTGCCGACTGTCGAGGCGGAAAACGGCGTGTCGCTGCCGCAGGATCTGCTCAAAAAGATGATCAACGAGTGCTCCTTCGCCGTGAGCACGAACGAGAGCCGCCCGGTCTACATGGGCACGCTCTTTGAGATCGCGCACAACGAGCTGACCATGGTCTCCGTCGATGGCTACCGTCTGGCGCTGCGCCGCGAGCCCGTTGAGGGCTATGGCGACGACTGCAGCTTCATCGTGCCGGGCACGGCGCTGAGCGATCTGGAGCGTCTGTGCGGCGACAGCGACGAGCGCGTCAAGATGTCCGTCGGCAGCAAGCACATCTCGTTCACCGTCGGCAGCACCGTCATCCTCTCGCGCCGGCTCGAGGGCGACTTCCTCAATTATAAGAAAGCGATCCCGGAGTCGTTCCGCGTCACGGTCAAGACCGCGCGCACGGATCTGCTCGAGGTCGTCGAGCGTGTGTCGCTCATCATTGACAGCAAAAATAACGCGCCTCTGCGCCTGACCTTCCGCAAGGACGCAATCGACTTCGTCTGCACGACGCCGCTCGGCAAGGCGGCCGACTCCTGCCCGTGCGAGGGCGACGGCGGCGATCTGGAGATCGGTTTCAACGATCACTACCTGTCCGACGCGCTCAAGGCCGCGCCCGCGGAAGAGATCAACGTCTGCCTGAACACCGGTTCGAGCCCGTGCATTCTCGTCCCGGCTGACGGCAGTGATAACTTTGTGTATATGGTCCTGCCGGTGCGCCTGCGCGCCGGACAGTGATCCGGGTCTGAAAAACGGGAAAAATGGAAAACATTACGATTGAAACGGAATTTATCAAGCTCGACGCGCTGCTGAAGTTTGCCGCCCTCACGGCGACCGGCGGCGAGGCCAAGCAGGTCATTGCCGACGGTATGGTCGCCGTCAACGGCGAGACGTGCACCATGCGCGGCAGGAAGATTCGCCCGGGAGATGAAGTCACCTTCGCCGGGCACACGCTGCACGTGCAGAGCGCGCAATGATCGTAAGAAAAATTGCGCTCAACGGCTGGCGCAACTACGAATTTGCCGCGGCAGAGTTTTCGCCCGGAACGAACGTCATCACCGGCGAAAACGCCCAGGGCAAGACGAATCTGCTCGAGGCGGTCTATCTGCTCACGGGCGGGAAGAGCTTTCGCACGCGGTTCGATAAGGAACTCATCGGCTTCGGCTATACGAGCGCGGAGGTGCTCGCGGATGTGTTCGCCTTCGGGCGGGAGCAGACCGTGCGCATCGTGCTCCGGCAGGGGCAGCGCAAGCAGATCTGGCAAAACGGCGTGAAAAAGACCGCCGCCGAGCTCGCGGGAAATTTTGCCGCCGTGCTCTTCTGCCCGGACGATCTGAACATCATCCGCGACGGGCCGGCTGCCCGCCGCCGCATGATGGACATGGCCATCAGCCAGCTGCGGCCGAAATACGGCGCGCTGCTGGCGGAATACAGCCGGTTATATGACCAGAAATCCGCGATCTTGCGCGACTGGCACGAAAAGCCGTCGCTGCTCGACACGCTCGACGATTTTTCCGACCAGATGTGCCGCGTCTCGGCCAAGCTCATCCGCTACCGCGCGGCTTACGCCTCGCGGCTGAACATCGCCGCCGCGCCCATCCACGCCGATTTTTCCGGCGGGCGCGACAAATTGACCCTCGCCTACCGCACGGTCAGCACTGTTGTCGATGCGCTCGGAACAGAAAAAGAAATTTACTACGCCCTGTGCGACCATCAGGAGCAGCACCGCCGCGCAGAGCTCGACAGCGGCCAGTGCCTGACTGGCGCGCACAAGGATGACCTCATCATCAGCATCAACGGCCAGTCGGCGCGCGCGTTCGCTTCGCAGGGGCAGACGCGCACGGCGGCGCTGTCGCTCAAGCTCGCCGAGCGGGAGATCTTCCACGACGAGTTTGACGAATACCCCGTGCTCATGCTCGACGACGTGCTCTCGGAGCTGGACGCGCAGCGGCAGGCCTTCGTGCTCAACCGCATCGGCGGCGGGCAGACGCTCATCACCTGCTGCGAGGACGCGCGCATCGCCGAACGCACCGGCGGCCGCGTGCTCACGGTCGCAAACGGGGGGATCCGCTGATGTATCTGCATCTCGGCAATCAGGTCATCGCGCTGCAAAAGAGCGTGCTCGGCGTGTTCGACATGGACACCGCCACATGGTCGCACCGCACGCGCGAGACGCTGGAAAAATGGGAACAGGCCGGTCAGGTGGAAAACGCCGCCGGAGACGAGCTGCCCAAGGCGTTCGTGCTCTGCTCGCTCGGCAGCGGGCAGACCTGCTATCTGTCACAGCTCAACACCGCAACACTATATAAACGCAGCAAGACCAGCGGACTGGAGAATCTCTGACCGCGGCGCTGTACGGAAGGAAGCAAATCCATGCCAGATATCACAGACAAGATCACACAAAAATATGACGCCAGCCAGATCCAGGTGCTCGAGGGTCTGGAGGCCGTGCGCAAGCGTCCGGGCATGTACATCGGCTCGACGTCGTCGTCCGGTCTGCACCACCTGGTGTATGAGATCGTCGACAACTCCATCGACGAGGCGCTCGCGGGCTACTGCAGCCACATCGAGCTGACCATCGAGCCGGGCGACATCATCTGCGTGAGCGACAACGGCCGCGGCATCCCCGTGGACATCCAGCCGCAGACCGGCAAGTCCGCGCTCGAAGTGGTGTTTACCGTGCTGCACGCGGGCGGCAAGTTCGGCGGCGGGGGCTATAAGGTCTCCGGCGGCCTGCACGGCGTCGGCGCCTCGGTCGTCAATGCGCTGTCCGAGTGGCTGGAAGTGAACGTGCACAAAAACGGGAAGATCTATCAGATGAAGTTCTCCCGCGGCGATATCACGCAGCCCATGACCGTTGTCGGCGAGACGGATCACACCGGCACGACCGTGCGCTTCAAGCCCGATCCCATCATGTTCGAGGACACGGTCTACGACTATGAGACGCTGCACGTGCGCATGCGCGAGCAGGCGTTTCTGAACGCTGGACTGCGCATCACCATCACCGACCGGCGCGGCGAAGAGCCCGTGAGCGAGTCGATGTGCTACGAGGGCGGCATCCGCGAGTTCGTGGATTTCATCAACAAAAACAAGACGGCCCTGCACCCCGAGGCCATCTATATGTCCGGCGAGCGCAGCGACTCCATGTGCGAGATCGCGCTGCAGTATAACGACGGCTATAACGAGGTCATCGTGTCGTTCGCCAACAACATCCACACGCCGGAGGGCGGCATGCACGAGACCGGCTTCAAGGCCGCGCTCACGCGCGCGCTCAACTCCTACGGCAAGAAGAGCGGCATCCTCAAGGAGGGCGACAGCATCTCCGGCGAGGACAGCCGCGAGGGCCTCACGGCTGTCATCTCCGTCAAGCTCACGAACCCCCAGTTCGAGGGGCAGACGAAGGCCAAGCTCGGCAACTCCGAGATGCGCACGCTCGTCGATTCCGTTGTGTTCGACCGCCTGTCGCAGTTTCTGGAGGAGAACCCCGCCGTCGGCCGCATGATCATCGAAAAAGCGCTCACGGCCTCGCGCGCCCGCGAAGCCGCGCGCCGCGCGCGCGAAAACATCCGCCGCAAAAACGGGCTCGAGGGCTTCAACATGCCCGACAAGCTGCGCGACTGCAACGACCGCGACCCGTCGCTCACCGAACTCTACATCGTCGAGGGCGACAGCGCAGGCGGCTCGGCCACGCAGGGGCGCGACTCGCGCTTCCAGGCCATTCTGCCGCTCTGGGGCAAGATGCTCAACGTCGAAAAGGCCCGCGCCGACAAGGTCTACGGCAACGACAAGCTCACGCCCGTCATCACGGCGCTCGGCGCCGGACTGGGCGATGAGTTTGACATCAATAAGCTCCGCTATCACAAGGTCATCATCATGGCCGATGCCGATGTCGACGGCAGCCACATCCGCACGCTGCTGCTGACGTTCTTCTTCCGCTTCATGCGTCCGCTCATCGACGGCGGCTATGTCTACTCCGCCATCCCGCCACTGTATAAGCTCAACCGCGGCAAGACCACGCGCGTGGCCTTCTCCGACGAGGAGCGCGATAAAATTTCCGCCGAGATGCGCGGCGACAACCCGAACGCGAAGATCGACATCAACCGCTTCAAGGGCCTCGGCGAGATGGACCCGCACGAGCTCTGGGAGACGACCATGAACCCCGAGACCCGCACGCTCAAGCAGATCACGCTCGAGGACGCCGTGCACGCCGACGAGGTGTTCACCGTGCTCATGGGCGAAAAGGTCGAGCCGCGCAAGGCGTTCATCGAGCAAAACGCCAAGTACGCGGTCAATATTGATATTTAAGGAGGTGTGCAGCCATGGCCAAGGACTATAAACGGGAGGACATCCTCTATCCCGACCAGAAGATCATTCAGAGCGAGCTCGTCCATGAGATGCAGACCTCTTACATCGAGTACGCCATGTCCGTCATCGTCGGGCGTGCGCTGCCGGATGTGCGCGACGGTCTCAAGCCCGTGCACCGGCGTATCCTCTACGCCATGTACGAGGACAACCTGACCTCGGACAAGCCCTTCAAAAAATCCGCCACCTGCGTCGGCGACGTGCTCGGCCGGTATCATCCCCACGGTGATGCGTCCGTGTACGACGCGATGGTGCGTCTGGCGCAGGACTTTTCCATGCGCTACATGCTCGTCGACGGCCACGGCAACTTCGGCTCCGTGGACGGCGATCCCCCGGCCGCCTACCGATACACCGAGGCGCGCCTGTCGAAGATCGCCAACGAAATGCTGCGCGACATCGACAAGGACACCGTCGACTGGGACCCGAACTTTGACGAGACGCGCCGCGAGCCGCGCGTGCTCCCGTGCCGGTTCCCGAACCTGCTCGTTAACGGCAGCTCCGGCATCGCCGTCGGCATGGCGACGAATATCCCGCCGCACAACCTGACCGAGGTCATCAACGCCTGCGTCTGCGTGCTTGAAAACCCGGACGCCACGCTCTCGGACCTCATGCAGCACGTCACGGGCCCGGACTTTCCGACCCGGGGCATCATCGTCGGCCGCAGCGGCATCCGCGCGGCCTACGCCACCGGCCGCGGCCGCATCGTCGTGCGCGCCCGCACCGAGACCGAGACCTGGGGTCACGACCGCATCCGCATCATCGTGACGGAGCTGCCCTATCAGGTCAACAAGCGCCAGCTCATCCAGAACATTTCCGAGCAGGTGCGCGATAAAAAGCTCGACGGCATCTCCGGCCTGCGCGACGAGTCCGACCGCAACGGTATGCGCATCGTCATCGAGCTCAAGAAGGACGCCAACACGCAGGTCGTGCTCAACCGCCTCTTCGCCCAGACGCAGATGCAGACCACGTTCGCCGTGAACATGCTCGCGCTGGTCGATAACCAGTCGCAGCCGAAGATCCTGTCCCTGCGGCACATTCTCGACGAGTATCTCACCTTCCAGGAAGAGATCATCGTGCGCCGCACGAAGTTCGACCTCAAAAAAGCGCTTGAGCGCGCGCATCTGCTCGAGGGTCTGCTCATCGCCGAGGAGAACATCGACGAGGTCATCCGCATCATCCGCGAGAGCTATGACGACGCGAAGGAAAACCTTATGCAGCGCTTCAGCCTGTCCGATGTGCAGGCGCAGGCCATTCTCGATATGCGCCTCAAGGCCCTGCAGGGGCTCGAGCGCGAGAAGCTGCAAAACGAGTATGATGAGCTGGAAAAGCGTATCGCCTACTTCCGCGAGCTGCTGGCCGACCCCGAAAAGGTCAAGGCCGTGCTGCGCGACGAGCTCATTGCCATCCGCGACAAGTACGGCGACGAGCGCAAAACGGAGATCCAGGACATCGAGGACGACATCGACATCGAGGACCTCATCGAGGAGGAGCAGTGTGTGTTCACGCTCTCGCACGGCGGCAACATCAAGCGTGTGCCCGTCGACGAGTACACCGCGCAAAAGCGCGGCGGCAAGGGCGTGCGCGCGGCGACGCTGCGCGACGAGGACTATGTCGAGACCGTCTTTACCGCCTCGACCCATGACTACATCCTCTTCTTCACCGACCGCGGCCGCTGCTACCGCAAGAAGGGCTATCTCATCCCCGAGGCCGGACGCACCGCGCGCGGCGTGAACATCGTCAACTTCATCCAGGTGGAAAAGGACGAGAAGGTCAGCGCCATGCTGCACGTGCGCGAGATGGACGACGATTCGTTCCTCGTCTTTGCCACGCGCAGCGGTACGGTCAAGCGCATGCCGCTCTCGGCCCTGCGCAACATCCGCACGAGCGGCATCCGCGCACTCACGCTCGACGAGGGCGACGAGCTCATCAACGTCATGCGCACCGATGGGGAGCAGAACATCCTCATGGCCACGCACAACGGGCAGGCCATCTGCTTTGCCGAGACGGACGTGCGCGCCATGGGCCGCGAGGCCGTCGGCGTGCGCGGCATCCGCCTCAAGGACGGCGACTGGGTCGTCGGCGCTGAGATCGCGCAGCCGGACGCGGACGTGCTGTCCATCACCGAAAACGGTTACGGCAAGCGCACCCCGGCCGCCGACTATATCCGCGGCGGCGAGGAACCGCAGCACCGCGGCGGCTCCGGCATGAAAAACTACAACATCACCGACAAGACCGGCCCGGTCGCGGCCGTCAAGGTCGTGCAGGAGAGCGACGACGTGCTCGTCGTCTCGGACGACGGCGTCATCATCCGCATGGAGGCTGCCGGCATCTCCGAGCTTGGCCGCGCGACGCAGGGCGTGCGCATCATGCGCCTGTCCGAGGGCGCGCGCGTCATCTCTGTCGCGCTCACCGACCGCGCCGAGAGCGGCGACGCTGCCCCCGCCGAGGAGCCCGAGGCATGAAGCAGGTCACGATCATACCGACGGGGCCTGCTCCGGCAACCCCGGCCCCGGCGGCTGGGGCGCGATCCTGAAATACGGCGCGCACGAGCGCGAGCTCTCCGGCGGCGAACCGTCCACGACGAACAACCGCATGGAGCTGCTCGGCGCGATCACGGCGCTGCAGAGCCTGCACGAGCCGTGTCAGGTGTCGCTGTATACGGACAGCCAGTATCTCGCCAACGCCATTAACCTCGGCTGGCTGCGCGGCTGGAAGCAGAAGGGCTGGCGCCGCAAGGACGGCGAGCTGAAAAACGTCGACCTCTGGCAGACGCTCGACGGGCTGCTCCAGACGCACAAGGTGCAGTTTTTCTGGGTCAAGGGTCACGCCGACAATGTGTACAACAACCGCTGCGACGCGCTGGCCGTCGCGGAAAGGGAGAAGTTTGCATGACAGAGCCGAACGAACCGAAGATCGTCCATTTTTCACCGCGGGCACAGGCTCCGGTGCAGGACACGGCCGGCAACTGGGAGCCGGACGAGCAGCTGTTTGGTCTCGAGGAGCTGCTGCAGCAGCTGCCGCCGATCCGCAAGCTGCATCTGGAAAAGGGCAGGCTCACGGACCTCGTGCGCCTGTATCCGGACATGAAGCGCACGTTTGACGCGCCCGAGCTGCTGCCGGAAGCCGTCATCGCCAGCGCCATGGTGCGCCGGCGCATGGAGCTGCTGCTCTTCCGCGCGGACGACAGGCGCGAGGCGGGCTATGCGCTCGTGACGGTCTGCTCGCCGTATGGCTACGTGCTCGTGCACGCGCTCACGATCTATCCGTATCTGCGCGGGCAGCTGCTCGGCCGCGTGGCCATGGAACTCATCGCGCGCTGCTACGCCGGTAAGAAGGGCATTCTCTATTGCCAGAGCCGCACGTGCGTGGCGCTGCCGGAGCGCGAGCGGCTGCTCACGAAAAACGGCTACCGCGACACGGGCTTCCGCTTCCGCTGGGGCGGGCAGCCGGCGGCGCTGTATCTGCGCCCATGCCAGAGCACGGAGGACATCACGCCCGTGGCGCAGCTGCTGCTGCGGGATCTGTACGGCGATCTGCTGCCGCCTGTCAACGCGCGGCGCATGATCCAGCCGGAGGCGTAAACAGGAGGACAATATGGGACAAAGTGTAGATCTCCGCGTGCTCACGGCGGAGGAATTCGAGCCGTTCCGGCAGCGCAATATCGCGCGCTACGCGCAGGAGCTGCTCTTCGCCCGCGCCACGGACACAGAGGAGCACGCGCTCACCGAGGCGCAGGGCGCGCTCGATGAGATGCTGCCGCAGGGTGCGGACACGCCGCGCAACTATCTGCTGGCGGCCGAGTCCGGCGGCGAGACCGTGGGCGAGCTCTGGTG
>OKUL01000727.1_pt1 | contig 14924 bp, 12 predicted proteins | sample 1606631 | NCBI WGS metagenome assembly OKUL01 (sample SAMEA3882518, study PRJEB24775) | human gut metagenome | biome: human-associated habitat; feature: intestine environment; material: feces | place: Netherlands | collected 2009/2010 | reverse complement strand
TCATATGCGCGAAGGAACCATTCGCCATCCCAGCCTGCATCCAGTACAGCCTGATACATCTGATCTACTTCTTTTTCTGCTCTTTCGGCAGCCGCGGTGTCACCTATATGACGGCTGATTTCTGCAAATTCTTTTCCATATTTTACGAACATACCTGCGATAAATACGGATTCTGCAACAGGTCCTTCAGATGGGCCGGTTGTCTGGAAGGATTCTCCTGGTTCTGTGGAGAAACAGTTCAGGTTCAGACAGTCATTCCAGTCGGCGCGGCCGATCAGAGGCAGATTGTGAGGACCTTTGTGGTTGATGATATAGTCTAAGGAGCGTTTTAAGTGATCCATCAGAGGAGCAACTACGCTCATATCGTTGTCAAAAGGAACCATCTGGGTCAGGATGGAGGTATCACCGGTCTCTCTTACGTAAGCACTGGTACCTGCAATGAGCCACAGAGGATCATCGTTGAAGCCGCTGCCAATATCGGAGTTGCCCTTCTTGGTCAGAGGCTGGTACTGATGGTAAGCGCTGCCGTCCTGGAACTGGGTGGAAGCGATATCGATGATACGCTCTCTTGCACGATCCGGGATCAGATGTACGAAGCCGAGCAGATCCTGGCAGGAATCACGGAAGCCCATGCCACGACCGATTCCAGACTCATAATAAGAAGCGGAACGGGACATGTTGAAGGTTACCATGCACTGATACTGGTTCCAGGTGTTGACCATACGGTTTACTTTTTCGTCAGCAGAATCTACCGTGTAACGGGCAAGTAACTGTTTCCAGTAAGCCTGCAGCGCTGCGAAAGCTTCTTCTACCTGGGCGTCGGTCTGGTATTTTGCCAGCATTTCCTTCGCGCGGGTCTTGTTGATCACACCGTAGGACTCCCACTTCTCGTCTTCGGGATTCTCGATATAGCCCAGTACGAAGATGAAAGTCTTGGTCTCGCCGGCTGCCAGATCCACATTGATCTGATGAGAAGCAATGGGAGACCAGCCGCTTGCCATGGAGTTTGTGCACTTGCCGTTCTCAACCGCTTCGGGAGAATCCGCACCTCTGTACGCACCCAGAAAAGCATCTCTACTGGTATCGAAACCATCAATCTTCGTATTTACAGAATAAATTGCGTAATGATTACGGCGTTCGCGGTACTCAGTCTTGTGGTAAATAGTGGAATCCTGTACTTCCACCTCGCCGGTACTTAAGTTACGCTGGAAGTTCTTCATATCATCGTCGGCATTCCACAGGCACCATTCTACATAAGAGAATACGGACAGCTTCTTGTCCTCGGAGCTTCCGTTGGTCAGAGTCAGCTGGGAGATCTCACAGTTATCATTCAGAGGAACGAAAGAGAGCACGGAAGCCTTAACACCGTTCTTGGAAGAGGTGAAACGGCTGTAACCGATACCGTGACGGCACTCGTAAGAATCCAGTTCGGTCTTCGTAGGCTGCCAGCCGGGATTCCATACGGTATCTCCATCCTTAATATACAGATATTTGCCGTTGATGTCTGTCGGTACATTATTGTAACGATAACGGGTCAGACGCAGCAGTTTGGCATCCTTATAGAAGGTATATCCGCCGCAGGTGTTGGATATCAGACTGAAAAACTCGTTGCAACCCAGGTAGTTGATCCAGGGAAGCGGAGTCTTGGGAGTAGTGATGACATATTCTTGATGCACATCATCAAAATGACCATACTTCATAAGAAAATCTCCTTCTTTCATGTTGTTGTATGTTGAGTGTTTGCTTTTTCGCTGCGGACTGCTTAATGTTCAGTAAACGATTAAGTAATCCGGAATTCTGATTTGTATTATACAGAAGCAGTGCTGAAAATGCAATACGAATCTTGAAAAAGCCTGTAAAATGCGCAATATATACAAATACGCAAGAAAAACATGGACAGAAGATACAAAACAAAACGGATCTTGAAAAAAGCAGATTTACGAAATAAAATAATGGCAAACGTTATCGCATACTTTGCCATTATATAGAAGAAATACAATTGCTGTACAAGCCAAATGTACAAAAACCCCTATTTGAAATTGTTAATTATAGACAAAGTGGACACTTTTTAGAAAAAAACTGCAAAAAAGTATTGCAAAATGCTCAAAGGTGGTATATATTAAAACTACGAAAACGATTAAGTTACAAAACAGGTCGGATGAAATGACGAAGACATGAAACAGGAGAACGGTATGGCATCATTGAAAGACATTTCCAAGATTTGTGGAGTCTCCGTTGCAACTGTCAGCAAGGCACTGAACGACCACAAGGACATTGGAGAAGAAACCAAAGCAAATATCAGACGGGTAGCCAAGGAGATGGGATATTCCCCGAACCTTTCCGCCAGAGCACTGAAGACGAACAGAACTTATGGAATAGGAGTCCTCTTCGTAGATGAAGCACAAAGCGGTCTGACCCATGATTACTTTTCCAGTGTACTGGACAGCTTCAAAAGGACAGCAGAGAAGAGCGGTTACGACATTACCTTTATTAACAGCTGCAAGAACCGTCCGGATCGGATGTCCTACCTGGAACATAGCAGGTACAGAGGCTTTGACGGAGTGGTGCTCGCCTGTATCGATTTCGCAGATCCCGAAGTCATCGAATTAGTACAGAGTTCCATCCCGGTAGTTACTATTGACTATCTGTTTAATAACCGTATCGCAATCATGTCGGACAATGTGACAGGTATGAAAGAACTGCTGGAATACATATATAGCAGAGGACATAGAAAAATTGCCTATATCCACGGCGCAATGTCAGCGGTTACCTCGGGACGATTATCCAGCTTCTACCGGACGGCAGAACGACTGGGACTACAGATTCCCGATGAGTACATCAGAGAAGCAGCTTACAGAGATACTGCCACAACCTATCGCATGACCAACGAATTACTGGATCTTCCGGATCCACCGACATGTATCATTTATCCGGATGATTTCGCTTCTTTCGGAGGCATCAATGCTATCAGGGAGAGGGGACTACGGATTCCCGAAGACATCTCGGTGGCAGGATACGATGGGATTCAGTTCGCAAGACAGCTGGAGCCCAAACTGACCACAGTTCAACAGGATACCGAACAGATCGGCTGTCTGGCAGCCAGAGAACTGATCAGCCTCATAGAGAGACCCAAGACCACCATTATCGAACAGGTCATAGTACCCGGTAAGGTAGTGGAAGGCAAGTCGGTAGCACAGATCCCGACAGACAAATAATCAGGCATTTATATGGAAGCGCCGCAACCGCAACCATATGAAGATAAATGCAACAAGCACTTACAACAAACATTCAACAAAAAATGGGAGGAAACAAACATGAAGAAAAAAGTACTTAGTGCTTTACTTACAACCGCTATGCTTGCCAGCATGCTGGTAGGCTGTGGCAGCAGCAACGATGCTCCTGCAGCAGCTTCCAGTGAGGCAGCACCCGCAGCATCCACCGAAGCAGCAGCTTCTACCGAGGTAGCAGCTGAACCTGCTACAGAGGAAGGCAAAGTCTTCAACATCTACTGCTGGAACGAGGAGTTCAAGAGCCGTCTGACAGATCATTATCCCGGATATGAAGAAGTAGACGGAACCACCGGTAAGATCGGTGACATCACTGTAAAGTGGAACATCACTCCTTCTGATGACAACGCTTATCAGAACAATCTGGATGCAACACTGTTAAAGCAGGCTGATGCAGCAGCTGATGACAAGATCGACCTGTTCCTGGTTGAGGCTGACTACGCATTGAAATATGTTGATACCGACTACACAATGCCTGTTAAGGATCTGGGCATCACCGATGCAGATCTGGCTAACCAGTATCAGTACACCAAGGATGTTGTTACCGACTCCAACGGCAATCTGAAGGGTGTTTCATGGCAGGGCTGCCCCGGCGTTCTGATTTACAACCGTGAAGCTGCTAAGGCTGTTCTGGGAACCGATGATCCTGCAGAGGTTCAGAAGTCTGTATCTGATTGGGATACCTTCACCGCAACCGCTGAGAAGATGAAAGCAGCCGGTTACAACATGGTATCTTCCGTAAACGATACTTATCGTGTATACTCCAACAACGTATCCGGCAAATGGGTACAGGATGGCAAGATTGTAATCGATGACAACCTGATGAAGTGGGTTGATGACTCCAAGAAGATGGTTGACGCTAAGGAAACCGGTACCTTCGACTTGTGGTCTGATGACTGGAGCAAAGGCTTCTATCCCGATGGCAAAGTATTCTGCTACTTTGGACCCGCTTGGCTGATCAACTTCTCCATGGCAGCTGATACCGATGGATCTATCGCAAATCAGGGTGGCTGGGGCGCTACTGAAGGACCTCAGGGCTTCTTCTGGGGCGGTACTTGGATCTGCGGTGCTACCGGAACCGACAACGCTTCTCTGGTTAAGGATATCATCCTGAAGATGACCACTGATGAAGACATCATGAAAGAGATCGTTGTAGCTGATGATGATTTCGTAAACAACAAACCCGCTATGGAAGCTATGGCAGCAGATACCTCTTATCAGAGCAAGGTACTGGGCGGACAGAACCCTCTGGCTATGTTCTGCGCAGGCGCTGAGAAGATCGATCTGAGCAACCTGTCTGCATACGATCAGGGATGTAACGAAGAGTTCCAGCATGCTATGAAGAACTACTTCGATGGCAAGGCTTCTCTGGATGATGCACTGAATCTGTTCTACAAGGCTGTAGAAGAGAAGTATCCTGAGCTTACTCACTAATCCGAAATGATAAGCGAATAGCGAAACAATAAGGAATTGAGAACCGTGCCTGCCTGGCTGGTCAGGTAGGCACGGTTTTTCTCTCAAAATTCCCGGTTGGCAGAAGCTTTTTTCAGAAGAAGATAATTAAGAACAAAAAGAAGAGAGCTGCTGCGAGCCTGATCGGAAACAAAGAAAGGCACGAAAAACGTAAAGTCGCTAAGAGAGCATGACGGCAAAAGGGAGGAATCATTATGGCAAAGGTAAAACACGGAAAGGTGGTACGCTATAATAAGTGGGGGTATATTTTCCTGATCCCCTTTGTAGTAGTGTATGTATTATTCCAGTTGATCCCGTTGTTCAGGACATTTTATTACAGCTTTTTTGAAAATTACCGTTCCGGACTGACACAGATCGGACCGAATTTCAACGGATTTGGTAACTATGCAAAGCTGTTGTCCAATCCGGACCTGTGGATGTACACCAAGAATACATTGATCATGTGGGTACTGGGATTTGTACCGCAGATCATCATATCTCTGCTTCTGGGTGCATGGTTCTCGGATCCCAGCCTTAGATTAAAGGGACAGAGATTCTTCAAGACAGTGATCTATCTGCCGAACCTGATCATGGCTTCCGCATTTGCAATGTTGTTCTTCACGCTGTTCTCTGATGGTGGTCCTATCAATGAAATGCTGATGCAGATCGGAATCTTAAAAGAGCCATATCAGTTCCTTACAAACGTATGGAGTACCAGAGGTCTGGTAGCATTGATGAACTTCCTGATGTGGTTTGGTAATACAACGATCCTCCTGATGGCAGGTATGATGGGTATCGATACTTCCCTTTTCGAGGCAGCCGAGGTAGACGGAGCAACCTCTACCCAGGTATTCTTCAAGATTACATTACCTTTGTTGAAGCCGATTCTGATCTACGTAATGATCACATCCCTTATCGGTGGTCTGCAGATGTTCGATGTACCTCAGATTCTGACCAACGGTAAGGGCGATCCTATGAGATCCAGCATGACCCTGATCATGTACCTGAACAACCATTTGTACAGTAAGAACTACGGAATGAGTGGTGCGTTGTCTGTAATGTTGTTCATTATCACAGGTATCCTGAGCTTGATCGTATTTAAGTTCTCGAACGGCAAACAGGATAAGTAGGAGGTGGCAGAAATGTTGAGCGTAGAAACAAACGAGACAAAAAAAGGTCTGGGCATTCATGCCAGAAGAGCACTTGCATATATCGTACTGGTTATTATGAGTTTTCTCTGCCTGTTCTGGTTCTATATACTGTTTGTAAATGCAACTAGATCCAAAGGTGAGCTGACACAGGGATTTACCCTGCTGCCCAGCACACATCTGATCCAGAACTGGAAGGGTGTCATGGCAGGAACCCTGCCGGTAGTCAGAGGTATGATCAACAGCCTTGTAGTAGCAACCTGCAGTGCTGTGCTGTGTACCTACTTCTCTACCATGACCGCATATGCGATCCATGTATATGATTTTAAGTTAAAGAAGTTCATGTTTACCTTTATCCTGGCAATCATGACCATTCCTACCCAGGTTACCGCACTCGGATTTATCCAGTTGGTAGCTGATATGAAGCTGGAGGATAACTTTATCCCCCTGATTATCCCGGCAATCGCAGCACCTGCTACTTTCTTCTATATGAAGCAGTACATGGAAAGTGCATTGCCCCTGTCTCTGGTAGAGGCAGCCAGAATCGATGGTTCCGGTGAGTTCCGTACATTTAATTCCATCGTATTGCCGCTGATGAAGCCGGCAATCGCAGTACAGGCGATCTTCACTTTCGTAGCGAACCGGCACTGGTTCTGCATTATGACAAGATGAAGACATTACCTATCCTGATCGCTCAGCTGCGTTCCGCAGACTTCCTGAAGTTTGATATGGGTCAGGTGTATGTAACGATTGCATTCTCTATCTTCCCTGTTATCATCGTATACCTTTTCCTTTCCAAGTACATTGTCCAGGGCGTGGCAATGGGAAGCGTCAAGGGTTAATATTTCGCCAGCAACATTCAATACATAAATCTCTCCTGAAAAGCGGCACTCTTCCCCGGAGTGGCGCTTTTTACTTGCAAAAAAACATGGGAGACGGTATAAATAAATTGTGGTTGATGATTAGAACCGAAATAATATGCTGAATGTTTAAAAATCCGGAATGAAAATAAAAATAGAAATAATACAGTGGAAAAAGTGATATAAAAACTAAGAGGTACGAGGTAACTATCATGCAGATGTATGAAGTGACGGCAATGGCTCCGGAAGGACCGGAGGAGGTCTATCAGGCGGTTATATTTGCGGAAGACGAGGACGATGCTCTGAATCAATTAGAGGAACAACTGAAAGAGCAGAATATTGCGCATGGAATGTGCATGGCGGAAGAAGTGTGAAAAGAACTTCTAATCACTCAGAGCAAAGGCTCTTTCGTGAAGAAGTTCTATGTTTCACACGCAAATTTGTGCCAATGGCACAAAATTTGTAATCAATTGGAGGATGTCGATATCAGCATGGAAAACTCATATCGTTTTTTTGAGAACAGAGATTGTAAATATTTCCCCTGCCACAAGGGCCTTACGGAGTTTAACTGCCTGTTCTGTTACTGCCCCATGTACCGCATGGAGCACTGCCCGGGGAATCCCCGGTATTTTGAGAAAAACGGCAGACGGATCAAGGATTGCTCGGACTGCACCTTCCCACATGATCCGGAGCACTATGATACGATTATGCAGATCCTGCGGGAGACGTAACACATTTTTCTGAAAAAATCAAATGCCAATAATCACATTTTTCTAAAATACAAAAGCCGATAGTCTGTTTTCGCAGATTACCGGCTTTTTTTATGCGCGGAGACGGTGGGATTTGAACCCACGTGCCCGAGAAGGGCTAACGCATTTCGAGTGCGCCCCGTTATGACCACTTCGATACGTCTCCAAAAGATTACAACGTAGATTATTTTATCTGAAAAATGCCGGTTTGGCAAGGGGAGAAACGAAAAAACCTTTTGTAATGAGATTGTTACTGCCTACGTGATAATAAGGTTGAAAGCGGTAGTTATAAAAAAAGATGTTGACAGAACAACATCTAAGTAGTATATTGCAAATAAATACTTTGATAATCAAAGTATTCGCAGGGCAATGCTGTACGATATAGCGAAGCCAAAGCAATTGTGCCGAAGAGAACAAAGCGGCAAAGACAGAATATTAAAAAAGAATGCATAAGGAGAGCAAAAACATGTTAGAAAAAGTAGCAGCTATCATCAGAGAACAGTTAAACCAGGAGAATGTAGAGATCACAGAGGCAACCCGTTTCAAGGAGGATCTGGAAGTGGACTCCCTGGATCTGTTTGAGCTGGTAATGGCATTTGAAGAGGAATATGGTGTGTCCATTCCTTCCGAGGAATTGGAAAATATGGCAACAGTAGGTGATGTTATCAGATATATTCAGGAGCAGGCGTAAGAACTGCATATCGTGGGATTATCATCCCACTTTTATGCTCATATCGGGGCGGGTCAAAAGGTCTTTCACCCACTTATGAGCAAGCTCATGTGGGCTTAGACCTTTTGACCCTGGTATCATCAGAATATGTAATATAACGCAGAACGACGAGAAGGATCAGAAAGACAATGAGAACAAAGATCACGGAACTTCTACAAATCGAATATCCCATTTTCCAGGGCGGCATGGCATGGGTGGCGGAACATAAGCTGGCGGCAGCGGTATCGAATGCCGGAGGCTTAGGCATCATCGGTGCCGCTTCCTCTCCGCCTGAGGTCGTCCGGGAAGAAATCCGCAAATGCAAAGAGCTGACCGACAAGCCCTTCGGCGTGAATATCATGCTACTCAATCCCAACGCAGAGGAAGTAGCGAAGATCGTTGTGGAAGAAGGAGTACAAGCGGTAACGACAGGTGCGGGAAACCCCGGAAAATTCATGGAGCTGTGGAAAAATGCCAGAGTGAAGGTCATCCCGGTGGTGGCAAGTGTAGCTATGGCGAAGATGATGGAGCGGGCAGGAGCAGACGCCGTAGTGGCGGAAGGCATGGAGAGCGGCGGACATATCGGTTCCACCACAACCATGGCACTGGTGCCGCAGGTGGTGGATGCGGTGTCTATCCCGGTGATCGCGGCCGGAGGTATCGCCGATGGCAGAGGAATGGCAGCGGCCTTCATGCTGGGAGCTGAGGGAATCCAGATGGGAACCCGGTTCGTAGCATCGAAGGAATCTATTGTCCATGAAAATTATAAGAATCAGATCATCAAGGCGAAGGATATCGATTCCGTGGTCACGGGAATGTCTACCGGACATCCGGTGCGTTCCCTGCGCAATCAGATGACCAGAGAATATCTGAAGCTGGAAAAAGAAAATGCAGACTTCATGGAGCTGGAAAAGCTGACGTTGGGATCTCTCAGGAAGGCAGTGCAGGACGGAGATACCGTAAACGGAACCCTGATGGCCGGGCAGATTGCAGGATTGATCCGCAGAGAACAGACCTGCCGTGAGATTATTGAAGAAACAGTGCAGCAGGCGCAGGAGTGCATAGCGGCACAAGGACAACATAAATAAAATATAGCGACAGGTAACCGCTGACAACAGATTTCGAACAGCGACAGGCAACGTAGTTATATGGAAAACGGTGCATTATAAAAAATGTGCTGTAACCGAGGAGAACAATAGCATCACATAGTAATAGGAGATGACAAAATGAGCAAAATCGCATATTTATTCCCGGGACAGGGATCTCAGTACATAGGAATGGGAAAAGAATTCCATGATACTTATCCGGAAGCACAGGCGGTATGGAAGCTGGCAGACAAGGTGCTTCAGAATCTATACTGGCAGGATAAACGGGAAAAGCAGGCGGATAGCGGACATCCGTACTCTATGGAGCAGCTGACCTTTGAGGAAAATCCTTATATCAACGTTACAGAATATACGCAGATCGCTATGCTTACCATGGAAGTCGCAATCCTGAAGGTACTGGAAGCCAAGGGTCTGAAAGCGGAGATGGCAGCAGGCTTAAGTCTTGGAGAATATGGGGCGCTGGCTGCTGCTGGTGTGATGGAACTGCCGGACCTGTTCCGGATCATAAGGATGCGTGGTATCTATATGCAGGAGGCCTATCCGGAAGGAGGCGCCATGGCAGCGGTATTAGGACTGGACGGAGATATCGTGGCAAAAATCTGTGAACAGACAGCAAAAGAAACCGGCAAAGTCGTCTCGGTGGCAAATTATAACTGCCCGGGACAGATCGTGATCACCGGAGAGGCAGATGCAGTAGAGGCGGCATCAGAAGCGCTGAAAGAAGCAGGTGCAAAACGCTGTATCCCCTTAAAGGTCAGCGGACCGTTCCACTCAGCCCTGTTAAAAAATGCAGGAGAACAATTGGCAGAAGAACTGAAAAGCGTCAAGCTGTCAACCCCTTGGATTCCTTATGTATCCAACGTAACAGCGGATTATGTGACAGATACGTCACAGGTTGCGGAACTGCTGAAACAACAGGTATCCAGTCCCGTACAGTTCACCCAGAGCATAGAGCGCATGATCGCGGATGGCGTGGACACGTTCATAGAGATCGGCCCGGGGAAGACACTCAGCAGTTTCGTCCGTAAAATTGACAGGAATGTCAAAGTATACAATATCGAGAAACCGGAGGATCTGGACCGGGTGATGGAGGAACTGGCATGCTGACAGGAAAAAGTCTGACAGGACAAGTTGCTATTGTCACAGGAGCATCACGGGGCATTGGAAAAGCAGTTGCACAGGCACTGGCAGCAGAAGGAGCCACGGTGATCATTAATTATAACGGCTCTGCAGAGGCGGCGGAAGCGGTGGCGGCGGACATCCGAAGCTGCGGCGGCATGGCGGAGGCTGCGAAGTGCAATGTTGCGGATTTTGCAGAGAGTGAAGCCTTTGTAAAGGCAGTAACAGAGAAATACGGCAGAGTTGACATCCTTGTCAATAACGCCGGGATCACGCGGGACAATCTGATCGTGCGGATGACGGAAGAAGAATTCAATGCTGTGCTGGACACGAATCTAAAGGGCGCATTTCACATGATCCGGCATCTGACGAAGACCTTTATGAAGCAGAGATATGGGAAAATCATCAATATCTCTTCTGTCAGTGGCATCGTCGGGAATGCCGGGCAGGCTAATTATTCCGCATCCAAGGCGGGGCTGATCGGTCTGACGAAAAGTGTAGCGAGAGAACTGGCATCCCGGAATGTCTGTGTGAATGCCGTGGCACCCGGATTTATCCGGACAGATATGACAGACAAGCTGCCGGAGGCGGTACAGGATAATGCGGTCGGACAGATCCCGCTTAAGAAAATGGGAAGACCGGAGGATGTCGCACAGGCGGTTCTGTTCCTGGCAGGAGATGCCTCGGACTATATCACCGGCCAGGTGCTGTGTGTAGACGGCGGTATGGCAATGTAAAAATAAGTCCGGCAACAGGAAAGCGGAATAGAAAATATGTCCGCTAACGATACAGCAGGATAGAAAATAAGTCAGGACGCGAGGGAGTATATCACGTATGGGTAAAAATAGAAGAGTTGTAGTAACAGGCATGGGAGCTATCACTCCGATTGGAAACAGCGTAGAGGAATTCTGGAATGGTATCAAAGAGGGCAAGACCGGATTCGGTTCCATCACCTATTTTGATACTGCGGATTACCGCTGTAAGCTGGCGGCGGAAGTGAAGAATTTTGATCCTGCACAATATATGGACAAAAAATCTGCCCGCAGAATGGAGCAGTTCTGTCAGTTCGCAGTAGCAGCTGCCGGACAGGCAATTGCAGATGCAGGTCTTGCTATGGAACAGGAAGATCCATATATGGTGGGCTGCAGCGTAGGCAGTGGTATTGGAAGCTTACAGGCCATGGAACGGGAATATGACCGCCTGAAGGAAAAAGGTCCCGGCAGGGTAGGACCCATGCTGGTGCCTCTGATGATCTCCAACATGGCAGCAGGTAATGTCAGCATTGCCTATGGGCTGAAGGGCAAGAGTCTGAATGTGGTTACTGCCTGCGCAACCGGTACACATTCCATCGGAGAAGCATATCGTACGATCCAGTACGGTGATGCAGACGTGATGGTAGCCGGAGGAACGGAAAGCTCTATTACTCCCATCGGCATTGCCGGATTTTCCGCACTGACAGCATTGTCGTTTAGTGAAGATCCTCAGAGAGCTTCTATTCCCTTCGATAAAGACCGCAATGGTTTCGTTATGGGAGAAGGCTCGGCGGTAGTGGTACTGGAAGAGCTGGAGCATGCAAAGAGACGCGGAGCGAAGATCTATGCGGAGCTGATCGGTTATGGCTGTTCTTCGGATGCTTACCATATTACCTCCCCCGCGGAGGACGGCAGCGGAGCAGCCACCGCCATGCTGAATGCCTTAAAAGACGGCGGTGTGGCGCCGGAGAAACTTAGTTATATTAATGCACACGGAACCAGCACTCATCATAATGACCTGTTTGAGACCAGAGCTATCAAACTCGCATTTGGAGAACATGCTTATGATCTGAAGATCAATTCCACCAAATCCATGGTAGGGCATCTTTTAGGAGCAGCTGGTGCAGTGGAATTCGTCACCTGCGTAAAAGAAATTCAGGAAGGCTATATCCACCGTACCGTGGGACTGCGTGAGACGGAGGAGGAACTGGATCTGAATTACTGTCGGGGCAGCTATGAAGAAGAGGTGCCTTATGCACTGACCAATTCGTTGGGCTTCGGCGGACATAATGCGAGTCTGTTGCTAAAGAAGTACATAGAATAACCGCAGCAGATGTTCAAGACACAGGATAGAAGGCAGAGCATCAACGAGGACGATTGCAGAATGCGAGGAAGTAGTTGATACGACAGCATTCGCAGAACGGAGGAACAATGTCAGTTTATAACACCCAGGAAATCATGGAGATTCTGCCCCACAGACATCCCTTTCTGCTGATCGATACTATCGAGGAGCTGGAGCCCGGTGTTCGGGCAGTGGGACGCAAAAACGTAACCTTCAATGAACCGTATTTTGCCGGACATTTTCCGGGAAATCCGGTGATGCCCGGAGTACTGATCCTGGAGGCACTTGCCCAGACCGGTGCGGTGGCAATTTTGTCTCTGCCGGAGAACCGAGGCAAGACAGCTTATTTTGCAGGGATTGACAAGGCAAAATTCAAACAGATGGTGCGCCCCGGAGACACCTTGGAACTGGAGACCACCATTATCCGCAGCAAGGGACCGGTGGGCGTCGGGGAAGCGATCGCCACAGTAAACGGAAAACTGGCGGCGAAAGCAGAACTTACCTTTGCGGTAAAATAAAAATAGTCTGTGGAAGTTTTTTATGAGTGGGACAGAGAGATAAGAGTGACGCAGAATAAGAGGTGCAAGTATGGGAAATGTAACGATAGAAACAGAGATCAAATGCCCGAAATGTAAGAAAATGATAAACAGAGACCGGGCAGCGAAAAATAAATATGTCTGTTACGAATGTGGTTATTATTTCCGGGTGAAGACCCACAACCGGATCCGCATGGTGGCAGACCGGAAAAGCTTTCAGCCTTGGTTCGAGGAGATAGAAGAGAGCAATCCACTGAAATATGAGGGCTATGAAGAAAAACTGTCGGAGGCCAGGGAAAAGTCCGGCGTGAAAGAAGCTGTGACCGTAGGTGAATGCGAGATCTACGGGGAAAAGGCTGTGATCGGCATCTGCGAATCCAAATTTATGATGGGCAGTATGGGGCATGTGGTCGGCGAGAAAGTCACCCGGGCAATTGAAAAGGCGACAGAATTGCGGCTGCCTGTATTTTTGTTCTGCTGTTCCGGCGGTGCGAGAATGCAGGAGGGAATCGTGTCACTGATGCAGATGGCAAAAACCTCCGCAGCGATCAAACGGCATGGAGAAGCAGGACTTCTCTATGCGACTATTTTGACAGATCCCACCACAGGTGGTGTAACGGCCAGCTTTGCTATGCTGGGAGATGTGATCATGGCGGAACCGGGAGCCTTGATCGGCTTCGCAGGACCGAGAGTTATTAAGCAGACTCTGGGACAGCGCCTCCCTGATGGCTTCCAGACAGCGGAATTTTTGCAGGAGCATGGTTTTGTGGACGGTATCGTCCGCCGGGAGAATCTGAAGAAGACCTTATATTTCCTGATCACGACGCATCGGTGCAGTGAGGGGAATTATGCGGATTTTAAGAAAAATTTTGACTTCCATTTTGAACCTACGGAGATCGTGAAGGAACGGTCAATACTGACACTCCCCAGAACGGCATGGGAAAAGGTCAAGACCGTCCGGAGAGTGGACAGACCGGCAGCAACCGACTATATTCCCTACATTTTCGACTATGTAGTGGAGGCTCACGGAGACCGTTATTATGGGGATGATAAAGCACTGGTAGGTGCGGTGGCATTCCTCGACGGGCAGCCGGTGACAGTGCTGGCAGATGTGAAGGGCAAGGATTTTGCGGAGTGTGCCAGACGCAATTACGGTATGCCCATGCCGGAGGGCTATCGTAAGGCACTGCGCCTGATGAAACAGGCGGAGAAATTCAACAGACCCATTATCAGCTTTGTAAATACGCCGGGAGCCTTCTGCGGCGTGGAGGCGGAGGAGAGAGGCCAGGGCGAGGCCATTGCCCGGAATCTGCTGGAGATGTCAGCCTTAAAAGTACCGGTATTGTGTATCCTTATCGGAGAAGGCGGCAGCGGTGGGGCGCTGGCTACGGCGGTAGGCAATGAGGTATGGATGATGGAAAATGCTACATACTCGATCCTGTCTCCCGAAGGCTTTGCTTCTATATTATGGAAGGATGCTGATCGTGCCAGAGAAGCCAGTGAAGTCATGAATATTACATCTGAAGACTTGAAACGTCTTGGTGTGATCGAGCGGATCGTACCGGAATACGGTGGGGCAGACCAAAGTACCGTGGAAGCCATCGGTGGGTATCTCAAGGAACATATCAAGGAATTTCTGCAAAAATATACCGGCATGACCGGTGAACAGATCGCAGAGGAACGTTATGAAAGGTTCCGCAAGTATTAAAGCGGTAACGAGAGGTGATGTGGGATGAAGCACGGAAAAATGATCCTGGGGGAATTACATGCAGATATTCCCGTGATCCAGGGGGGCATGGGTGTGGGAATCAGCCTGTCCGGTCTGGCGGGAGCAGTGGCTGCGGCAGGTGGGATCGGCATCATT
>OKUL01000716.1_pt1 | contig 15075 bp, 14 predicted proteins | sample 1606631 | NCBI WGS metagenome assembly OKUL01 (sample SAMEA3882518, study PRJEB24775) | human gut metagenome | biome: human-associated habitat; feature: intestine environment; material: feces | place: Netherlands | collected 2009/2010 | reverse complement strand
TTTCCTTCATTCATGTTGAAAAACGGGCAAATTCCATTTGGCTGTCAGCGAAAAATTGTGAAAAAAACTGTGCAACTTTTCATCCCCCCAGGGTGCTTACGCTGTGGAGCGCCGTCCGGTATACTGGTGACAGCGCTCCGGAAACGGAGCAAACAACAGAAAATGAGGATGGAACGCATGAAAAAACGCAACATCATCTGCCTGCTGCTGGCAGTCCTGACGCTGCTGGCCTGCACGGCCTGCGGCGGGAAAACAGCAACCTCCGACACTGCCGGAACACGCACGATCACGGACAGCAAAAACCGCACCGTAACCATACCCGACAAGGTGGAGCGCGTCGTGTGCGTCGGCGTCGGCGCGCTGCGCTACAGCTGCTATGTCGGCGCGGCCGACCGTGCCGTCGGCGTGGAGGATTATGAGACCAAGGCCGGCATGAGCCGCCTGTATAACTACGTGAACTTCGACAAGTTCAAGGATCTGCCCGTCACCGGCACGAACGGTGAGCCGTATGTGGAGCAGATCATCGACGTCGCACCGCAGGTCATCGTCATGAGCGCCTACGCCTCGTGCGATGCGGACGAGCTGAGCGCGAAGACCGGCATCCCGGTCTTTGTCGTGCCCGGCAGCGACACCACGCTCGATGACGCCGCCTACGAGACCATCCGTCTGCTCGGCGAGCTCTACGGGCTGGAAACGCGCGCGCAAGAGCTGACCAAGTACCTCAAGGGCATCCAGACCGACCTCGACACGCGCACGGCCAAGATTGCAGACGATCAGAAGCCGTCCGTCTATGTCGGCGGCGTGTCCTTCAAGGGGCAGCACGGCTTTGAGGGCACGGAGGCAGGCTACGGCCCGTTCGCGCTCATCCACGCCAAGAACCTTGCCGACACGACCGGTCAGACCGGCGCGTTCAACATTGACACCGAGCAGGTGCTTGCCTGGGATCCGGACGTTATTTTCCTCGATTTCAACGGCATGAGCCTCATCAACGAGGACTATCAGGCGCACCCCGATTTCTATAAGAGCCTGAGCGCCGTACGCGACGGCAAGGTCTACTCGCAGATCTCGTTCCGCTCCTGCGCCTCCAACCTTGAGACGGCGCTGGCCGATGCCTACTATGCCGCCTGCATGCTGTATCCGGAGCAGTTTGCAGACGTTGACCCCGAGGTCAAGGCCGGTGAGATCTTCACGGAGCTGCTCGGCTCCAACCCCTATCCCGATCTGAAGGAGGCCGGGTATGCATTCCGTGCCATCACACTCGGCGAGTAAGCCGCACGATTCCGACTACAGCCGCAACCGCGCCAGAAGCATCCGCTTTCTGATCCTGCTGGCGGCCATTCTGGCGCTCGCGTTCTTTTTGTCGCTGCGCGCCGGGTCTTACAACACGCCCGCCGCCGAGCTCATCCGGGGCATCTTCGGCCGGGCGTCGGACGCGAAGATCAATCTCGTCATCCGCAACAACCGCCTGCCGCGCATCTGCACCGCCATGGTCGCCGGCGCGGGACTGGGGCTGGCCGGGTGCATCCTGCAGGCCGTGCTGCGCAATCCGCTCGCCTCGGCCTCTACGCTCGGCGTGTCGCAGGGTGCGACGTTCGGCGCAGCCGTCGCCATCATCGGCCTCGGTCTGACGCACACGGGCAGCTGGGCCATCCCGCTGTTCTCGTTTCTGGGTTCGCTGCTCGTTGCCGCCGTCATTCTCGGCCTGAGCCGGTTCAAGCAGGTCTCCTCGGAGGGCATCGTGCTCGCGGGCGTCGCCATCAGCTCCATGCTGACCGGCGCGACCACGCTGCTGCAATACTTTGCCGACGAGGTTGCGCTCTCGTCGCTCGTATTCTGGACGTTCGGCGACCTCGGCAGCACGGACTGGCAGTCCCTGCGCGGCATGGCGCTGGCCGTACTGCTGCTGATCGGCTACTGCTACCTGCACCGCTGGGACTATAACGCCCTGCTCTCCGGCGAGGAGACGGCGCTGAGTCTCGGCATCCATGTGCGGCGGCTGACACTCACGAACGTTGTGCTCACGTGCTTTGTCTGCTCGGTGATCGTGTCGCACGTCGGTCTCATCAACTTCATCGGTCTCGTTGCGCCGCACATCGTGCGCATGGTCGTCGGCAACAACTATATCTATCTCATCCCCGGCTCCGTGCTCGCCGGCGCGGCGCTGCTGCTGCTGAGCGACCTGGCCGCGCGCGTGATCATCATGCCGGTCATTCTGCCGATCGGCGCGCTGACGGCGTTCCTCGGCGGCCCGCTGTTTTTGTATCTGCTGTTCAAGGGGAGGCGTCAGACATGATCCAGGTCGACCACCTCTGCTATCACTACAAGGGCGGACGCCCGATCCTGCGCGACGTGAGCTTTGAGCTTGACAGCGGTCACTTTCTGGCCGTGCTCGGCAACAACGGCGTCGGCAAGAGCACGCTGCTCAAGTGCATCAACCGCATCCTCACGGCCGACAGCGGCAGCTGCCGCATCGACGGAGAGGATCTGCTCGCGCTCTCCCACCGGGAGATCGCAAAACGCGTAGCCTTCGTGGCACAGCACGTGCCCGACACACAGATGACCGTGCACGACATGGTCATGCTCGGACGGCGGCCCTACATGACCTGGGGCGTGACGGAGCACGACCACGACGTGGTGCACGATGCGATGCGCTATCTGAATCTGGAGGACATGCGCGGCCGGTTCCTCAACCGGCTCTCCGGCGGCGAGCGGCAGAAGGTCATGCTCGCCCGCGCGCTGGCGCAGGAGCCGACGCTCCTGCTGCTCGACGAGCCGACCAGCAGTCTCGACATCCGCAACCAGTATCAGGTGCTGCAAATCACGCGCGACCTCTGCCGTGAGCAGAATCTGACGGCGATGATCGTCATCCACGACCTGAATCTTGCCCTGCGCTTTTGCGACCGCTTTCTGCTGCTACGCGAGGGCGAGGTGTACCGCTACGGCGGCGCGGAGATCTTCGATGCCGACGCGCTGCGCGATGTCTACGGTGTCAAGGGCAGCATCGTGCAGGTGCAGGGTCAGTCGCTCGTACTCATTGAAGATGAAGAAAAGGAGAAACTATCATGACCAATTGGGAAAAATGCGTTGCCTTTCACGGCCACGCCTGCGGCGGTCTGACGATCGGCTACAAGGCCGCGTGCTACGCCGCCGAGCTGCTGGAGCTGTCCTTCTCCGGCGACGAGCAGGTCGTGTGCATCGCGGAAAACGACGCCTGCGGCGTGGACGCCATTCAGGCGCTGCTCGGGTGCAGCATCGGCAAGGGCAACCTGCTGTTTCATATGCGCGGCAAGCAGGCGTTTTCGTTCTATAACCGCACCACGGGCAAGTCCGTGCGTCTGGTGCTGCGCGACCGTCCGGAGGGGATGACGCGCGAGGAATCCTTCGCCTACTATCAGGCGCAGAAACCGGCCGACCTGTTCGACGTCAAGCCGGCGACCATCCCGCTGCCAGAGCCGGCCAAACTATTTGACTCCTACCCGTGCGCGTGCTGCGGCGAGGTGACGGGCGCCAACTGGATCCGCCTCGTCGGCGGGCAGAAGCTGTGCCTCGACTGCGCCGGAAGCTACGACCGGTTCGACGTCTGAAAACAACAAAAAATCCGGCTTCCGTGTTGGAAGCCGGATTTTTTATCCGCTGCACCTCAGCCGCGCAGCAGCGCGAGCTGGTAAAACGCGACGGCGCTCGCCGCGGCCACATTGAGCGAATCGACCCCATGCGTCATGGGGATGCGCACCGTGTAATCGCACGCGGCGATCGTGTTGGATGCCAGCCCGTCGCCCTCCGTGCCGAGCACGATGGCAAGGCGCGGCACGGTACGCAGGCGCTTGTCGTCGATGCGCAGCGAATCGTCCCGCAGCGCCATGGCCGCCGTCTGAAAGCCGAGGGCGTGCAGCGTCTCCTGCCAGTCGGTGTCCTCAGGCAGGTACGTCCACGGCACCTGAAAGACCGTGCCCATGCTCACGCGCACGGCGCGGCGGTAGAGCGGGTCGCTGCCCGCCGACGTGAGCAGCACGGCGTCCACGCCGAGCGCCGCCGCCGAGCGGAAGATCGCGCCGATGTTCGTCGGGTTCATCACGTTTTCCAGCACGGCCACGCGCGCAGCGTTGGCGCACAGGACGGCAACCTCCGGCAGTGCCGGGCGGCGCATGGCGCAGAGCATGCCGCGCGTGAGATGAAAGCCTGTCAGCTGCGTGAGCACGTCGAGCTCGGCGGCATAGACCGGGATGTCCGCGGGGCAGCGCGCCAGGATCTCGCGCGCCTTGCCGTCCACGTGGCGGCGCTCCATCAAAAACGACACCGGCACGCACCCCGCGTCGAGCGCGCGGCCGATCACGAGCGGGCTCTCGGCGATGAAGAGGGCGTTTGCCGGGTCGGCGCGGTTGACGAGCTGGTTTTCCGTCAGGCGGGCGTACACGTCCAGCTCCGGCGCGGAAAAGTCCGAAATATCAAAAATCTTTGCCATAGCTGCATCTCTCTTTTCCATAGGGTCAGCCCGATTATAACCGATTTTGCGCGCGGACGCCACCGGTTTTTTTCCGCCGGTGTATGTCCCGCCGCGCCGGTGGGCATACTGGCACTGAGGTGATATTTATGCAGTTGACCCCAAAAGAGGCCAGTTTACTCAAAGATCTCAAAGGGCAGGAGCAGCTGTGCGTGGACAAATATAACCGCCACGCCGCCTGCGCCAATGACCCGCAGCTGAAAAACCTGTTCGAGCAGATCGCGCAGGTCGAGCAGCAGCATCTCGACGCGATCACGCAGATGGAGGGCGGCACCGTCGCCGCCCCGGCAGACTCCGCGACCGTGCCGACGACGTTCACGGCGACCTACAACAACACCGAGACCCCGCAAAAGCAAAACGACTGCTACCTGTGCACGGACGTGCTCGCAATGGAAAAGCACGCCTCGCACCTGTACGACACGTGCGTGTTCGAATTTAATGATGCCAACGCGCGCAGCGTGCTCAACGACATTCAAAAGCAGGAGCAGCACCACGGCAAGGTCATCTATGACTATATGAACACCAACGCCATGTACGCCTGACACCATCCGCGCAAAAACGGCGTCCCCGAGGGCTCGGGGACGCCGTTTTTGTCTGCGAAATTTATTTGGTCAGGCCGTAGCTCTCGGCCAGCTTCCGGAACGCCGGGAGCGAGCGCTCGAGCTGGCTGCGCGCCACGCAGTAGGCCAGGCGCGCATAGCCGGGGCAGCCGAAATCATCGCCCGGCACGAGCAGGATGTCATAGTCCATCGCGCGGCGGCAAAACGCCCGGGCGTCCGGCTCCGGCGACTTGAGGAAGAGATAAAACGCGCCGTCCGGCCGCGCGCACGCATAGCCCATGTCCGTGAGCGCGCCGTAGATCAGCTCGCGGTTGGCGGCATAGGCCGCGATGTCCGCCGTCTGGCCGAGGCACTCGGCCACGGCGAGCTGGAACAGCGACGACACGCACACATACCCCAGCGCGCGCCCCGCGCCGAGCACGGCCGCGTGCACGGCGGCGTAATCGTCCATGGCCGGGTGCAGGGCGAGAAAGCCCACGCGCTCGCCGGGCAGGGACAGCGTCTTGCTGTAGGAATAGCAGTAGATCGCGTTCGGATAGATCGCGGGCAGGAACGGCACCTCCACCCCGCCGTAGACCAGCTCGCGGTACGGCTCGTCGGCAATGATGTAGATCGGGTGGCCGTACCGGGCCTGTTTTTCGCGCAGGAGCGCTGCCAGCGCCTCGAGCTCCGGGCGCGAGACGACGACACCGGAGGGGTTGTTCGGCGAGTTCAGGATGAGCAGCGCGGTCTTTTCCGTCACCGCGGCCGCGAGCGCATCGAGATCGAGCGCGAACGTGTCCGCCCGGCACGGCACGACGCGCACGCTGCCGCCCGCCGCCTCGGCATAGACGGCGTACTCCGGGAAATACGGCGCGAGCACGATGGCCTCATCCCCCGGACCCATGAGCGCGCGCGTGAGGATGGCCAGCGCGCTCGACGCGCCGTCGGTCATGTAAATGTCCTGCGCGCGGTACGCCTCGCCGAAGGTGTCCGTCAGGTAAGCCGCGACCTTTTCGCGCACGGACGCCATGCCCGGCGCGGGCGCATAGGCGTGCAGCTGCGTGGGCGGCACGGTATGCAGCAGGTGCTCAACGGCCGCGTGCACACAGTCCGGCGGTTCGATGCTCGGGCTGCCGATGGAAAAGTTATAGACGTTTTCCGCGCCGATCTCGGCCGCGCGGCGCTCGCCGTAGGCAGCGATCTCGCGGATGGAGTTGCCGTTTGCGCCCCAGTCGCGCATTTGTTTCGAGATCATGCGTTTGCCTCCTCCAGATACTGTTTCAGGTACAAAATGGCCTGACGGTAGCCCTCGAAGCCGAGACCCATGTATGTTTTCACGCACGCCATGCCGGCATAGGAGATCTGGCGGAAAGGCTCCCGGGCACTGACGTCCGACAGGTGCACCTCCACCGCCGGGAGGGCCACGGCCTTGAGCGCGTCGAGAATGGCAACGCTCGTGTGCGTATAGGCAGCGGGGTTGATGACGATGCCGTCGGCCGTGCCGTAGGCCGCCTGAATGGCATCGACGATCGCGCCCTCGTGGTTGGACTGGAACAGGTCGACCTCTACGCCCGCATCGGCGGCGGATGCGCGGATGAAATCCTGCAGCGCGGCAAAGCTCCGGCTGCCGTAAATGGCCGGCTCACGCAGGCCGAGCAGGTTCAGGTTCGGGCCGTTGATGACGAGAAACTTCATGCCAGCACCTCCAGAATTTTGCGCACCGTCTCCTCCGGCGTGCCGTTGTTGTCAATGACCGCGTCGGCGAAGCGGGCGTACAGCGGCGCACGCTGCGCGTAGAGCGCGGCGAGGTCGCTGCGCTGGGAGATGGGGCGGCCGTCCTTCGGCAGCAGCGCGAGGTCGCGCTGAAGCCAGAAAATCGTGCCGTTCTGGTGCAGGAGCGGGTAATTTTCCTCGCGGCAGATGCTGCCGCCGCCGGTCGCAAGCACCGCGCCCGAGCGCTTGCCGAGCTCGGCGAGTGCGGCCGTCTCCCGCGCGCGGAAGGCGTCCTCTCCACCGGCGGAAAAGATGTCCGGGATGGACATGCCCGCCGTCTCGACGACCTGCGCGTCGCTGTCGAGCACCGGGCGGTGCAGCCGCTCGGCAAGCAGCGCCGCGATGGTGCTCTTGCCGCTGCCGGGCATGCCGATGAGGACGATGTTTTCCATCTCCTGCCGCAGCAGGCGGTGGATGCGCAGGATCTCCGCGTCGTCGATCACCGTATCGGTGAACACCTCGCAGCTGCGCTTTGCCTGCGCCACGAGCATATACAGTCCGCCCGCACACGGAATGCCGAGCGCCTCCGCCTGCAGCAGCAGCGCCGTGCGCGCGGGGTTATACACCACGTCGAGCACGAGCGCACACTGCGGGAACTGCCGCAGGTCGACGGCGGCCTTGCCGGTGTTCGGATACATACCGACGGGCGTAGTGTTGACGATCACCTGCGCATCGGCGTGGCGCTCGAGATTCGTGTAGTTATCCTCGCCGCTGCGGGAGATGACCGTCACGCGCGCGCCAAGCTGCGCGAGCACGGCCTGAATGGTCGCGGACGCGCCGCCGTTTCCGAGCACGAGCGCCTTTTGCCCCGCGACGTCGATGCCGCTGTGACGCACAAGGTACTCGAAGCCGAAGGCATCGGCATTATCGCCATAGAGCGTGCCGTCCGCCCGGCGGACGAGCACGTTCACGCTGCCGAGCCTGCGCGCGATCGGCGAGAGCTCGGCGCAGTACGGGATGACCGCCTTTTTATACGGGATGGTCACGTTGAGCGCGTCGAAATCGCCGCCGGTCAAAAACGCCGGCAGGTCCTCCGGCGCGACCTCATAGAGCCCGTAGGCATAGTCAGCGAGCTGCGCGTGGATGGCCGGCGAATAGCTGTGGCCGAGCTTTTCGCCCAGAAGTCCGCACCGCATCATACCACCTCCTGATAGCTGCCGAGATAGGAAAACGTCTCGCACAGACCCGGCAGCTCACCCATGAGCTGGCGAAACTGCGGCGAATAGACCGAGGTCTCGAGATCGAAATAGAACATGAACTCAAAGTCGCGCTCCGGCAGCGGGCGGCTCTCAAGCTTGTTGAGGTTGATGCCGAGCGCATAAAACCGCGAGAGCACCTTGTAGAGCGAACCCGGCTTGTGCGGCAGCACCATCATCAGACTCGTGCGGTCGGCGCCGGGATAGATCTCCAGCTCCTTGGCGATGCAGACAAAGCGCGTGTAGTTGTTGCCCTGATCCTGCACGGAGGCAGCAAGGCTCTCCAGCCCGTAGAGCCCGATGCAGGCGCGCGAGGCGAGCGCCGCGACGTCCGTGCGGTCCGACTCGGCCACGCGCTTGGCGGCCACGGCAGTGTTCTCGCAGCGCACGACCGTCACGCCCGGCAGGCTCTGCAGGAAGCGGCCGCACTGGCTGATGGCCTGCTCGTGGGAGTAGATCTCCTTGATATCCGACAGCTGTGCGCCGGGTCTCGCCAGCAGGCAGTGGTCGATCTTCAGGCGCACGCTGCGCACGATGCGGAAGTTGTGGCGCATCATGAGATCGTACACCGCATTGACCGAGCCCGCCGTGCTGTTTTCCACCGGAATGACACCGTAGCGGCACAGCCCGCTCTCGATGGCGGAAAACACCGCGTCAAACGTCGCGCAGTAAAACACGTTCGGCAGCGTGAACAGCCGGTCGCACGCGAGCTGCGAATACGCGCCCTCCACGCCCTGACAGGCGACGGCGGGATGCTCCGGAAACAGCTGCGGCGTGTGCGCGATGGCGTGCTCGATCTCGGCCGTCAGCGGGCTCGTGATGCCGAGCAGCCGGTTCTGGCAGCTGCGGCTGAGCTCGAACATGAGCGAATAGAGCGACACGGTGTAATCGCGCAGCGCCTCGGGCGCGCTGTCGGCGATCTGCTGCAGCTTCGCGCGCTCACGCCCGGCGTCCAGCGCCGGAAGGCCGTGCGCCTTCTTGTAGCCGCCGATCTGCGCCGCGACGTCCATGCGCCGGTAAAACAGCGCAAGCAGCTGGCTGTCAATGTCGTCGATCTGGCGGCGATAGTCACTAAGTTCCATGGTCATGCTCCTTCGTCTGGTTTCGTGGTTTCCGCTGCGGGGACGGCGGTCAATGCGGCCAGATCCGCCCAGAAGCGGGGATAGGATTTGTCGGTACATGCGCAGTCGCGCACCGTAACGGGCGCGGTGCAGCCGCTGGCGGCAGCCGCCGCCGCCATGGCGATGCGGTGGTCATGCTGCGGGTCGACCGTGCCGCCGGTGAGCGCCGGACGTCCGCACACGGTCAGGCCGTCTGCGCGCACCGTCACCTGCGCGCCGAGTGCGCGCAGCATGGCGGCCGTACTCTCGAGGCGGTCGGATTCCTTGAGCCGCAGGCGGGCGGCGTTGACGATCTGCGTCTCGCCGCCGGCAAGCGCGGCGACAACGCTCAGCACCGGGATGAGATCCGGAATGGGCGCGGCATCGATCATGATGCCGTGCAGCGCGCCGCGCCGGACGGTGACGGCATCCGGCTGCGCGTGCACGTCCGCGCCGAAGCGGCGCAGGAGCTCCAGCACCGCGCGGTCCCCCTGAGACGATGCCGCAGCCAGTCCCGTGACCGTGATGCCCACGGGTGAGAGCGCACCCATGCACAGGAAAAACGCGGCGTTCGACCAGTCGCCCTCCACATGGCACCGGGCCGGGAGGCGCGCCGTCTGGCCGCCGGAGATGGTGTACGTCCGCTCCCGCTTTTGCAGGCGGATGCCGGACAGGCGTAGCGCGTCCTCCGTCATGGCGATGTAGCCCGCGGACTCGAGCCGGCCCGTCACGGCGAGCGTGCTCTCCCCCGGCAGGCGCGGCAGCGCCATGAGCAGGCCGGAGATGTACTGCGAGGACACGTCGCCCGGCAGTTCGTAGGCACCGGGCCGCAGCCGGCCGCCGGCGTGCAGCAGCGCGCCGTCGCGCCGGATGGTCATGCCGTGCGCGGTGAGCACCGCGTCGAGCGGTGACAGCGGCCGCTTCGGCAGGCGGCCTTCCATGTGGAAGGTCACGTCCGCGCCGAGCGCGCCCACGACCGGCAGCAGAAAGCGCAGCGTCGAGCCGCTCTCGCCGCAGAAAAGGTCTGCGTGCGCGGGCATTTCCCCGGCAATGGGGACGATGTGCAGCGTGCCCGCGCCGTCGTCCGTGATGTCCGCGCCGAGGGCGCGCAGGCAGCGCACCGTGGCGGCAATGTCGGCCGAGATGCCGTCACATTGCAGTGTCACCGGCTGCGCGCCGAGCGCGGCGCAGATGAGCAGGCGGTGCGCCTGCGATTTCGAAGCCGGGATGCGCACGCTGCCCGTGCGCGGCCCGGGTGAAACGGTCTGATTCATGCGATGCCTCCGTCCGCGAGCCAGGCGGGGATATCCACCGCCGGGATCGTCTCGATGCGGCAGCGGCCGATGCGCTCCGGCACGATGAGGTGCAGCTTGCCGTCGGCGATCTTTTTATCCGAGCGCGCGGCGTCCGTGAGCGCGTCACGGGTAAACGCCGTCTCCGTCGGCAGGCCGTACTGCCGCAGGAGCGCGAGGATCTGCGCGCAGGTATCGTCCGTGCAGATGCCGCGTTTGGCGGCCGCGCGCGCGATGATGGCCATGCCGATGGCCACGCCGCAGCCGTGCGGCACGGCGTAGTCGCTGCATTTTTCGACCGCGTGGCCGAACGAGTGGCCGAGGTTCAGCAGCTGGCGGCTGCCGCGGTCAAACTCATCGGCCGCGACGAGGTCACGCTTCATGCCGACACACGTTGCGATGACGTGCTCCACCTGTGCGCTGACCGGCTCTGCGCGCAGCGCGTCAAAAAACGGCTCGCTGCGCAGCACGGCGTATTTGATGACCTCGGCGCAGCCGTTGCGGTATTCCTCCGGCGGGAGGGTCTGCAGAGTGTCCGGGTCGCAGAGCACAAGGCTCGGCTGGTAGAAGCAGCCGACCTGATTTTTGCCGCTTGCGAGGTTCACGGCCGTCTTGCCGCCGACGGAGGAGTCCACGGCGGCCAGCAGCGTCGTCGGCACCTGCACGAACGGGATGCCGCGCTGATACGTCGCGGCGGCAAAGCCCGCGAGGTCGCCGGTCACGCCGCCGCCGAGCGCGACGATGAGGTCGCTGCGGCTCAGGCGGTGCGCGGCCAGAAAGTCCAGCAGCGCCGCATAGGTGGCGAGCGTCTTGCAGTGCTCGCCGCCGGGATAGGCAAACGTCACGACCCGAAAGCCCGCGCGCGTGAGCGACGCCGCGAGCCGCGCGGCATACAGCCCCGCCACGGTCTCACCCGCGACGACGGCCGCCGTGCGCCCGGCGCCGAGCGTGTGCGCGATCAGCGTCCCGGCATCGTCGAGCAGTCCCGGCTGCACCAGCACGTCATATTCGCGCGAGGCGGTCACGTGGATGGTCGTCATCGGCCGTCCACCTCCTCCTTGCGCCGGCGGCCCTCGTCAAGCAGCCGCGTGAGCGCAGGCAGATCATCGCGCTGCATCGCGTCGCGGTACTCGCCCAGGTGCGTCATGAACATGTCCAGCTCATGGAGCAGATTGTCCTTGTTTTCCAGAAAGAGCTCGGCCCACATCTCGGGGCTCAGCCACGCGACACGGGTCATGTCCTTGTAGCTGCCGGCGGAAAAGCCCTTGTGCTGCGACGCCGTGGGGCTCTTGATATATGCGTTCGAGACCACATGCGCCATCTGCGAGGTGAAGGCGATCATCTCGTCGTGCGCCTCCGCCGTCGTGAAGGAAAAGCGCGCAAAGCCCGCGGGCTGGAGCAGCTGCTTGACGCGGTCGAAGAGCAGCACATCGTCAAAGTCCGGCGGCACGATGACCATCGGCGCGCCGTGGTACATGGTCGCCTTCGCGTTCTTGAAGCCGGAATACTGCGTGCCGGCCATCGGGTGGCCGCCGAGGAACGTGACGCCGTGTTCCTTTGCGATCGGGAAGCAGGCGGCGCAGATGGTGCGCTTCGTGCCGCCGCAGTCGAGCACGACGGGGTGCGCTCCGATGTGCGGGGCCATGCGGCGGAACCACTCGATGGTCGCCTCCGGGTAGAGCGCGATGAGCACAAGATCGCACGCGGCAATGTTGTCCTCCGTGAGCTCGGCGTCCACCGCGCCGCTCATTATGGCGAAATCGAGCACGCTGCGGCTGCGGTTCCAGGCGAGCACGGTCGCGCCCGCTTCGTGATACGCCTTGGCAAAAGAACCGCCGATCAGGCCCAGGCCAACGATGCCGACCGTCATTTCGCGATCACCTCACGGACGCTGCGCACCTTTTTGGCGAGGTCGTCGTAGACCTCCGGGCGCAGGGACTGCGCGCCGTCGCACAGGGCGTGCATGGGGTCGTTGTGCACCTCGATGATGAGGCCGTCCGCGCCGCAGGCCGTTGCGGCGAGCGCCATCGGCTCGACCAGGCGGGCGATACCGGTCGCATGGCTCGGGTCGACGATGACCGGCAGGTGCGTCAGCTCCTTGAGCATGGGCACGGCCGCGAGGTCGAGCGTGTTGCGGGTGTAATCGTCGAACGTGCGGATGCCGCGCTCGCAGAGGATGACCTGCTCGTTGCCGCCGGCCATGATGTACTCGGCGCTCATGAGCAGCTCCTTGAGCGTGCTGGCCAGGCCGCGCTTGAGCAGGATGGGCTTGCGCAGCTTGCCGAGCTCCCGCAGGAGGTCGAAGTTCTGCATATTGCGCGCGCCGACCTGAATGATGTCCACATCCTCGAACAGCGGCAGATGCTCCACACCCATGATCTCGGTCACGATCGGCAGTCCGGTCGCCGCGCGGGCCGTTTTGAGCAGCTCGATGCCGGTGGCCTTGAGCCCCTGAAAATCATAGGGCGAGGTGCGGGGCTTGAACGCGCCGCCGCGCAGGATGTTCGCGCCGGAGGCCTTGACGGCCTTTGCGACCGCGACGATCTGCTCCTCGGACTCGACGGAGCACGGCCCCGCGATCATGACGAAGTTGCCGCCGCCGATCTTCACGCCATTCACGTCGATGACAGTGTCGTCCGGGTGGAACTTGCGGTTGCAGCACTTGAAGGGCTCGGTCACGCGCTTGACGCTGTCGACGATGCCGAGACTCGCGATCAGATCCATGTCCACGTTGGTCGTGTCGCCGACGAGACCGAGCACGGTCTGATATTCGCCCTCGGAAATGTGGATGACCAGCCCCTGAGCCTTGAGCCAGTCGATGAGCTGCGTGCGCTTTGCTGCTTCCACGCCATGTTTGAGTACGACAATCATGATGATTACCTCCGATGTATTTACCTGAATTTTTGTTTTTGTTTTTCAAAAGAAAAATGCGGCACAGGCTCAACCTGTGCCGCATGAAACAAACCCGATATCCGAGCTCTTTTTTGCATCACAAATCAGCCTTACTATTGCAGCATAGTAAAGTAATAAGCGTATGCAAAATAGAAGCTGCGGTTCATATTCATAGCTCCGATCTTGTAAAAATGATCTCGATGGTTTGAGTATAAAAACTTCGCGGCAAAATGTCAACTGCAAATTTATACAAATCCGCACTTTTTTTGCATCGCATCCTTCATCAGATATGCAAAGACGATGAAAAAGCGCGGGCGGCTGCCGCCGCCCGCGCAGAGGAGATTGCTTTGAAAAGAGGATTTACGCGTTGACCACGTGCTCGACGTAGTTCATGAGGATCATGGCGACCTGCGCGCGCGAGGCACTGCCCTGCGGGTCGAGGATCGTCTGTCCGTCGCGCACGGTGCCGTTGATGAGGCCGGCGGCATTCGCCCAGGAGAGCGCTTCCTCCGCCCAGCCGGACACGCTGCCGGCATCCGGGAACGCCGTGAGGTCGGCGCGCGCACTGACGTCATAGCCCTTGCTGTGCGCGTAGTTGTAGAGGATCTCGGCCGTCTGCTCGCGCGTGACGTCGCTGTTGGGAGCAAAGCGGCCGCCGCCGATGCCGGAGACCACTCCGTTTTCCGCAGCCCAGGTGACCGCGTCGGTATACCATGCGCCGTCCGGCACATCCACGAACGTGTTGGGTGCCTTCGGCGCGGGCGCACCCGCGAGGCGCCACAGCACGGACACGAGCATGGCGCGCGTCATGGTGGCATTCGGCGCGAAGGTCGTCGGCGTCATGCCGGCGAAGAGGCCGTTGTTGTAGGCATACGCCGCCGCGCCGTAGTACCACGTGCCGGCGACCACGTCCGTGAACGGGAAGCGCGCGATGGCCGTCACGCCGTTGACCACGTCGAAGGCGTAGGTCTGCTGTCCGGCGTCGTAAGCGCCGCCGACGGCGGAGATGCTGCCGTCGTCCGCGAGGCTCCACGCGGTCAGATCGTCCGCCGCGTTCACGGCCACTGCGGCGCGCACACTGCCGGCAGGGCAGCTCGCCGCCGCACCGTCAACCAGAACGGAAGCATTGGCAAGCGTCGCCGCAGCGGCCTGCGAGCCGAGGGCACGCTGCTGCGCGGCGTTGAGAGAAGCGCCGCTTGCAAGCGAGACGGCGACATCCTTGTGCAGGTCAAGCGCCGCGAGCGCACGCGCATCGAGCGTGACCGTTCCGGACCGGAACTTCACCTGCAGCGCTGCAGCACCCGCGTCGCACGCATTGGCGATCGAGCGGCCGGCCAGAACGACCGTACCCACGGCGGGGTCGGTGGCATCGACCGTCACGGCCACGCCGAACTGCGCGCCGGTCGCCGCACGGAGCTGGCGGCTGGTCAGGAACACCGTGGCAGTGTCACCCTGCACATATGCCTGCGTGGTCGCTGCGCTGCTGCCGGTGACGGGCAGGAGGCGCACCTGCGCATTGCTGCCCTCGAGCAGAATGGTCTTGTCGTTGTCGTCGGGGCAGTTGTTGTCCACGCTCATGGAGACGACGATCTTCACGAGCAGGTCGTTGAGCTGGCTCTTGAGGTACTTGGTGAACAGGCCCTGGAACTTCGTGAACAGCACGCTGCCGCGGCCGAACGCGTCCTTGGCAACGATGTCGAGCACCTGATCGAGCAGTGCGCCGCTCTTGAGCTGGTCGATGCCGGACTGCACCCATGCGGGGTAGTTGCCGTCAATGAT
>OKUL01000657.1_pt1 | contig 16307 bp, 20 predicted proteins | sample 1606631 | NCBI WGS metagenome assembly OKUL01 (sample SAMEA3882518, study PRJEB24775) | human gut metagenome | biome: human-associated habitat; feature: intestine environment; material: feces | place: Netherlands | collected 2009/2010 | reverse complement strand
TTTGAAAAGTGTTTTCTTGGAATTGTAAGCAGAGTAGTTTATATGATAGAACATAAATAACGGAGATTTTGATTTATGGTAATTTTCTTAAATGCGTTATTTGTGAGGTTTGTTACAGGTGGAGAAAAGATATGGATATAAAGGTAGATCATGTCAGTAAAGCATACGGAGAGCAGCAGATACTGAGAGATTTGTGTTGCGTTTTTCCAGAAGGGAAAACCACTTGTATAAGAGGAAGATCCGGATGTGGAAAAACTACACTGATACGGCTTCTTCTGGGGCTGGATATTCCGGATAAGGGAAAAATAGAAGGGATAAGTGACAGGAAGATCAGTGCAGTATTTCAGGAAGATCGCCTGTGCGAAAATCTGAGTGCTGCTTCCAATATAAGACTGGTATGCACAGAAACAATTGATTATATTTTAAAAAAGACCGAGGGAAAGACATTGATCTTTGTTACCCATGAAGAACAGGAAGCAGTTTGGCTAAAGGCCGACAAAACATTAAAATTTATGAAGGATCATCTGATAAAATAATCCGGAAAGTGATGGGATAAAATAATGCAGACTTATACATATGTTTCAAAGGGAAAATTTGAATTAATGGAAAAACCAAAACCAGTACTTATGCATGAACGAGATGCAGTTGTAAAGGTAACGCTTGCAAGTATCTGCTCAAGTGATCTGCACATTAAACACGGAAGTGTTCCCCGTGCAGTTCCTGGTATAACTGTGGGACATGAGATGGTAGGTATTGTTGAATCAGTTGGAAGTGCTGTAACTCATGTAAAACCGGGGGATCGTGTGACTGTAAATGTAGAAACCTTTTGTGGTGAATGTTTTTTCTGTAAAAAAGGTTATGTAAATAACTGTACAGATGAGAATGGCGGATGGGCTCTTGGCTGTCGTATAGATGGTGGTCAGGCAGAATATGTAAGAGTTCCGTTTGCTGACCAGGGACTGAACAAAATTCCGGAAGGAGTTACTGACAGACAGGCTTTGCTGGTAGGAGATGTTCTTGCCACTGGCTATTGGGCTGCACGTATTTCTGAGATCACAGAGGAGGATATTGTGCTGATTATTGGAGCTGGTCCTACAGGGATTTGCACTTTGCTAAGTGTTATGCTGAAAAATCCAAAGTGTATTATTATGTGTGAAAAAGATGAAAACAGAATTCATTTTATTAATGAACATTATCCGGAGGTTCTTACTGTCTCGCCGGAGGAATGCTTTGATTTTGTCCAGGACCATAGTGATCACGGTGGAGCTGATGTAGTTCTTGAGGTTGCGGGAGCGGAATCTACATTTCGTCTGGCATGGGAATGTGCAAGACCAAATGCAACTGTGACAGTGGTTGCACTTTATGATAAGGCTCAGGTACTGCCACTTCCGGATATGTATGGAAAAAATCTCACATTCAAAACAGGTGGAGTGGATGGATGTGATTGTGAGGAAACCCTGAAACTGATCGCAGAAGGTAAGATTAATACAGAACCACTTATCACACATACCTATCCGCTTAGCAGAATCGAAGAAGCATATGAACTTTTTGAAAATAAGAGAGATGGTGTGATCAAAGTAGCGGTAGAGTGTTAGAGCGTGTTTCGAAAACGATGTACTAGCAGGATTGCTGTAGATGAAATGAGCAGGTCTGTGAAAAAAATATCTGGAGCAGTTTCTTTTTTGAAAAAAGGAATTAAGTAATGAGGAGATGACGAAGTCTTGAATAAAGCATATGAACAGGAAATAGAAATGTGGAATCAGGTTTTTAAAGAATGTACACCTGTAGATTTAAGAAAGTTAGATTTGAAAGTGGAAACCATGTTTGATGAAGCTTTAAAACTATTTGCGGAAAAAACAACAAATGTCCTGGATTTTGGATGCGGAACCGGAGATATTTCTACACATAAGGTTCTGGGGATTGATGCCTCAAAAGTGGGTATTCAATTTGCAAATGAAACAGCAAAACTCAGTGAGTATAAAACGGCCACGTTCTTAGAAGGCGGAGAACATATGATAAGTCAAATGGAAGAGAACTCTTTTGATGGTACTGAGGGTCGGTACTGAGGGTCTGACCATCTAACTAACCGATAAATAAAATAATGAATTAGTAAAAAGTTGATGAAAAGTCTATAAATGTAATGTGACATTGGAGTTTAGCGCAATAGAGTTTGAATATTGTGGATCGCTTGAATTGTTGGAAGAATTCTTTCATAAATATATTAATATTAGAAGTTGTCAGTTATTAAGGATTAATCCTGAAACGAAGAAGTGGAATTGCTCTATGGCAACAAGGGCGAATCGCAGGGAAACCAGGTATTTGCCGATTTGCTGTCTCATCTGATCAGGGTAATAGAAAATGCCGGAATGCTAATCATTGATGAATTTGGCAATAGTCTTCATAATAAATTGGCTGAAAAAATTATTGAATTCTTTATGGAGAATGTTGCTTTACGCTAAAATGGTTTCATGCTATCATTATTTTAGTTGAAAATTTTGATGGCATGAAGCTATTTTTGATTGGAGGCATGGAAGATTTGAACTTTAACTATTGCTATAAAATTACTTATGAATCAGGGGAAACTTATGACAGACGAAGAAATGAGCTGTCAGTAGAAATTTCAAAAGAAGACTATAAGAAAATTATAACAGGAGTATTACAGGAAAGACCGATTGAGCAGATTGAAGGGATTTCGGATGTAATTGATAAAATGACGGAAAATGTTGAATTTGCGGATCGTTTTATGAATAAAAATGGTTCATTAAGAAAAACACCATTAAAGAAAAAAAGAGCTATTTCAAAACTTGAATTTTTTATTCCAGAATATGAGTATCGACGATTAAAAAAGATGAAGGATCCAATAGAGACATTGGAACGCCCAGTGGAACATATGACTGTTTATCGGAATGATGGTTCCAGTGTGACTTTGACAGCGGAGAATGGACGTGTGAGTATTGTTGACTCCAGGGAGAAGAATGTAAGGCATATTATTGAGGCAGATCATTTTGTTTCGAAAATTTTGTAATGATTTATTACAAATACCATTGATGGTGTCCGTATGTATGCCAACAGATATTTAAAGATATTTGATGTGGATAGTAAACTATTAGACGAAAGAAAAAAATGAAAGGACATAAAAAAATATATGATTAGTTTTTATAAGAGTATTGTTGACCAGGACAGGGCTTCGATTGTTATATGCAATCTTAAGCATGAGATTATCTACATGAATCCGGCAGCTGTTAACAGCTATGCGAAGCGAGGCGGTGATAAACTTATTGGAAGAAGCCTGTTAGATTGTCATAATCAGGAATCCAGGGATAAAATACAGAAGGTAGTGGACTGGTTTGGGGCAGATGAGAGCCATAATCTTGTTTATACTTTCCATAATGAGAAGCAGAATAAAGATGTTTATATGGTTGCACTCAGAGAAGAGGGAAGACTGATAGGATATTATGAAAAACATGAATATCGAAATTCAGAAACTATGAAACAATATGATTTGTGGTGATGTTATGGCGCAGGACGAATGGTGCAGGCAGTTATTCAAGAATGAGGAAATACGACAGGAACTTACCCGTGTGGTAAGAAGAAAAATGGAATGAGGTAAGTAACAATATGGAATCAAAACAGAAAAGAACAGCTCTTGTCACAGGTGGAAGTTCCGGAATCGGACGATGTACTGCAGTAGCATTGAGTAAGGCAGGCTATATAGTCTATGAGTTCAGTCGCCGGGATGTTCCTGTAGAAGGCGTGAAGCATATGTGTGTAGATGTGATAGATGAGGCTTCCGTGCAGGAAGCTGTTGGGCAGATCCTTTTGGAAAGAGGAAGTATCGAGATTCTTGTAAACTGTGCAGGCTTTGGTATCTCCGGTGCGGTGGAATTTACAGAATCAGAACAGGCGAAAGCGCAGTTTAATGTGAATTTTTTCGGAACTGTTAATGTAAGCAGAGCTGTTCTTCCTTCTATGCGCAGACAGCACAGAGGGCGTATTGTCAATATCAGTTCTGTGGCAGCAGTGGCACACATTCCGTTTCAGGCATTTTATTCTGCCAGTAAAGCAGCAGTGTCTTCTTATTCCTGTGCGCTTGACAATGAGGTAAGTCCTTATGGTGTCAGGGTAACAGTGGTAGAACTTGGAGATATTCATACCGGTTTTACCCAGGCCAGACAAAAGACAGTTTTGGGTGATGATGAATACGGCGGCCGTATTTCACACAGTGTCAGTCAGATGGAGAAAGATGAACTGAGTGGGATGTCACCGGAGGTTATTGGTACATATATTGCGCGGATTGCACAGAAAAAGAACTGTGCACCAATTTGTGTGGCGGGTGTGAAGTATAAGATTCTGAGATTCTTATGTAAAATTCTGCCGTGTACATTACGGGGAAAGATTGTTGGTTCTATTTACGCAAAATAACTGAGATTATTTTATAGAATCCCGATATAGCCCGGGTGTCTGGATATATAACAGCTTTTTTCAGCTTTACGTTAAAATAGTTTCATGCTATCATTATTTTATTAAAAATTTTGATAACGTGAAGCTGTTTTTTGATTGTGGGGTGTAAGGAATGGGTAGATTTGTAAATCCTGATAACAGTGCATTTCAGGTGGCACTGAATTCTCCGATATATGTGGATAAAACCGGATTGTTGGAATATACAAACAGCGTACTTAATACAACAGAAGCTTATATCTGTAACAGCAGACCACGCAGGTTTGGAAAATCATATGCTGCAAATATGCTGGCCGCTTATTATAGTAAAGGCTGTAATTCCGAAGAAATGTTTTCAGGGCTGGATATAAGCAGGGAATCGGATTTCAGGACTCACCTTAATAAGCATGATGTGATTCATCTTGATGAATATTCTTGTGCGGTAACACCGCAAGTCCGGCAGACGGGAAACCGTCTGTCCGGGCTAGCGGGAACCGCTTATGCGAGTTTATTCACGTAATGTTTTGTCCAAGCCATAAACCTCTCGCATCGAGATATCATGTTCGGCATCAATGCTTGTAATGTTGATACGATAACTGTCATGAGCAATGCGGTCAATGATTGCATCTGCCAGAGGACTATCATCACCACCCAGTTGGTCGTACCATTCCTCGAACTCATACTGGGAGCAAAAAATCGTTGAAGATTTCTTGCGTCTCCGATGGAGTAGTTCGAAGATATCTCTTTGTTCAGATTCCGTTGGTTTCAATAGAAGCCATTCGTCCAAAATCAGGACAACGGGATTGGCATACTTAGCCATCACCTTTTTGTAGTTGCCATCTGTCCGTGCCACCTCCAGATCAATAAGCAGATCAGGCAGACGGATATATTTGGTATTGTAATACTGCTTACAGGCTTCCATGCCAAAGGCACAGGCCATGTAAGTTTTACCGCAGCCTGTAGCACCGGTAATAAAAAGATTCCGATGTTCAGATATATATTCGCAGGTAGCAAGTCTGCGAATCAGTTCCTTGTTTAGCTTGCGTCCGGAAGTATAGTTGATATCCATGATATTCGCTTCCGGCTGATCGAAACCGGCATTCTTGATCAGTCTTTTGAGACGGTTGTTTTTGCGACTGCTGTATTCGATATCCACCAGCATACCGAATTGATCCTCAAAGGGAACCTCCTTGAATTTTGGGTCATTGAGTTGGTTGCGGAATGCATCTGCCATTGTGGTAAGGCGCATTTCTATTAACTTATCCATTGTACTCTGATTGGTCATATGTGTTTACCTCCGATAGTAATCGGCACCTCGTGTGATGCCATGTGCTTTATGTGTGGTCTTGGTATCGATTGCTTCCGATGCCAGTTTTTCTGAACCGGTTACAAGTAGGTTTTTAATACTCTTGTAACTGGGTGATGCTGTATAGGATAATGCCTTTTTACAGGCAGCTTCCAGTAACGCATCTGAGTACTTCTCAGCAAGCTTAAGAAGCCCCATACAGCTTCGGTAGGTTTGTTGTTCCACACTTTTGGAGGTCAATATTGCATTGACTGCAGTGTACGTATTTATGCCAATCCGCTCAGCCCATTTACGGAAGCGGTCACCGTTCCATTCCAGATACTTCTGGTGGTCTGCCGGCATATGTTCAGTAATGGTGCTGTACTGCCCAGGGCGTCCTTTTAGACGACGATGGGAAGCAATGCGGTTATGGTTGTAGAAAATTTCAATCGTGGTGTCTGTTACCCTTATATCAACTTTCTTTTTAATGTATTCGTACGGAACGGAGTATAGCATTCCGTCCACAGATATGTGATAATTGAACTGGACAGTGGCTGTTTTCCAGTCACTCAGTTCAAAACGGGTAGCAGGTAATGGTGCCAGCAATGGTTTTTCTTCCCCAAGAAATAAGCTTCGCCGACTACCCTCTTTCTTCTGAAAGAGCCTTTGGTTGAACAGTTCCAGCTTATCTTTGATTGCCAAATTCAATTCAGCAAGGGAGAAGAACTGTTCATCCCGAAGAGCTGCTGTGATCCAGGTAGAAATATTTCCTACTGTCCCTTCAGCATTCGGCTTATCTTTTGGAGCTCTGACACGCGCCGGGATAATAGCGGTGCCGTAGTATTCGGCCATTTCCTGATAAGTTTCATTGACCTGCTGGTCTTTAAAGCCACCATTGTGGACAACTGCTGTTTTACAGTTATCCGGTACGAGAATTCTGGCAACACCACCAAAATATTCGTACATATGAACATGGGCATTAATCCATGATTTCTGCTTCATATCCAGAAATGCTTCCACGTATGCGTACTGACTATAAGTCATCACGCCGACAAATATATAGGCTTTGGTGATCTCACCGGTATCCGGATCAATGATTGTTGCAGGATCTCCTGCCCAATCGACCTCAACCTGCTCACCAGGTTTCCGGTTGATATGCATGGTAGCACGTCGTTTCTGCTCATCCTGCTGGATGTGATAGCAGAACTGGGAATACATAAGTGGTTCTTCGCCATTTGCATGACAATCCTCCATGTATTCTGTCCACAAGAGTTTCTTACTGACTCCGTTACGGAGTAATTCTTTGTGGACATAATCGTAGTCAGGCATCCGTTTATTGGATCTGACTTGCTTTGTAGAAGGAAAAAACATTTCTGCAAGAACAGCATCGGTATCGCTTTTATCAAGCGGCCAGGAAATATTTAATTCCCTTGCACGCTTCAAAACGCGATTAACCGTTTTCTTGGAGACATTGCAGCTGTCGGCAATACTCTGCTGACTGAGTCCCAGACTTTTTAGCCTGAGAATCTCTCGATACTTGGTCATGGTCATGACCTCCTTTGAATGAATTTACACCAGCTGGTGCATGATTACATTCTAAAAGATTTATGATAAAGGTTTCCACTACCGGAATGGTGGTTTCCTAAAAAACGGATTTGCGGTTTCCTGTCACCGGACAGCAGGGACACGGGCACCGGATTATTCATCTTGATATTCAGTGGTTTCTGGCAAACTGCGATGAAGTGGATAATGTTGTAGCGTTTATCACGAAATCAGTACAGGATGAATTAAGAGAGATTTATCCTGGTGTCTTGCCTGAAGAGGAGATAAGTTTGTCAGAATGCCTTTCACGTATCAAAAATGATGTGGGTCAGAAATTTATTGTAATTATTGATGAGTGGGATGTTTTGATCAGAGATGAAGCTGCGAATAAAAAAGTACAGGAAAAGTACATTAATTTCCTGCGGGCAATGTTCAAGGGAACGGAACCGACAAAATATATTCAGTTAGCGTATCTTACAGGTATTTTGCCGATAAAGAAAGAAAAAACGCAGTCTGCATTAAATAATTTTGATGAGTTTACAATGCTTGATGCAGGAGTGATGGCGCCATATATTGGATTTACAGAAGCTGAAGTGAAGGATCTTTGCGAAAAATATCACAGAGATTTTGAGAAAGTAAAATATTGGTATTATGGTTATTTGCTGGAGGACTATCAGGTATATAATCCTAAAGCAGTAGTAAGTGTTTGTGCGCGGGGCAGGTTTAGAAGTTACTGGTCTGAGACTGCTTCTTATGAAGCAATTGTTCCTTTTATCAATATGAATTATGATGGTTTGAAAAACGCTATAATTGAAATACTTTCCGGTGCTTCGATTAAAGTAAATACAGCCGCTTTCAAAAATGATACGGTGAATATACAAAGCAAAGATGATGTACTTACGTATTTGATCCATCTTGGTTATCTGGGATATAACCAGAACAGAAGAACTGCATTTGTTCCAAATGAAGAAATCCGGCAAGAGCTGACTACGGCGGTTGAGAGTAGAAAATGGAATGAGATGATTACTTTTCAGCAGGAATCAGAACATTTACTGGAGGCTACGCTGGACATGGATGAAGAAGCAGTTGAAGAGGGAATTGAGAAAATCCATACAGAGTATGTTTCGAATATTCAGTATAATAATGAGAATTCTTTGAGCAGTGTACTTGCAATTGCATATCTGAGTTCAATGGAATATTATTTTAAACCAGTTCGTGAACTGCCAACGGGACGTGGTTTTGCGGATTTTGTTTATATTCCAAAACCGGAATACAGGTCTGATTATCCGGCTCTTATTGTAGAATTGAAATGGAATCAGAAGGCTCAGACAGCATTGCAGCAGATTAAGGAAAAGCAATATACGGATTCAGTTCTGGATTATACCGGAGACATTTTGCTGGTTGGGATAAACTATGACAAGAAGACAAAAGAACATCAGTGTCTGATTGAAAAGTATGAGAAATTATAAAAGTATTGATAAAAAGGAAACCATTTTCTATTGAGAGGTGACAGACAATATGGAACTAAAGGAGAAAACTCCACATACGATATTAAATGAAATAATTGAAGCGGCAAAAGAATGCGGACAGGTTATGCTTCAGGCGGACAGGGAAAATTTTGGCATTAAGGATAAGGCTGGAAAAGCAAATTTTGTTACGAAGTATGATTGCAAAATTCAGAAAATGCTGGAGAAAAAGTTGTCTGAGATTCTTCCGGAAGCGGAGTTTTTGGGGGAAGAAGAGGATTGCCAGATTAACAGAAATACATTTTTGTGGTGGATCCGATTGATGGAACTACCAATTTTATTAAAGATTATCATATGAGCTGCGTATCTATTGGATTGATTCGAAATGGAAAGAGATATCTGGGAGTCGTGCATAATCCGTATCTTAATGAAACTTTCTATGCGATTTCCGGTGAGGGTGCATATATGAATGGAAATGCGATTCATGTATCGAAGGATGATCTGGCAAACAGCATTGTTTTGTTTGGTTCATCACCGTATAATACGGAGCTTGCGAAGGCATCCTTTGAATTAGCTTACGAATATTTTCAAAAATGCCTTGATATCCGACGAAGCGGATCTGCAGCACTTGATTTATGTGCCATAGCATCAGGAAGAGCGGAAATTTATTTCGAGCTTATTTTATCTCCATGGGACTTTGCGGCAGGTGCACTTATTGTTGAAGAAGCAGGCGGAATTGTGACGACTGTTGAAGGAGAAGAACTTCCATGCCTGGAAAAGAGTTCGATTCTTGCAAGAAATAAGCAGTAGTTCTGAAATCTGGAGGTGCACGATGAAAAAGTTAACAACAGGGAAAATATGGCAGTTTGCAGCCGGACAGTTTGGATGGGCGATGTTGTCCGGGATTATTTCTAACTGGCTTGTATATTTTTATCAGCCGGATAAGACAGCTATCAGTCAGGGACAGACAGTGTTTATTCCACAGGGGCTGGTGGTCTTCGGCATATTTACTATTATTGGCGGAATTACAGCTTTCGGAAGAATTTTTGATGCTTTTACAGATCCAATGATCGCATCTTTATCTGACAGATGCACGTCAAAGAATGGGCGAAGAATTCCATTTCTGAAATGGGCATCTTTACCGCTGGCGCTTTCTACAGTACTGGTTTTCTGGTCACCGGTTAATAAAAACAGCTGGATCAATGGAGTGTTTTTGCTGATTATGATTCTGGCGTACTATCTTTCCATTACTGCGTACTGTACACCATATAATGCGCTGATTCCGGAACTTGGACATACCCAGCAGGAAAGACTTAATATTTCCACAGTCATTTCCTTTACATTTATTGCCGGAACTGCAGTGGCGTATCTGGCACCTACGATATGGGGGATGTTTATTCCTGCTTTTGGCAGAGTTGGTGCTATCCGTATGACCTTTACTTTGATGGCGGCTATAGCGTTTATCTGTATGCTTGTGCCGGTATTTTGTATCCGTGAAAAAGACTATGTAGATACGGTTTCTGCAAAAGAGTCAGCTTTTGGATCTCTTGCAGCTACTTTTAAGAATGGAGAATTTCGCAAGTTTGTGGCATCTGATATTTTCTACTGGATTGCACTTACCATGTTTCAGACAGGTCTTCCATTTTTTGTCACCAGTCTTTTGAAACTTCCGGAAACAATGACAACTTTGTATTTTGTGGGAATGACAGCGTTGTCTCTTGTATTTTATATTCCGGTAAATAAGCTTACTCCTAAACTTGGAAAGAAAAAGATGATCTTGTTTGCATTTGCAGTATTTAGCCTTGCTTATTTTTATACCGGATTTATGGGAAAAATGAGTTTTATTCCGGCATCGGTGCAGGGACTGATCCTGACAGTCGTGGCGGCCCTTCCTATGGCGATTTTCGGAATTCTTCCGCAGGCTGTTGTGGCAGATATTTCGCAGAGCGACTCGATTACATCAGGAAGCAATCGTGAAGGAATGTTTTATGCGGCGAGAACATTTGCGTTTAAACTTGGGCAGAGTATTTCTATGTTGATATTTACAGCAGTCTCGACGATAGGGGCAGCAGAGGGAACTGGTTATAGAGTTGCTGCTTTTGGGGCAGCAGTATTCTGTTGTATAGGCGGAATTATACTGGTATTTTATAATGAGAAAAAGATTAATGGGATTATTAACAGGCACCAGTGAAGATTATAATACAGGTATGTATTGAATGGTGAAAAGCAGATAGCAACAGAATTATGAAAAAGTAACAGGAGTATATACAATGGAAATAATACATGAGAATGAATATGTGTATAAAATGAATGATGAAATAGAGCCATATCTTGCAACGCACCGTCAGGAGGGATACATTCCTGGTGCAGAGGATCATCTGCACCGAAAAGACACGGGGATAGTGGGGAAAATTCATGTACAGCGTTACCTGGCAGAGAAGCCGAAAGGCGTTATTATAATTAGTCATGGCTTTACAGAAGCAGCGCCGAAATATGATGAGATGATTTATTATTTTCTGAAGGCTGGATATCATGTGTATATGCCGGAACATATGGGACATGGACAAAGTTATCGTCTGACAGCAGATTCATCTCTTGTACATATAGATACCTGGAAGCGATATGTGAGAGATTTTTTGAAAATATGCCATGTAATTAAAAAAACATATCCTGAACTGCCGTTAGTTCTTTTTGCGCATTCTATGGGTGGGGCGATTGGCACAATTGCAGCTGCATGGGAGCCACAACTGTTTCAGAAGATTATATTGAATTCTCCTATGCTCCGCCCGCTTACCGGAAATGTTCCCTGGCCATTGGTGATTGCTATTGCACAGACGAAGTGCCTTTTGGGAAGGGAGGAAGACTATGTGGCTGGTCAGAAGCCTTATGATGGTGGTGAGACTTTCGAAACCAGTGGATGTACTTCCAGACCGAGATTCGAAAAATATAATGAGCTGTGTAAAGAGAATAAAAAATTCCAGGTTAGTGCAGCTTCTTATGGGTGGCTTCTGGCGTCTGTAAAAATGAGTTGGTACATAAAATATTGTGGATGGAAGAAACTGACAGCACCTGTGTTGCTATTTCAGGCAGAAAGAGATGATTTTGTATCTGTAAACGCATTGAGAAAATTTGCAGAGAAAATCAATCACAGAGGAATTACTTCCTGCGAATATGTTTACCTGCCGGGAACCAGACATGAGACCTACCGCAGCGATGACAGGACGATGGAAATGTATTTAGATAAGATTATGAAGTTTATGGATTCAGGCATGGTATCTGACAGTTGTACGTGATTCGTATCTTAATGAAATTTTCTATGCGATTCATGTATCGGAGGATAATCAAATAATGGAAATGGTTTTCTGTTATCAGCATCTCTACTAAGAGAACTGATAACAGGAAACCATTTTTATTATTTGGCTGAGTTTTTATTTAACAGCCGGAAACAGATTACAAAAAAGATAATTCCATATACAGTTGTGATAGGTGTCGCCATTCCAACATAAGTCAGAGATGTTTCCGGTAATCTCGACATAATGATAGATACCGGAATTCGGATGCAGAATGCGGAAGTGATTCCCTGGATCATAACAGGAATACTTTTTCCACAGCCATTAAAATATCCGATACTGCTGAAAAGTACACAAGTCAGTATACAGTCGGCAGAGAAACCTTTCAGGTAAGCGGCACTCTGCGCGATTACCTCGGAATCATTGGTAAAGAAAGAGGATAATACTCCGCCTCCGAAGAATCCTACCATAAAGATGATGATTCCAACAGAACATCCGGTAATGATTGCAGTGTAAAAACCCTTCCATGCCCGGCTTTTCTTTCCGGCACCGATATTCTGCGCAACAAATGCTGATACACTCTGCATGATAGAGGACGGAACCAGCATAATAAAGGAAACGATTTTCTGTGCAATTCCATATCCGGCAGATGGCATCAGACCCATCTGATTGATAACAGAATTTACGACAAGAAATGAAATCTGAACCGTTGTCTCCTGAAGTGCAATCGGCACACCTACGTTCAATATTTTCCCTAACTCTTCCTTATAAATCCGACATTGTTCTCTGGAAAATTCTATAGGCATATCCTGCTTTCTTAATACAACGACAGAACAGACGACAGAGACAAACTGTGCAAATACAGTGGCAATGGCGGCACCTGCAACATCCATGTGAAATACTCCAACCAGAAGCAAATCTCCCAGAATATTTATGACACAGGCAATTCCTACGAATAGAAGTGGAAGGTTTGCATTTCCCACACCTCGCAGCACACCGCTGATTACATTGTATGCAATGATAATAACGATACCGGCAGAACAGATTCTGATATAAAGAATTGTTTTGTCAAAGGATTCAGCCGGTGCCTGTAAAAGATGCGCAATTCCTCCGGCGGCAAATTCCAGTACAAATGTCATGATGACAGCAATGATCAGAAAAAGAATGATCGTAGTTCCGACCGCATTTCCTGCTTCTTTTGGTTTTTGTTCTCCGATGTGATGCCCGATTATTACGGTGGAGCCCATTGCAAGACTTGTAATGATAAAAGTAGCCATCTGCATAAAGGAACTTCCTGTTCCTACTGCGGAAATACTCGAGGCATTTCCGAATTTTCCAACAATCAGCAAATCAACTGCGCCATACGCAGCCTGCAGGATCAATGCTCCAAGTACGGGGATAGCAAACCGAAGCAAAGACTGGAATACAGGTCCTTCTGTAAAACTTATTTCTTTTTTCGACATTTTTTCCTCCTGAGAATGTGGATTGAATGCTTCAGATAGTAACGAGTGTACCAACAAATTGTGACGCACATTTTACAGAAAGCATTTTTCAAACACACTCTATTGATTGCTTGTTATCTAAAGCATTTAGATATTATCAGTATAACATAGTTATTGCGCACATTCTACTGTCACGTTGATAACCTTGTAAGTCTTGGAGTTACTGTGTTACTGTTTACTCAGTGCCTTGTAACAATCGTTACTGTTCACTCCGTTCACAGTAACGTAGCCAAAATTCCAGATTGCCAGCGGCAATGGAATTTTGGCTTGCATGTCTCGGGATTTTGGCATATTCATGCCAAAACACCTCGCGGGATAGTGATGTGTGAACAGTAACTAACAATCTTTTTCCATATTAAATAAGCTCCATGTTCTGATTGCGAATATCAGTTGAAGTATGTTACTATGAGAAAAAACATAGCTATATCATATGATTTTTGACGAAGTAAATCAGATGGCTGGTGACACAGAAACATGATAAGAAAGGCAAAAAACATGGCATCAGAAAGAACAGAAGAACTATACAGGGTTTTGCTCAGCAAGGGCTATCCGAAGGAGCTTTGTGCTGAAATCGCATATAAAAACATGAATACAGATTATACCGCAACCAGAATGCTGGGTTATTTATATCGGTATACAAATCCTAAAATCGAAGATCTGGTAGATGAGATGCTGGCGATTTTAAGTGACCGGGCACAGATAATAGAGAAAAAGGAATCTGAACATGCGCAGGCAGTGATCAGTGAAATGTACCGGAAGGGATTATAAGTGACGAAGAACTTGGAGATAAGATAACAATGGAGCAATATTATTACAACCATATGAATAAGGCACAGCAGGCTGCATATCACAGCATTCTTAGCGGTGTGAAAAACCTGGCGGATGAATTTCAGATTCCGGCATTAGAGGGAGAAGAACTTTATAATGTATTTTTTCAGATGCGTCTGGATCATCCGGAGATATTTTGGGTGAGCAGTTATAAATACCGGTATTATAAAGACTCTCCGAATCTGATTTTTATTCCGGAGTATCTTTTTGATAAAAAGAAGATTTGCGAACATCAAAAGGCTATGACTGCCAGAGTTGAGAAGCTGATTCGTCCGGCTCAGAAGCTGTCTGAGTGGGAGAAAGAGAAGTATGTACATGATTTTATCTGTGAAAATATTCGCTATGACAAACTGAAAAAATCATATTCCCATGAAATTATCGGACCGTTGGGGCAAGGCGTTGGTGTTTGTGAGGGAATCGCAAAAGCAGTAAAGGTTTTGTTAGATGCACTGGGAGTCTGGTGTGTGATTGCAATCTGTGGAAATAATCCTGAGAAGGGGATTAAGTATCGCCACACATGGAATATCGTAAAAATAGGAGGTGCATATTATCATCTGGATGCGACCTTTGATAATACCCTGGGGAAAGATCGTGAGACTTCTGAAATCCGCTATGATTATTTCAATCTGGATGATTCACAGATTTTCAGGGATCATGAGCCTCTTATTGCGCCGGCGCCTCACTGCGGTGATCATGAGCACTTTTACTATAAGGAGAAGAAGCTTTCTTTTACTAAGAAAGAGGATGTGTATAAACGTTCTTTGCAGGCGGCGAAGAAAGGCAGGGTACTTATTTTTCACTGGAGAGGCGGTTATCTGACAAAGGAAGTATTGAAGGAATTGCTGGAGCTTATCCGGAAAGCAGGAGATGAGAAAGACAAAACAGCAATGGTCAGCATAAACTGGCCGCAGGCAGTTATTCGTGTTCAGTATACGGATATGCAGGTACAGGAGAGCGTGACAATAGAGGAAGCGAATGAAGGGGAAAAATAGATGTGATACCGGATGGCTCTCTGGTAATGGGCAGTCCGGCCAGAATCAAACGAAATCTCACCTGGGAAGAAAAGCTTGGTGTTATGGAGAACAGTAAGGAATATGTCACTGTATCTCTGGAAATGAAAGAACAGGGGGTGTTATAGAAAAATAATAATCTGTCAAAAAACAACACAAATACATAAAAGGTGCTATAATTTGGTAAGATATTACCTGGAAAAGGAGAGACAAAAATTATGAAGAAAAAGAGTATTAAAGTAATAACAGTTTTACTGGCAATGGTTATGCTGTTTGTATCATCGTCGTCTGTATCTGCGATGAGTTTACAGAATACGATAGCGCATCGTGCATTAAAACAGCAGATCATTGCAGATAAGAGACAGTACTGCAATTTTGGAATGACAACAATTAAATATGTATATGCTGATATTGATGGAGATCATGTTGCAGAGCTGATTACAGAACCGGGGTATGGTTATCTGACACAGGCTATCTATGATTATCAGAATGGAAATGTAAGAAGAGTAGCGACAGTTGGACAGGGGAATTTTACAAAGTATTATCCGAAACATAAAGTGATTTATATAAAGAACAGCGGTCATATGGGAGTATTGTGCGATTATTATTATAAGTATGTAAAGGGAACGTATAAAATGGCAGCACGTGCACAGAAGGATTATGGAAATCGTTCTTATGATGAAAAACCGGTGAAAATTACTTATACTGTAAATGATAAGAAAGTTACAAAAGCTGAATATTCAGCATACGTTAAGAAATTGATCAAAGGTGAAAAAGGTAAATCTTTTTCAAAACTTAAATGGAAAAGGTATTAATTGGATATAATTTTACTGAAGTTTTGGAAACAGCAGCTATATACAAGGCTGCTGTTTTTGATTATAATGATAAAAAAGGTAATACAATTGATGGAGAATAATTCAAATGATAGTTAACAAGTGTTCGGAAAA
>OKUL01000646.1_pt1 | contig 16518 bp, 25 predicted proteins | sample 1606631 | NCBI WGS metagenome assembly OKUL01 (sample SAMEA3882518, study PRJEB24775) | human gut metagenome | biome: human-associated habitat; feature: intestine environment; material: feces | place: Netherlands | collected 2009/2010 | reverse complement strand
TTAGAAAATCAATTAGATGATGCAGGTAAGAAAGTTTTGTGTTTTGCATCTAAAGTTATGAGTTCTTTTGAGATGGACATGAAAGAGGAAGATTTAAATGAGATTAACAATGAAGAATCACAAAAGTAGTACATACAGAGCATCAATAATTAAGCAGGATAATAATTGTTTAGTTGGGGATGTAGTAAATAAACTTGGTAGATATGAAGATATCTGCGAAGATCCGGAAGAACTTGAAAAAATGATAAATGAGCATAAAAAAAAGAACCCACCCGACCAAAAGTAGATTCTTAATGTAACAAATTGCACATTTATATTATATCAAGTTCTTCATATAAAAGCAAGAAGAATAGCGGTTGAAATACCGCTGTTTAGACTTGCTAAAGGTATTAAGTTTGGAACACAGGAGAATAGAAATGGGCTATGTAGAAAAGACAGTAAGAGCAGGGAGAACAATAGAGACTCTAAGATATTACTGTCATAGAGTACATCCAAAAGGATGCAAAAGACAGAAGAAGCAAAAAAAGACAAAAGAGTCTCAACATAAGATTAATGTAAGAAATGCAACAGATAAACTAAGATGGCTGCTGAATGAGAATTTTACAGGCGGAGATATGCATATTTGTTTATCATATGCAGGCACGAAACCAGATTATGACCAGATGAAAGATGATAAGAAAAAGTTCTTAAGAAAGCTTCGAACAGAATTTAGGAAACAGGGGAAAGAATTAAAGTTTGTTCATGTTTTTGAAATTGGAAAAAGAGGAGCAAGGCATCATCATCTGGTGATCAATTCAATAGATAGCCTCACATTAAGAGAATGTTGGCCACACGGAGCTGTGTATGTGAGCTTATTGGACAATACGGGTCAGTATGGAAAACTAGCCTCCTATCTGATCAAAGAAGTAACTGAAAAAGGTCAAAAATTACCAAGAAGATACTCAATATCAAAGAATTTGCGAATCCCAATACCGAAAAGAAGAGTGATCCTGGAAAGAAAGTTTTTCAAGAGAGAACCAAAGGCAAAAAAAGGATATTACATTGATCAGCAAAGTATATATTCTGGATTCACAGAAGATGGATATCAATTTTTGAGATATATACAGGTAAAGATACGAAATGGGTGGAAAAAAGAATGAAACAAATAGACATTTACATATATGCTCTGTCACACAGCAGAGGAAGAGGACCAGCGGTGTTTAAAGCTGTACTGGAGTTTATAAAAGCAGATGGAAAACCATATACGTTAGATGTAAATGGTGGGGATATGGAGACAACAATCAACAGAATCACGATTAAGGCAGCAGTAACAGCACTAAGAAGAATAAAACTCAATCAACCTTATGAAATAAGAATTCATGCGGATTGCGACTACTTTGAGCGTATGTTAAAAGCAGCAAGAGTATATGCCGAACATGACTGGAAAACAAAAGCCGGGAAAGAGATCGCTAACGCGGATCTGTGGAAAGAAGTTTATATATTCAAAAAGACAAACCATGTAACAGCTGATAGTGATCTGTTAGAACGTTATGAATGTAAAGATGAACTGGAGGATAAATTAAAGCTATGGGAATATATGAGTTAGAAGCGTTTTTGGGTGAAATCAAAGATGATGAAAAAGTTGGGATTATGGAGAAGCATCACATTGTATTCAGAAGCCAGGGCGGATGTGATTTTTATTATAACATTATTGAACTTCCAACAGGTCTACATAAAGGGCGGAGAGGTCCGCATATGTGCAGAGAAACCGATGTATTTCTGAAAAGAGGTGTCCAGAAAGCATTATTTGATGAATTTGGCACAGAAAGAAAGACCGCGGAAGAAATCGTGCACTTGTGCTGTCCAATGAATCGAAGAAGCGAGAAGAAATTATATAAACGTCTGGAAAGTGCAAAAAACTATGGTGGCAAATACGAGCCAGAGGATGCAGTACGTGCGATCATGGGCGGTAAATTGTATTAGGAGGTGTGATCATGTTTGACATATATGGAGAGATGGAGACAGCAGAAGAGATCAACGATGTGGCTAGAAGCCTAAAGGAAGAAGGAGAAAGAGAAAATCTGGACAAGTTATGTGCTGAAAACGGCATAGATGCTGAATTGGCGCAGATGTTTTGGGATGGAGAGATTGATTTTGTCACTGATCAGCTAATGGCAGCAGTCGGAAAGCTGGACATGGAAGTCAAAGAAGCAAAAGGACAGAATGGGTATTTGGAATCTATTGCTAATTTTCTGAAAGCCGAAGCAGAGAAAGATGAAAAAATAGCGATCGCCATCAGAAAGAAGGGAAAGAAGTTAACAGAAGCTTATAAGACAGTAGAGAATGAGGCAAGAAAGCGGAAGAAGTCTGGAAGCAATTGCGTAGTTATGAGGGACAAAGATGTGTTTGAAATCGTGGAGAAATACTACAAAGAAGGTGTCAGAGCATGAAAAAGAAAGCAATAGAAATGATTCCGTTTGGAAAAGAGAAAATTCATAAGCTAGATGATTGTTTCATGATCGACGGAAAGCTAATTGACAGAAAAACAAATAATATCAATGTGCGGATTTGCTTGAGAGAAAACGAATTTGCAAATTACATTGAAGGAACTGGATGGAATAAAAAGAGGTTAAATAACTGGGCATCTAATAATGTATTCAGAGCAAGTTTTGAATTAAGCACAAAAGAACGCAAAGAACTGGCAGAATTTTATGAGAAAACAAAACCAGAATGGGAATGTATAAGAGATCCAGGGCAGCAGATTGAACACTATCAAGATCGAATTTGTGGAAAGAAAGCAGAAAGACGTGAGCAAAAAAGAAACGAGAAAATAAAAGAACATCTTGCAGAAATCAGACCATATACGGATCAAATGAGTTTGTGGGCATCGAATCAAATGGAGTCATATTTGTTTTATAAATATTCAACAGGGTACTGTGGACATTGTGGACAAACCGTGAATTTTGATCGAAAAAAGATAAAAATAACACATAACATGAAAGGTACTTGCCCAAATTGTAAAAAGAAGATCATATTCAAGGCAGCAGGCAGACAGCCAAGAATTGAAGAAAAGATGAGAGTTGTAAGATTTCAAAAAACAAAGTTTGGAATTGCAGCGATCGAAAGCATAGTAATAAAAGGATCATATGCAGAAAACCAAGAAAAGACAAAGACTATAGATTATTACGTATGGTTTATCGAAGAAGGATATGATTTATATAACAATATGAATTATATAAATCACAAGTGGTATGATGCAAATTACGGAGTACAACACGGAGAAGCAAGAATCTATGCCAGAAATATAAAACAGGTAATTAAAGGAACATGCTTAGAATATAGTGGGATTGATATTGTAGCATCCTGGAAAGGAAAACGAGAGAGATATCAAGCAATCATTGAAAATTACAGAAAGAATCCAGAAATGGAACTTTTGATCAAAGCAAACATGAGAAAATTAACACGGCAGGCATGGTGGCATGAAGGATATTTATACAAAGGAACAAAACTACATGAGGTTTTAGGACTTACAAAGTCTAACATGAGAAAAGCAAGAGACTATGACTTTGGGATAAATGAAATCAGAGTAATGCGAAATGATCCGAATGGAAAACTGTCAAATGATGAGATTGTTGCTTTATCCAATGCAGGAAATTATATCGAAGGACTCAAACTATACACGACGATTACTAAAATAGCCAATTATACACAAAAAGGACATGATGCAGGGACATGGTGGGATTATCTAAGAATGGCTGAAGAATTAGGTTATAACATGAAAGATAAGGCGGTGTTATTTCCGAGAGAACTTGAAGACAAGCACGATGATTTAGCAGAAATGCTCAAAGTAAAGCACGATAACGAAAAAGAGCAGCAGTACAAGAAACGTATTCCTGGAATGAAGGAATTGTACAACTATGAAACGAAAAAATATAAGATCATAGTTCCTGAAAATCTGAAGGCGATCGTAGATGAAGGAAAGAATTTACATCATTGTGTAGGATCATATGTAAAAAGTGTTATGAAAGGTGAAACAGACATCCTGTTTATCCGAAAGAAAGGAGAAGAGGATCAATCATATTACACAATGGAAGTAAAAGACATGGAGATTGTGCAATACCGCGGAGCATATAACAACAGACACAATAATCCAGTGCCAGAGGAAATACACAAATTTGTAAAAGGGTTCAAGAGAGTAATTGAGAGAAGATCAAGAAAGAGGGCAGCATAATGGAAGAATATCACCAGATCACATTAAATGAGTATATAAGCATCAAAGAAGACATCAAGAGACGACTCAATCATCTGGCAGAAAGTTTTGTAGCGATCGGCTACAGACTAAAGCAGATCAGAGACACAGAGGCATATAGACAGGATGGATATAACACAATCTTTGAATTTGCAGAAAAAGAACTTGGATTAACAAAATCTCCAACAAGCCGATTCATGGCGATCAACGATAAATACAGCGTTGGTGGGAATAGTCTGGAATTAAGAGAAGAGTTCATTGGTTTAGGGAAAAGCCGACTATCTGAAATGCTAACGATGGATCCAGAAGATTATGTATTGATCACAGATCAGACAAGCATAAAAGACATTCGAGAGATTAAGCGAATGGAAAAGGCAGCAGGAGAGAATGAAGATTTAACAAAGTTTCAAGAGGTCCTAAGAAAAGAGTATGCATCAAAAGACAGAAGAAAAGAGCTGATTGAGATCGCTAACGCAAAGTGCATTGACGATATCAAGGCAGCAGTCATTCCTGAAGGATATCGGTTAATGAAAAAAGGAGTCTTGGTGATCAAGTTCGAAGATGAAAAAATTACAGTTCGAACGATGGGAGTATCCGGAGTGCAGGAGCTAACTTGGAGCGAAATCTTAAATGAATATGATCAGGCATTTGATTTAGGGGCAGCAGATCCATGGAAAGCTACATACGGAGAGATAGAGGAAGAAGTTAAACCAGAACCAAAAAAAGTAGAGAAAAAGCCAGAGTCGAAAAAGCCGACAAAAGCAGAATCTATGCCAGTTGCGACATCGCAACAAGAAGAACAAGTCGTTGGCCAAACAAGCATTGAAAAAGATTTTCCAGAATATCTTCCAGAAGATTTGAAAGTTGAAATTGAGCAGACAAACAAGGTAGAAGTACCGGAAACAGTTATGGATGATCGCAGGCATAAACTCAAATTGGCTAAGATGTTCTTTAATGACATGCAAACAGGCAGAAAGCCGTTTGATCTACAGAAGAATGATCGAGAGTATCAATTAGGCGATGTAATCGAATATAGAGAAATGGACAATGGAGAACCGACAGGAAGAGTGATTGAAAAGGAGATCACCTATATTCTGGAAGGATTCGCAGGACTAAAAGAAGATTATTGTATATTAGCATTAGCTGATATATAAGCGTGAAAAGAGAGAAAGACATGGAAGAATTAACAAAGGCAGTCATTGACTTACAATCGTATGGACTGAAATTGTATACGATCGAAAAGATGGTAAGAGATATTTATAAATCAGCAGAGGAATTAAAAAAACCATTGAATAGTAAAACTATAAGAAATGTTACCAAATAACGTGCACAATCAGCAATGCTGATTTTATATACCACAAGTAACTATTAATACGCATAAGAAACAAAGATCTATTAGCCTACTGCCGAAAAGGCAGCAGGCGGAAAGGAGAACAGACAGCTTAGTTCTCTGCCTGATTAAGATTCTTTAGTAACTATTAACAAGTAAAACGATCACAAACATATTTTTTCAGATTCTTTTAAATGTAAATTTTTTTAACGATACTAGATTTAGTTTTTACAATTATTTTTCAAATCACAAAACCAAAAAAAGAATCACAATGAATTATACGATCAGGCAAAAAGAAACAGAACAATGATCACGGATAATGCATTGGCTCAGGTAGAGAACTAAGCTGTCTGAAACAAAAATATGCAGTATACAGAAGATTTTAAAAGAGGAATTGTAAGAGCTCTTATAGCATCAGGAATGTCACGAAAAGAGTTTGCAGATAAAGCAGAAATTGGTGTTGGAACATTAAAAAGATGGGTAGCACAGTACAAAGATGAAGAAGTACCTAAAGTAGACCGTAAAAAATACAGTGAGGAATACAAAAAAAGTATCGTAAAAAATATGATCTATGACGGAATTACCTGTGAGTCGATGGCAAGAGAAACAGGAATCAGCCGACAGTTAATAGAATACTGGGATAGTAAATATCGATATGATGTGATCGATGAAGTTGAAAGAGAGGCTAGACAAAGAAGAAAGAAAAAAGTCAAAAAAGGGACAACATGGCATCGATATGGATCAAGTGCAGGAAGATTTGAATAAAAGGAGTGATACGTAATGGCATATAGAGATTGTCCATGCCTTAAGTGCAATTCTGGGAAAGAAAGAGAAAAGAGGATTGAGTGTAGAAGAAAATGTACACAATTTGTCGCATGGAAGTTAAGCATGCAGGCAATGAGACAGAAAAAGAAAGAAGATAAAGACAAATATTACTCAACGACTAAAAAGAAGTTTTATGAGAGAAAACTAATGAAACAAAAGTCGGGGAGAAAAATATGACGGATCCATGCAAAGCCTGTGCAGAACTAAACTGCATAGGCATTTGTGCCGATCAGGCGCAATACAAACAATGGTACCAGGAGATGACAGACCGGATAAGGCAGCAGATAATAAATCGTAACAGGAGGGGAGAACGTGGACAAGAACGTACTGATCCAGTATTGTGACATGAAAGAAGAAATTAAAGATTTAAGGAGAAGAATCACAGAGACTGAAAAGCAGATCTGGAAGATTGCAGAAGAAGGAACTGTAAAAGACACAGTAAGCGGTGGCATGGGTGGAATACAGCATTTTGTGGTGGAAGGTATGCCAGTACCAGAACTTAGCAGAAAGAAGCTGCTGCTTAATAAACGAAAAGCTATGTTGATTGAAAAAGAAAATGAACTTCTGGAACTCATGAATCAAGCGGAAGAATATATAAATAGCATTGAGAAGAGCGAACTAAGAATGATGTTTAGATTTTATTACATTGATGGCATGACGTGGCTGCAGGTAGCACATAAGATGAATCAGTTACACCCTAAAAGGCGAGTAGCTTATACAGAAGACAGTTGCAGAATGAGAAATACAAGATTTTTTCAAGAAAATTAGAAAATGTTCGGTCACGTTCGCAAAAAATAGGCTAATATGTAGGCTAGAGCGATTAGATGAAATATCTTTGAGTTCTCCGACATCTTTTTAAGCACCGTTTGGTGCTTTTTTTTAATGAAAGGATGTGTAATAATGTCTGGAATTACAAAACATAAAATGATAAAATGTATAAAAAAGCATGTTTGGAGAATGAATATGAAAAAAGCAGATAGTAATGAGATAATCAATTTTCTTAATACGAAATGGAGAGGAGTTTCATGTCCTCTATGTGGAGGAAGAGAATGGAGCGTTACAGATAAATTTTTTGAATTAAGAGAATTTCAAGATGGAAATATTATAATTGGTGGAAACAGTGCAATTACTCCAGTTATACCTGTAACATGTAAAAATTGTGGAAATACAGTTTTGATTAATGCAATTACAACAGGATTATTAAAGGAGTAAGTAGTGGGAGAGACGGAATTTAATTTTGATTCAGGAGAAGAACAATTTCTAAATCCAAAGAAAGCGAATATATCACATTCTGATGATTCGTGGATGCCCAATAAAGCAAAAAGTCATTATCACGAACAAAGATTAGCGCAATCGAAATGGTCGTTCAGACTAAGCTTTTGGGGGAGTATTGTTGGATTTGCAGTTATTATAATCAGTGCAGTATTCATGGAGGCCAAAACAATAGGTGTATTATCAGGTGCAATTATAGAAGCGGTGTCTGCATTATTTTATAAATTATCAGATAAATCTAATGAAAAAATATCAGAATTTTTTGAGACATTGATGCATGATACCAATATAGATAGATCAGTTAAATTGGCTTCAGAAATAAAAAACAAAGAAATTAAAGATGAACTTTTGGTCAAATTGTCATTACATTTAGCAGGGATTGATGAAGAACATATATGTAAAAAATCAAGAGAAATATGTACTGAAATTGATAAAAAGGAAGAGAAGAATACGTTATAAGAATGAACTCGGGTGATCTTCGGACCCCGGGTCTTTTTATGTCTAAATTTAAGGACCTCTAGCTCAGTTGGTCAGAGCAATCGGCTCATAACCGATCGGTCCAGGGTTCGAGCCCCTGGAGGTCCATTTAAGAGAAAGGAGTGAGCCTGATGGCATTAACAGACAAACAAAAACGATTTTGCGATGAATATCTGATAGACCTAAATGCCACTCAGGCAGCGATTAGGGCAGGATATTCAAAAAAAACAGCAAGACAAACAGCAACAGAAAACCTGTCAAAACCTTACATTCAAAAATATATAAAAGAACGAATGGATGAAAAAGAAAATGAATTGATTGCTGATCAAGACGAAGTTCTTAGATATCTCACGGCTACAATGCGTAGAGAGAAAAAAGAATGTATTGTAGTAACAATAAAAGAAAAAAAATCAGTATATGTTCCAGACAAAAAAGGAACAATGAGAAAGCAAACAGTCGAAAAGGAAGTACCTAAAATTATTGAAATACCTGCCAAATTATCAGACGCAAATAAAGCAGCAGAACTTCTTGGCAAGCGATATGCACTTTTTACTGATAAAGTTGAAACAGATGTTGACATGGATCTTAATATTACAATCGACTATGGCGAGGATGATACTGGATGAACATAAAAGTACAGGCAAATCCTTGTTTTAAAGAAGTTGATCGTAGTAAAAAACGATACATCGTCATGAAGGGTTCTGCTGGATCTGGAAAGAGTATGGATACAGCACAGCACTATATCCTAAGGCTTATGAATGATTCTGGGCGAAACCTTTTATGTGTCCGAAAAGCGGATGTAACGAATAGAGATAGCACTTTTGCAGAATTGCAGGGTGCTATTTTTCGGATGTTTGGAGAACGGTATAAGCGATACTGGTATATCAATGCATCGAATATGATCATAGAGTGCAAGAGTAATCACAATCAGATTATATTTAGAGGAGTGAATGATGAAAGACAGAGAGAAAAACTGAAATCAATCACATTCAAGCGAGGGAAACTTACCGATGTTTGGATAGAAGAAGCAACAGAGATCACACAGTCGGATTTTGAAATCATTGACGACCGATTGAGAGGAGAATTGCCAGAAGGACAGTTCTATCAGATTAGAATGACATTTAACCCTGTATCAGCACACCACTGGATCAAGAAAGTGTTCTTTGATCGCGCTGATCCTGATGTACTCACACACCAGTCAACTTACGAAAAGAACCGATTCATCGATGAAGCATATCACAGACGAATGCTAAGACGTAAAGAGGTAGATCCAGAAGGATACAGAGTTTATGGCCTTGGAGAGTGGGGAGAAGTTGCAGGTTTGATCCTTAAAAATTATGTCATAGAAGAATTTGATCGTACACCAGAACGCTTTGATTACATGGTAAATGCACAGGACTTTGGATTTAACCATGCAAACTGTATTGGGGAGGTTGGATTCAAAGATGGCGATCTGTACTTATGTCAGGAACTCTATGTCTACGAAATGGACACAGAAGAAATTATCAAAAAGGCAGCAGGGAGATTCAATAAGAAACTTCGTATGTGGTGTGACTCTGCGGAACCAGATCGTATCAAGATGTGGAAGAAAGCAGGATATAGGGCAAGAGGAGTAAAAAAAGAGCCAAACAGTGTCAGTGCTCAGATTGATTATTTGAAACAACATAGGATACATATCTATCCAACGTGTGTAAATACAATTAAAGAAATACAGCAATGGAAGTGGAAGAAAGATGAGAGAACCAATACTTATCTAGATGAGCCAGTTCCATTTTTTGATGATGCAATGGCCATGTTACGTTATTCAATCGAAGAAGAACGAAAGCAGAAACCACGACTAAACACAAACGTGAAGGGAGGATTATGATGCGTAAAGAAATTTATAGAATATCGCCAGACGAAGAACTAACAGATGCGAAGTTGTGTCGGTTTATCGAAAGGCATGCTGCAGAAAGCACGTTTCGGTATAAACAATTACAAGATGCATACGAAACAGATTTCCCAATCTTTCACAAAAAACCGAAACCAGAGTGGAAACCCGATAATCGTATTGCTGTAAACTTTGCAAAATACATTGTAGACACAATGAACGGATATTTCATTGGAAATCCAATCAAAATCATAGTAGATGGTGGGGAGGAAACGATTGAAAAATACATAGAATTCCTTGATCAGTATAATGATCAGGATGACAACAATGCAGAATTGTCTAAGATTTGCTCTATTTATGGAAAAGGGTACGAAATGTATTATAACGATGAAGAAGGAAACGTCGGAATTATATATTTAGATCCAACAGAAGCGTTTATGATCTATGATGATTCGGTACTTAAACGTGAACGCTATTTTGTTCGGCTATATAGGGATGAGGATAATGTCTTGCATGGAAGTGTATCGGACCAAGAAAAAGTTCGATGGTTTACTATAAAAGGAAAGATTGTTTGGAATGAACAAGAACAATTACATTACTTTAATGGGGTTCCAGCTACGGAATATCGTGAAAATAAAGAATGCCAAGGAATATTCGAACCAGTGATGTCCATAATCAATGCATTCAACAAAGCAATCAGTGAAAAAGCCAATGATGTAGATTATTTTGCAGATGCATATTTGAAAATTATAGGGACTTTGTTAGATGAGGATGAATTGAAACATATTAGATCAGACCGTGTGATCAACTTTGATGGAGATGGCGAAAGTGTAATCGTTGATTTCTTACAGAAACCAAATGGAGACACGACGCAGGAAAACTTACTTGATCGATTACAAAATCTGATATTTTTAATTGCCATGGTAGCCAATATTTCAGATGAAAATTTTGGAACAAGTTCGGGCATTGCAATGGCATATAAATTGCAGGGAATGAGTAACCTTAGGAAAACCAAAGAACGAAAGTTTACCTCTGGAATGAATCGAAGATATAAGCTGATCTTTAGCAATCCTGGAAATGCTATGAAAAAAGATGATTGGGTGAAGTTACATTACAAGTTCACACCAAATGTTCCAGCAAACCTATTAGAAGAAAGTCAGATCGCACAAAATCTTTCTGGTGTTGTGTCACAAGAAACACAGCTCGGAGTCTTAAGTATTGTGGATAATCCGAAGACAGAGATTGAGCGTATAGACAAAGAAGAGGAGAAGCCAAGAGATGTAGTGATGCAGCAGATGTTTGGAGATAAGACAAATGAGTAGTAAGAACTACTGGAGAGAGCGTGAAGAACGCCAGAGAAAGCAAAATATCAAAAATGAAGCAGAATATCAGAAAAAACTGGATGATATCTATGCTAATATGCTTGATAACATAGAAAAAGAGATCAACGGATTCTATGTGAAGTATGCTAAAGCAGAGGGAATCACGATGGCAGAAGCCAAGAAGCGGATCGCCAAGATTGATATTGAAGCATATGCCAAGAAAGCAAAACGTTATGTTAAGAATAAGGACCTCTCGAAGAAAGCCAATGATGAGATGCGATATTATAATGCAGCAATGAAGATCAATCGATTAGAATTGTTAAAAGCCAACATAGGAATGCATTTGGTAGGTGGCTATGATGAGATAGAGAAGATGTTTGGAGATGTGTTCACACAGCGAACTGAGGAAGAAATGCGGAAACAAGCAGGTATACTAGGAAAGACGATTAATGATAATGCGAAAAAGGCAAGAGTGATCGTTGACGCATCTTACAAAAACGCAACGTGGTCCGAACGTATCTGGGCGCACCAGTCAATGCTGAAATCAGAAATCGACAAGCTTCTTCAGGAAGGGTTGATCCAAGGGAAACACCCAAGCGTACTTGCGAGACATTTAGAAAAACGATTTGGAGTCAGCAAGAGTAACGCAATGAGACTGATGGTTACAGAACTTGCAAGAGTTCAGACAGAAGCCCAGAAGCAGTCGTACATAGAAAATGGTTTTGATTATTATCAATACATAGCATGCCAGAAGTTAGATGCTTGTAGTGAATGTAAGAGACTAGATGAGAAAGTGTTCAAAGTAATTGATATGATGCCAGGAGAAAATGCTCCTCCGATGCATCCTTATTGTCATTGCAGCACGGCAGCACATATGGATGATAATGATTATGAGAAGTGGTTGGATACATATTCAGAGCATGGATTGGATTTTGATACGTGGAAAAATTCTACAGAACAAGAAGAAAGCAAGACAAAATATATGTATAATGATACAATAGCAAAAGAAGATTTAATTAACTCGTCCGAGTATAGAAGAAAATTCAATAATGTATCAGATCAAACAAAGATAAATAGAACCGCGTGGAAACTTTCTAAAGAGATAATTAAACATAGATCAGGCACAAAATATGAGGATTTAGCATTTATTGATAGTAAAACTGGTAAATATACAATAAATAAAAATTACAATGTAGAAAGTCAAGCAAAAATGAATAAGCCTATGAAAAAAATGCTAAACAAATCTGCTAAAAATGAGATTATTGCTATTCATAATCATCCTGGAAGTAATGTTCCTAGTACAGCGGATTTAATAGTATGTAAGAATAGGGGCTATAAATTTGGATTAGTTGTTTGTCACAATGGGAAAATATACAAATATTCGGTTGATAAAGATAAATTTAATCTGCCAATAGTAGCAGCAGCTCTTGACTGGATGGAAGCCAAAGGATATACTGAAAAAGTAAAGAAAAATTTTATGGATGCAGGAGTAAAAATGGAGGTGTTTTGATGGAGAAGGAAAAAGAATATGAAAGAATATGCAAGAAACTTGGATTCATTCCATCAGAGTTTAAAGCTCCGGATTTTGAAACCGAAGATGATTCATGGGAGAGTCCGTTTAAAAAATTGACTGCTGATGAAATTGAGTTTTTATTTGACAATGGATATTTTAATAATTAGCAATACCACTGATTGAAATGATTGGTGGTATTTTTATGCAAAAAATTAGGAAGTGATATATTGATTGAAGTAAAAGTACGTGATCATGAAATCACAGCGACAGGACATGCAAATTATGCAGAGTACGGCAAAGACATTGTATGTGCATCGGTGTCGATGCTATTGCAAAATTTGATCAAGTCAATTCATGATCTAACCGATGACAAAATAGAATACGATTTAAAAGCTGGACAGGCTTTTATCAAATACAGGAATTTATCAGAGGAATCGAAAACTTTGATAGATTCTTTTTTTATTGGCATTTGTAGTATTGCAGATGCTTATCCGGATTATGTCCGAATCGTGTAACTATCGTGACCGAGATGTCGTTAAACTAAGTTTTTATTAGCAATGATCTGGAAGAAAAGACAGATTGGGGCGAAAGGAGCAAATATGGAGAAACATAAGTTATTTTTACAGCTGTTCACAGAAGGAGACGGCGGTGGGACCAATGGCGGGAATGGCGATGGATCCGGAACAGATGGTGGAAATAATGAACCAATGTCATTCGATGATTTCTTAAATGAGGGAGAAAATCAGGCAGAGTTTGATCGAAGACTTAACAAAGCAGTCAATACAGCAGTGACTAAAGCCAAAGAAAAATGGGAAGCACTGACCGATGATAAGCTGACAGAAGCAGAAAAACTCGCAAAAATGACAAAAGAAGAGAAAGCGGAATATCGTGCAAAAAAGGCAGAAAAAGAACTGGAAGAACTGAAAAGGATGAATGCCAGAACTGAACTTGCAAAGACTGCACGAAAGATGTTGGCAGATGACAACATTAACATTCCAGATGAACTTCTCAGCAATTTGGTAGCAGACGATGCGGACAGAACTAAGACAGCAGTTGAATCATTTGCAAAAATGTACAAAGAAGCTGTGCAGGCAGCAGTTAAAGAAGCGATCAAAGGAAAACCGCCAAAAGCAGGAACAGGCGGTGGAAACACGATCACAAAAGAACAGATAATGGATATTAAAGACCCGATTGAGCGTCAGAAGATGATCCGAGAAAATATCAATCTGTTCCAGTAAAGAAAGGAGACAAAATGGAAAAACACAAATTAGATCTGCAGTTATTCACAGGACCAGACGGAATGACTGGACAGGGAAACTTAGAAGTAAAGGCAAGGGAAATTGACTTTGTAACATCTTTCGGAAAGAATATTCAGGCATTATTAGATGTACTTGGTATCGCAAGGATGATCAGAAAAGAGAATGGAAGTGCCTTAAAAACAAAAGAAGTAGCAGGAGAACTGAAATCAGGAGATATTGGAGAGGGAGAAGAAATCCCATATTCTCAGTACAAAGTAACAGAAAAGGTATTCGATACGATTAAGATTGAAAAGTATCGAAAAGGCGTAACCTTGGAAGCAATTGCAGAAAAAGGATATGATGTTGCTGTCAATGATACAGACGAAGAATTTAAATCGGATCTTCAGAATAAAGTTAGCGATAAATTCTACAAACAGTTAAAAGCTGGATCATTAACAGGAGCAGAGACAACATGGCAGATGGCAATCGCAATGTCTATCGGAAGAGTAAAAGACAAATTCAAGAAGATGAAAAGAACCGCAACAGGTGTGGCTGTATGGGTTAATACGCTTGATGTGTACAAATATATTGGTGCAGCAGATATCACACTGCAGACAGCGTTTGGGTTTGAATACATGAAGAACTTTTTAGGTGCTGATGTAGTATTTATCAGCTCTGAGATTCCAGAAGGCGTTGTAATTGCAACTCCATTAAACAACATCGTAGCTTATTACGTCGATCCAGGAGACAGTGAATTTGTAAAAGCTGGATTATCTTACACAACAGATCCAACAACAGGATTCATCGGATTCCATGCACAGGGAACATACGAAAGAGCGATTTCAGATATGTTCGCAATCATGGGCTTACGCCTTTTCTGCGAATATCTAGATGCAATCGCATATACCAGTGTTGGAAGCCGAGATACACAGACTCTTGGAGAGTTACATCTTACAGCAGTAGAAGGTACAAATGCTGGTGATACAGCGATCACAATGGATGAACAGCTCATGTCTATGAAAAATGCATTTAAATATAAAATAAATGCATCTGCGGCAACAACAGTAACTTATGGCATGGATGTAAAGAACTGGTCTAAATGGGATGGAGTATCAGAAATCACAGCAGCAAAAGGCAGTCATGTGACAATTGTTGAGTGTGATCGTAACTATAAAGCAGTAAGATCAGGGGATGTAGTATCCGCTGCAAAAGAATAGTGAGGTGTTGATATGGCTTATGAAGTAGTAAAAGCATTTCATGATCTGCAGGATTATAAAGATGTTAAAGGCGGCAAAGTGTATCATCACTATGATGTTGGGGACACATATCCAAGACAGGGATTAACACCGAATAAAACTAGAATTGAGGAACTTCTTGGGAGCGGAAACGCTCAGGGAGTTCCTTTAATCGCGGAAGTAAAGGAGAAAGCGAATGCTGGAAAAGCTTAAGATAATGCTTTGTTTTGAGGATTCCACACAGGACGAAAAACTGATGCTGATCTTAGATTCTGTAGAATCAAGGCTTCGATTGCTTCTTGGCGGCACAGATCCACCAGATGAGATGGAACACATCATTATCGAAGTAGCGATCATTCGTTTTAATCGCATCGGATCCGAAGGACTGGCAAGTCATAATGTTGAAGGAGAAACACAGTCATATGCGTCCGCAAATGATTTTGCTACGTTTATGGATGAGATTCGGGCATATTTAGAAATGCAAAAGGATGCAAAGCGAGGAAAGCTGAGGTTTCTATGAGATATGATACAATGATTTACTTTCAAAAGTTGACACAAGGAGAATATGATCAGGAAACAGGTGATTACAAAGAAGATTCTGTAAGCGAAGATTCAAGACAAGCCTCGATCATGGATACAACAACACAGATGATGCAACTGGTTTATGGGATGATCAAGCAGGGCAGTTTAACGATTCAGTTACAAAATCACTATGATCAGCCATTTGATCAGATCAGAGTTGGAAATACAATCTATAAGGCAGATCATTCAAGGAAGCTTCGAACCAAACAGACTTTTATTGTGTCGGAGGTGCAATGATGAGTGGAATTAAGGTGAATGGATTAGATCAGCTTAATGCAAAATTAAGAAAGAACATGGATCTTAATGCAGTAAAGACAATAGTCAAAAAGAATGGAGCGGATCTCCAGAAAAAAGCGCAACATTATGTACCGGTAGATACTGGAACATTAAAAAGAAGCATTGGCCTCAATATCAAAGATGGCGGCTTAACTGCGGTTGTAGCACCAACGACAGATTATGCAGAATATGTTGAGTATGGAACACGTTTCATGGAATCACAACCGTACATGCGCCCAGCACTGGGCGAGCAAAAGCAGATTTTTAAAAGTGATTTAGAAAAGGTAATGAAATAATATGGATCCACAGCAGGAACTATTTACTGTGCTGCTGTTAAAACTAAAAGAAAA
>OKUL01000638.1_pt1 | contig 16715 bp, 21 predicted proteins | sample 1606631 | NCBI WGS metagenome assembly OKUL01 (sample SAMEA3882518, study PRJEB24775) | human gut metagenome | biome: human-associated habitat; feature: intestine environment; material: feces | place: Netherlands | collected 2009/2010 | reverse complement strand
CAGGCTCGGTCATCTCGATGCCGATGTGCGTCGCGTTCGCCGCGCCGCCGCAGTGCCACGCGCGCATAGTGTATGGCAGCGTCTGGTAGTACGTGCCATCACGCTGGATGAAGCCGTGCACGCACACGCTTCTCCCGTTCGGCTGGTACTGGTTGTAGCTGCGCGCCATCACCGCCGCATTGGGCTGCGGGCAGCCGATGCTATGCAGCATGATGCCCTGCGGATGCAGCGGGATAGCCGCCTGATAGCATTTGTTGGCCGTCACGACGGCCTCCACGATGTCGATGCTCATACCATCACCTCCTCACAGTGCCCGGATGCGGTCTGCAAAATCGCAGGCCATGATCTCGCCAGACTGGCCGCTTTTGGCGCGAATCGCGTTTGCGATGTCGGTAAACAACTCGCCAAGATTTTCAGTGTACTGGACTTGCTGTGAGTCCGCGAACGCAGTGACGTGCTTGTCCATCCAATCCTTGCTTGGCTCCAGCCCTGCCCCAAAAGCGGCGGTCAGGTCGATCAGCATGCAGGATGTGAACCAGAACGTCGTTTTTTTGCCGTCATCGTTGTTGTAGTCGAATCGACACGGGTACGACCCATCTGTAAAGCTGGTACGCGTGAACACGGCCGACAGACGTGTCCATGCGCCTGCAGCGGCGTTGACGGCCATACCCGCAGCCGCTGCAGGCTCGGCTACTGGCCAGTACCAGTCGCAGGTGCCTTGTGTGGCCGATTCGAAACGAATTTTAAACGTAACGTAGTACTTGTGCGACGCAATTAGACCATGATCGCTGGATGTAAGCGTAACCTCTCCCTGCGCGGACGGGATTACTTTAGCGCTATTTGTGGAGCCATCGCCTGGTACAAGGGTGGACATTTGCCATGAGCAGTTGCCCAAAAAGGCCGGAAAAAAGCCTGTGTTTTTGTTGGCCATAATGTTCGTGAGGGCTACAGTAGTAGACATAGAATCACCCACCTTAGTACGCGCTGTTGATCGCCACGGCGATCGCGCTATCCACGTATGCCTTGGCCTGCGCCAGCGCAGTCTTGACGGCATACGGCGTCGCGGCCAGCGTCTTGCTGGACGATGTGGTGCTGTTGGACAGCTTGGTCGTGCCGTATGCCGACGTGCTTGCCCGCACAGCGATAGCTGCATCCGTCTCGGCTTTGGTGTAGTAGTCACCGCCGGACATTGCGCCGATGTCAGCCAGCAGCTCGGCCGGGGTGCGATAGTATACCCAGCCGCTGTCATCCAGCACAGCAATCTTTCCGGGCGTTCTGCCAAGATCGCCAGCGGCAGTGGACTGTAGCCATGTACCGCAAAAATACTTGCCGTAGACGTTTCCGGTAAATGTGCCGCCGGATTTGTCCATCTTGCCGTCCAATGCCGACAAGACCGCTTTGTTCTGCACGGGGTTTTCCGACGCTGCGTCCAGTGCTGCGTCCACGGTGGTCCTGGTCGCACCTGCCTCCACGCCGTCGAGCTTGGTCTTATCTGCAGCAGACATCAGACCGTTGGCGGACGTGGTCGCCACTGCCGTGCCCGCTTTGCCGGTCAAGGCGGCAGTCACGACTTTGTTTTGGACGGGGTTTGCCGACGTAGCAGACAGTGCATTATCCACGTCCACTCCGCCGCTCGCAGCGACTTCGGCGATTTTATTCTTCACATATTCCACGGTCGTGGCTGCATTGGTATTTGCGTCCGTCGGCGTTTTAACGCCAGTAAGCAGCGTCGGGTTGCCCTCGTCCACGTCAGAAATGTCAAGCGTATAGTTGTGCCCGCTGCCGGTCGGGGACAGGCCCACGCCATGTCCAAGGGTTTCGTTCGCGGGCGATAGCGTCAAAAAGCCCTGAAACTGAGGGCTATCAACACCAGCCGCATCGATATTCTGGCGCGCCTGACCTTTCTGTGCGAATTCAAGCTCCTGTGCCGCGTCGTATCGCACCGCGCTGCCATCCACATACCCCTTAGTCGCCGCGTCGTCATCCTCTGTCGGGGATGCCACTTTCAGGCGGGCAATTGGCGCCACACCAGTCATGGGGTCCGAGCCGTGCGAAATGCGTCCGACGTCAGAACCCGCTTTCTCGAAATGGATTCCTGTGTCCGTGCTCGTCTTGCCAGTAGATACAGACCCCTCAGCACTGACTGTAAGCCCAACGCTCAAATAACCCGAAATTTCGCCACCCCGTGTCGACAGCTTACCGTCCAGCGCTGCCTTGACGGCTTTATTCTGCACGGGGTTTTCCGACGCTGCATCCAGCGCTGCATCCACGGTGGTCTTGTTTGCACCCGCCTCCACGCCGTCCAGCTTGGCTTTGTCGGCCGCCGACATCAGGCCGTTGGCAGACGTGGTCGCCACTGCCGTGCCCGCTTTCGTGTCCAGTGCGGTTTTGACCGCTTTGTTCTGCACGGGGTTTTCCGATGCTGCATCCAGCGCTGCGTCCACGATGGTCTTGTTTGCGCCCGCCTCCACGCCGTCCAGCTTGGCTTTGTCGGCCGGGCGTTGACTGCGTGGCGGTCGCCGGTGTCCCACACCGATACCTGCCATCATCGACTACAAGGCACTTGCCGTTACCAGTGGCAGGCGGCAGTTCACCGGCACTGCACGTGTAATCTGCCCCGTCCTCGCTGATACTGACGATGCCGGTACCGTAACCGTACATACCGGCAATGTTTGGCGCGTCGAAATCGTACGACCCATCGGCACCGTTGTAGTATTCGTTGAGAGGGCATACGATGCGATTGGCGCCCGCACTGCCGATGACATCGACCAGCAGGACGCGCGGCACCATATCTTTTGCAAGCGCAGCAGCAATTTCCGCGTAGGTGTGCGTCGCTTTGCATTTGCACGTGTAGTAGTCGGCGTAGGCAGTCAGCTGTCCTTTCGTTGGCTTTTCGACGTAGGTGTCAAAGTAATTCACACCCTTTTCGTCGACATACTGCTTGATTACCTTGTTCTGGACAGGGTTCGTCGATGTATCCGACATGGCGTCGTCGACGATGGTCTTGTTTGCGCCGTCCTCGATTCCGTCCAGTTTAACCTTATCCGCGGCGGACATCAGGCCATCAGCGTCCGCCGTGGCGACGTCCTTCCCGGCCTTTTTGTCCAGTTCTGCAGTGACAATCTTGTTCTGCACCGGGTTGGTGCTGCCAGCGTCCAGCGCTGCATCCACGGTAGTTTTGTTCGCGCCCGCTTCGATGCCGTCCAGCTTGGCTTTGTCGTCCTTGGACATCAGGCCGTTGATGTACTGTGTGGCAACGTCCTTCCCGGCCTTTTCGCCCAGCGCGGCGGTCACGACCTTGTTTTGCACGGGATGCGTGGATTGTGAATACAGCTGATCATCGACTGTAATCGCGTTTTTCGCGGCGGCCTTTGCCAGCGCCGCAAGTTTCGCAGCCGCGGTCGGCCCTACGTATGTAGATTGATCGTCCATGTTATCATTCCTTTCAATTTGCGTCCCAGATGGCCTGCATTTCCGCGGCCGTCATGGGCATCAGCGTCACGCCCGCCCCGGACAGGCCATCCAGCTTGACCTTATCCGCGGCGGACATCAGGCCCGCCGCAGACTGCGTGGCCAGCGACGTCCCGGCCTTGCTGGCCAAGGCGGCGGTCACGATCTTGTTTTGGACGGGGTTGGTGCTATCCAGCGACAGTGCGCTGTCCACGTCGATCGTGCCACCACCGCCGGAGGTCGTTGTCCCGCTCGACGAGCCGCTGCCGCCGGATGCGACGGCGCCGGTCAGCGTCCGGTTCGACCATCCAAGCACCATGGTATCCTTTTCGCTAACAAGGCTTGTGTCCATACTGGTTACCTGCATAATTGTGTCAATTCCGTGCGGCGGAGACACCACTCGGACGCTGTCGCCAACGTGATACGACTCCAGCTTGAAATCAACAGCGGACAAATCTGCCGCTGTCACCCGAATGCCATGCGACAAGCCGCAATACTGTGCAAGGTAGGCAGCTGCCTGTGCCTTGAGCGCATCTGCATCATCCGTGTCCACGCGCAGCGTGCCGTCGATGCGCCCGTAGAGCCCCTCCGCATCAGCGTTAATCAGGCAGGTACTATTATTGTTTACGCTGGCAATCGTCAAGCCATCCTTACCTAGTGGGTATACACGTGTAATCAGATCTGCACTATCGACCTGATCAGTGAGATCGAGCAAATTCTTGCTAATCTCGATTTGCTGCGCGCACCTGTGATCATATGCTTTAATGACATCCAAGAAGATATCATCCCCGTCATAACGGATACACAGAGTTCCCCCGATTGCCTGCGCAGCATCCTGCAGCAACGATAGCATAGGCTTATATTCCGTCTGCTCCACAGCCAAAGTCGGCAGCGTATCATCAACCGTTCCGAGTTTGATTTGCTTGGTCGCACGGCATACATCGTTGTACTGTGTGATAATTGCAGTAGCATAGTACAGCATCGTATCCTCTGTCATGGTGAACGGTGGCTTACAAATATCCTTCATCCACATCATGGCGCCATCGATGTTGTATGTCTTGTTTCCGGCAAAATCCATCGACGTATCCGCAACGCACCCCTTAAATACGGTAACCCCATCCTTGCAGATTTTGATAATAGACGCGCGTTTTACGGGAGTATCGCGCATCAAATTGCTCGGCGGCAGCTTGATTGTCGCCGAATCGCACTTGCCGATTTCCTTGTGGATTGTACCAGCTGATATCTCGTATCCGGCCATACCAGCCGAGAAAAGCAACCGATCATCAACATACCCCGCGTACATTACAACCACCCTCTCCTTCCGGTTAATGTGACTGTCCCCGCTGTGTCACCAATCGCATACGCGTAATCTGCCGCGCGCCGCTGAATCTGCAAATACGGGCTTGTCTTTTCGTTCCCGCGTAGCGTCGCAAGCGGCAGCGGCCGGCGGCATGGCACAATTGTTGTCACATCTCCTGTCCATGTCACAGTCGGATACAGCATCCGATCACTTGCCAATCCGGTCAGCGAGGCTGGTGTTGCCTTAAATACCTGAATATTGCGCAGTTTTCCGTAGTGCGCCGCGCCGCCGTATGTGAACAGCATGATATACAGACCATTGGCCGGAACAGTCTCAATCCAGCGGGACTCGCTAGCTGTGTATTCTGTCCCATTTTCATCGCAAACGCCGTACCACCCATTTTCCACATCAGCTGATACTAGGCAGCTCCCCGCCTCGGGCCATGGCAGTTTGAAAATCGCGCCCTGCCGGTACTCACCTGTATATGGTTTGTTGCTGTAAACAGACAGCACCGTATCCGTACCTGTGCCGTACACCTGCGCCACCCCGGTTGCCCACGCTTTGTGCACAGTTGCGGTGCCGTCAATCATTGTGTTAGATGTTCTCGCCAAGCAAGGAATGGAGATGCTTGTCTCGGCCGATTGTTGTCGTCTTGCTTTTTTCGATGTCCCCAATCGTGAATCGCCCAATGTAGTAGCCGCTCCGGTTGCCCAGCTCCAATTTCAGGCGTTTGCCGTGCACCGCACCTGCAAATGCATAGAAGTCAAAGCTTCCATACGGGTCGAATCCGAACCGAAGTTTAATTGTCCGGTTTCCATAGGCCGGCCCGCCATTCAGGACATCAGTGAGATCGATCACACCATCAGCACCCGGGACACTTTCTTGCTGTGTTTTCACACTCGGCAGACCGATCTGCACATCCAGCAGTTCCAGTCCAGCGTACTTAACTCCGCCAATCTTGCAGTCAAACTCCATAAACAGCCCTCCTTTCATTTTGCCTGTAAATATCGCCGAGCGCCGCATCCATACGCTGCGCAACGGCACCGACCACAGCGTTTCCGTCCATATAGATCTGCATGGACGTGATGGCGCGCTCGAGCCGGTCCATGCGCTCCAGCACGGCCGAGATCCCTGCATTTCCAGCCGCAGATGCGCCCGCCGTCTGCATCGCCGACATCTGCGTTTGATACGTTCCGCCGGCGGCGCTGAGGACGCCGTCGCTCACGCGCTTCATGGCCCGCACGGGATCCTGCATATTGTCCAAAAGGCCGCTCGCAAGACCCTGATCGAGCATATTACCGATCCACGCCGTTTTCTTGGACGGAGAATTGACGCCAAAGAAGTGCTTGATAGAATCAAGCACCGACTCAGTAAAACTCTTGATCTTGTCTTTCAACCACAAGAGTTTATCGTTTATGCCGTTCCACAGGCCTTCCACCAGATTGCGGCCCACACTCAGCACCTGCGCCGGGAGCTCGCGCAGCGTGTTCAGGACGGCGCTCACCACTTCATTGACCTTTGTTCGGAATCCCTCGCAGTTGTCATAGATCAGCTTGAATGCGCCCGCGAACGGGTTCACGAGCAGGAGCAAAAGGCCTTGCCAGTTGGTTTCGATGAAGCTGATCACCGTATTGAAGATATCCGGTATCGTGACCGTGAAAAAGTTCGAGAGCCACGTCCAAACCGACTGGAATGTTGATTTTGCGCCCTCCCAGAGGTTCTGCCAGAACACGCGGAAACTCTCGCAGTTGTTCCAGAGATACATGAAGGCAGTCACCAGCAGGCTAATAGCAGTAATAACAAAGCCGATTGGGTTCGCTTTCATCGCCGCATTCAGGCCATTCTGCGCCGCTGTGGCTGCGGTTTTGGCCTGTGTGGCAGCGTATTGCGCGAGCGTCATGCCCTGCTCCGACGCGATCGCGGCGAGCTGTGCCACCTTGAACGCGGTGATCCCGGCAGTCAGTGTGGCAATCGTAGCAACAACTTCCGGCAGATTGTCTTTCACCCACTGAATAGCTGGGACAGCCTTATCCAGCAGCTCCGCGCCCATAGACTTCACCTCGGCGATCAACGGCGTAAACTCCGCGCCGACCGCCGCCATGGATGCCGTCCACTCCTCATTTGCCTTGTTTGCCGCAATCACATCGGCATTGGTCTCCTTGTAGGCATCAGATGCCTCACTGTAGAGACCGTTGAGCGTATCCATAATCAGCTGCTGGCGCTCCTGCTCGTCCGTGCACGCGGCCAGGCTCTCATTGAATTTATCCTCGGACACGCCCGCCCAGTTGAGCGCATCCGCAAGCGGGCCGGTAACCTGCCCAACCTTTGCGGTCTCGTTCGCCGCCTCGGTCAGGCCTTCGATCGGCAGCGAATCGCCAAAGGTAGCAAACACGCCCGTGCAGATATCCGTCCACGTCTGCAGATCCGCCTCGTTATCGGTTAGGATGGCCAAATGGTTGGCCGCCTCGACGGCTTGATCCGTCTCGCCGAGGATACCCTGCAGCTCTTTATAGGTCTTCAATGCCGCCTCGGAACTGTAGCCGTTTGTCGTGAATGCTGTGTCCAGCTTGCCCATGGCTGTCTGGTACTCTTGCGTGACCTCGATGCATTCTTTCAGCCCGTCGACGATTTTCCCGAACGCCTCGCTGGCCAGATTGCCAACAAAAGCGCCTGCCGCAACGCCGGCCGTACCCAGGCCTTCGCCGGCATCTTTCGCCGCGTCGGACAAATCTCCCACGCGGCGAGCCGCAGCAGATGCCTTTTTCCCAATGTCGCTGATTCCGTCTGCACCGTCACCAAGCTGCTCGATCGCGTCGGCCGTTTCCTGAGCCGCTCGCTCATAACCGCCCAGCTTCTGCTCGGTCGCAATGATTTCGCGGCGCAGCTCGCGCACCTGATCAGCAGATACTTCGCCGCGCTCAAACTGCGCCTGAACCTGCTTTTCTGCCGCTTTCAGCGTCTCCAGCTTCTTGGCGGTGTTGGCCACAGCCTCGCTCAAGATCTGCTGCTTCTGAGCAATCAGGTCAGTATTCTCCGGATCTACTTTCAGCAGCCGGTTCACCTGGCCGAGCTCACCGGACAGGCTTTTCGACTTGTTTTCAATTTCCTGCAGCGCTTTGCCCAGCTTCGTCGTATCGCCGCCGATTTCGACCGTCAGGCCTTTGATTTTATTGTTTGCCATGCGCCGCATTCCCTCCAATCTTCTGGCGCAATTTCGCCCGGTCTGGCTCTGTTTGTTCCATGCGCCAGGCGTTATTCAGATACTCCTGCCCCGCCTCTGTGCGGCTCAGTTCGTAGATATACGCATCGTGCCGCCAGATCAGGTATTGCAAATAGTCCGTCTGTCCGACCTCAACAAAGTTCAGGCCAGTATACGCAGACACAAGCCGTTTCCACCAGGACGTGATGACGTACTGATGGCCTCCCGCACTATCTGCTTGCGGATAGTACGGGAGCATCAGTTTTTTGCTTTTGTGAGCTCCTCAATGAATTCGACATAGGCACTGAAAAACACAATCAGGCTGTCCAGATTCATGCGGTATTTGCCGCGCAGGTCATCCACCGTCACCGGCAACCCCATCAGATTGCAGGAGATCAGTCGCGCCGCCAGATCGTATACTGCCCGGATGCTGTTCGCATCCATAGTCTTCAGCACGTCCTCCAGCTCCGGCGCAGTCGCCGTCAGCTCCTCCACCATCGCCTCGGTCGGTGTGGTCACGTCAATGGTCGTCTGCGCATCGTCCTGCATGATCAGGCGCAGATACGACCGGTTGATGCTGTTGAAATTGATTGTTTTCGGCATGGTCACTTCTCCTCCCATAAAAGGGACAGCGGAGCTGTGAAAGCCCCGCTGTCAAAATTAAGCCGTCGGAATCTCTTCGATCAATTCCACGAGCGTACCGTCACTATCGTGCGGCAGCGCCTTGAATTCCGGTTCCACGGTCGTGCCCGCGTCCGTCGCAAACGTCAGCGTCGCGCCGGCGGTATTTCTGCCCTTGATCAGGATCCACAGGTCGCCGTCCGTCTTATCCTCGTGGTGGAAGCAGATCGCATAATAGCCGCCCTGTGCGTTGCCGGCACCGCCGATCTTCGTCGTGCGCTTGCCGGATGCCTCTGTGCTGCTGCAGCGGTCAAGCAGCTTTTTCAGCGTCGTACCGTTCCATGTCAGCAGGCCGCACTTCAGCACAGCCTCCTCATTGGTCGTGATGATCTTGGACACATAGCCGAGATCGTCTTTCTCCTCGTAGGTCTCCTGGGTATATTCCAGCGACGCGCCGCCCTTGATATAGCCGAGCAGATTGCTTTCCACGCACAGTGCATCTACCGTCGGCATGGACTCGCTGAATGTTTGCAGATAGATTTTGCCTGACCCCAGCGTAACCGTATCTTTGTCTCTTTTAGCCATTATGTGGCCCTCCTTTTTTCGTAGAATTCAAAATCGTAGACAGTTTGATACCGCTGCACACTCTGCAGCCAGTACCGTGCCGCCTTTGTCCAGTGAATGCCCCTCGCCGCGAGCTGGGTCTCGATAGCCGCTTCGGCTTCCGGATCTCGCTCCGGCTCGTACAGCTCCACGGAAACATCGTGGCTCACGACCATCGGCGCCACGCCGCTCTCCGGGTCTGCCCCGTCCACCTCCTGGTCATCGAAATAGACGGCATAGGTCGTCGAGGGCGGATTCAAATAACGGCCCTGGCGAAAAGGAATGCCGGATGCAGTCAGGATCTCTTCAATCACTTTGTCCAGCCTCCTTCACCGCTTCTTCCACGGCGCGCTCGTATTCCGGTAAAACAGCGTCGAGCGCATTCTTCAGGAATGGATTTGCCTTCGTGCGGCCGCCGTTTCTAGTCGCATGACCATGCACCAGCAGATGCGTCAGCCTATGGTCAGGGGCTTTCACATACCAGATATATCGCTTCATTCCGTTTCCGGCATCTTCGGCCTTTACAGCTATGTTCTTGTAGAATGAGCTATCTTTTCGCTTAGACCGCGGCGCCGTTGCCCTCGTGATTCTTCTCAGCTTATCGCTTGACTGTTCGCCCACATCATTGATACGGTCAATCACATCCTGCGCATACACGGTCAGCGCATCAGAAAGTGCAGCCGGCAGATTGCCCACTTGGATGCTTTTACCCATAGATACCGCCCTCCTCCGCAGACGCACGCGCGACCGTGATCTCCAGCTCCTGACCGTTCCGGTAGGTACGCAGCACATGGTAACGCTGGCCGTCATACTCCAGCAGCTGCTCGTTTTCGTACTCCAGATAGTCCGCCAGAATGAACTTGCATTCCGGGTAGACATCGACCGCCTGCGCCTCGTAGTACTCCCTCTGGCCAATGCTCGCCAGACGGCAAAACACGTCCCGCTCGCCGGCGTTGCCGATCAATGTGATGACTTCGTTCACGTTGTTCCCTCCTGATAGCCGCTCGCCATCATCAGGCAGGATTTGAGCGCGTTATATCTGACCATGTACTCTGCGGCCTTACCCGTGTCGTCCGTATACTCCGCTTTGCAGTATAGCTTGACGGCGTTGAGCACCAGCGGGTCGATCACATCCTCCGTGTCCTCCGATGGATTTCGCACGCCGCAAACCCGCAGATCCGCCAGGCAGGCAGAGATGGAGTCTGCCACATCATCGTCCAGCTTCGTGTGACTGATGCGGAGATAGGTTTTTACCTTCGTCAAGAGGCCCTGATCAATTTCCATATGGTTTCCTCCTCTCCGACGGCATCGGTGGGGCTTTACAGCCCCACCTTAGATGACGATCAGGCCGTTGTTGCGCGGTTAAAGCGCACAACGGCAGCAGACACGGTCAGTTTTCCGTCCGCCAGCGCCATGGCGCGATACACGCGGGATCCGGCACGGAACGCAACAGAGTCGTCGCTGGTAACCTCCGGTGCGCGGGCAATGTTCATGTGATAGTACGACAGCTCGCCGAACAGGATGTTGTCAGCGGTCAGATTGTCGTCCAAGATCACCGGATAGCCCAGGATGTTGTGCTTCGCCGGAGACTCCACATCCGCATGGACGACGGGCTGGCCCTGGGTGTCCGTGATGCCGATCACGTCCGTATAGAACAGCTTGCGCGGCATCACAAAGACGGCATTGGTCGCATAGCCAGTCGGCAGCGCAGCGATGATCTTGATCAGATCCGCATAGGTCGCTTTCGCCTTGGTGAAGGTGCCGGTCGCCGTATCCAGCGTTTTCAGGATACCAGTCGCCTGGCTACTGCCGGTGCCGGTAAAGACCGCGGCGTCCAGCGCGGCCTCCAGCTTATTGGCCAGACGACCGACAAGCCAGGTCTCGAACGCATCGATGGACATGGTCTGCACATCAGCAGTGATCTCGACCGTCTTGATGAGCATGTACGCACCAAGGGAGACGGAGGTAATCGTATCATCGGAATCGGTGGAAGCCGTGCCCACGGCGACCCAGCTTGCGGAATTCACGGTGCCCTCCACGGGAATCGTGATATTGCCCGGGATATAGGTCATCGTAATGCGCGACAGGATCGGGTTCTGATCGAACACGCCGACAATTCTGTTGAGCGTCTGGGTGGGGATCGCCGCAGTAGCCGTCACCGCCGCGCGCTGCTCGGCGCTCAGGCTGCGGCCCTGCAGATGCATGAGGTAGGCCTCGCGATACTCCGCCGAATCAACGGTGAAGCGCGCCTGCGTCGGCTCAGCAGCGCTCGGCGCTTCAATCGTGCGTCCGGTCACGATGCCGGCGGCTATGTTGGAGCGCAGGCGCTGACGCGCCTGCATTTCATTCAGGATCTGCTGGCGCTCCGCAGTCAGGGCGGCGGCCTCGTTTTCCAGTGCGGTCAGCGCGTCGCCGCTGGCCGTCTCCGCCTCCTGCTGGATGGCAGCCAGGCGCGCATTGATTTCATCAAGTCTCATAGTTGAATTCCTCCTGTGAATTGAGTTTGATTTTCAAGCGCAGTCTTCTGCGCCTATCGTCAAGCTCTGCCTCACTCCGGGCTGCCAGGCTGATCACTCCGTCGGCCCAGCTGCGAGCATTGATTTCTGTGTTGTCGTTTGCGGGGATGCTGACCGCAGATACGTCGTAGATCTTCTTCACTGTGCGGTGCACGATTGTGCGCGTCTCGGCGTCCCAGTAGTAATCACCGACGCGGAAGCGCCAAGACATTTTCGTGATCATCTCGGCATCAATGTCCGCGTACAGGCCGCGGGCACCCTCGGTGCGGCCGAGATCGGCGGCCATAAACAGGCCCACGTCGTCCGGCCCAACGATCAGGCTGCCGTTTGTGCTGCGCGCAAACACCCGCCCGGCATGGTCAAACTGCATGATGACATCGCTCATATCGCAGTCGTCAAAGCAGCCGCGCTCAAAGCGTTCATAGATCGGTTCATCGCCATCATAGTAGAGCACATACGGCTCATAGCGTGCGGCATAGCCCTCCACGTAGTAGTTCGTTTCGATGCGCTTCTCGGCTTCCTTTTTCGGCAGCAGCACAAGCGATCGTGCCTGCGCGTTCGCCTTAAATTTGATCTTATTCTCCGGCGTCATTTTCGTCCTCCCCTTCCACCGGCTGCGGATGCACCGCCTGATCCAGTTTGCTGATCTCTGCGTACTCCTTGCGGATATATCGCTTGTCCCCGTCCGGCACGTGCGGCAGCTGCCAAATGTCCATCACATCATTCGTGCTGAGAATTCCGCGGTCGAACATCTGCGAGCTGACCTGCAGCTTGTCACTATTGGTCATATACTGCAGCCGGTTTGCGCTCCACATGATGGAGTTCCCGCGCGCAAGTTCTGCCCGCGTGAACGTCATACAGGTCATGGCCTGCGACAGTTGGAGGGCAAACGGCTCAATTTTCCCCTCGTAGTACGCGCTCCATGCATCGCCGACCGTCTTATTCTGCAGCACATCCTCGTTGCAGCCGAAGTAGTTGAGCACGCGCGTCTGGATGATCTGCATCTGCTCCGGATCCACGATCTCCGGCTGGGACTTGATCTGCTGCACATTGGTGTAGGTATTCGGAAACAGGGCCAGGCCGCCGGAGTCCGGGCCGAGGTTTTCAGCTACGAACTTCTTGCGTTCCTTTTTCAGGTCTTCCGCCTTGGCAAAGTTGTTCACCGTAGCCATGAAGCGAAAGCTCGCGCTGTTGCGAATGCCTTCTTCAATTCCCTGATTCTGCACGTTCAGCAGCTGCAGCGTCGGCCGCAGTGCCGCGTTGTTCTCGCCCTTGATGTCGCTGCTGTACAGATATTTGCTGACCACACCACAGCGCGCCAGCTCGATTGCAGCCTTCTGCCCGCTGCGGAATGTATAGCGCAGCCACGGCTCGCCAGATACCTCGATGATCTCCACCTGCATCGGATTGACCGGGTAATAGCCGATCAGTTTCTCAAAGCCGTCGAGCACAGGGACGATAAAACACGTGTTCTGCGCATCGTAAATCGTGGCGACCTTGTAAACGAACTGCGCAGACGTCATAAATGGATTCGGCCTGCCGTCCAGGAGCGCCTTCTGCGCTTTCGTGTTTGCTCCGCTGACGACTGGCGTCAGCTTGCTGCAGTGATTGGCAAAGGTATGAATACAGGAGCGTGTCAGCTCCATTTCGTAAACCCCGCCGTCGTATGTTGAGAAAACGGGTGTATACCCGTCGAGCATTTCAAAATAACCGCCCAGCTGCTTTGTCGCTTTTCCTTTGCCGAAAAGTTTTGTAAATGCGCCCATCCGGCTCCCTCCTGTTCTAATTCTTGAGCTGCTCGCCGATCTGATCGTACCATTTCTGGCGAACCGTCAAGGCATCCATGACGGCGACAAAACCGTCGATATGCGTCCGCGGTTCAAGCTTGACCGGTCGAATCTTCCGCGTTTCTTCGTTCTGCTTCATGCCCACGTTCAGGAAGTGCGCTTTCAGCAGATTATTCGCGCCGAGCAGCAACTTCTTATCGCGCAGTAGACCGTCCACCTCGTGGATGACCGGCGTCAGGTTTTCACCCTGAAACACATCGTCCATGTGGAACCCGTACTGCTCCATCTGCTGCACGAGATACTGCGCGGAATACCGGTCATAACCAACCTGCAGCGGTAGGATCTCATAATCCTCGACGAGCATACGGAACCACTCAAAGCAGTCGTTGTAGTCCACGAAATTCTCCCCGCTTGGCTGGACCAGCCCCGCCGAAACATATATGCGGTAAGGCACGCCCTCCCGCTCCTGCAGCTCATTGATTTTATTCGATGGCATAAAAAACTTTGCAAAAGTGTACAGTTTGCCGTCCCGCTCGATCACCACGCAGCAGGCCGTCAGGTCGGTGGTCTGGGACAGGTCAATGCCGCCGACGCAATAGGTGCTGCGGAAATCCTCCAGACTGTACTCGCCGCCACTCACCGCATCCACCACAGCAAACGGCAGCCATGCCTGCGTGCTGCTCTGCTTGATGTTGCAGTACTTGGTCATAAACTCGGCGCGCTTGCTCAGGCTATTGTGCGCGATGGCGATTTCCTCTCTGAAAAATTCCTCGGAGACACTGACGCCCATGTTCGGGTTGCTCTTGCGCAGCTCCTCGATGTCGTCCCATTTTTCCACGTCGTCGATCAGATATAGAATTGGCAGTAGCCTGCGCTCCTCGCTGGCGCCCATTAGGACAGCCGTCGCACGCATCATCAGCTCATCGTATGGTCCATCGTTGACGTATCCGGCCGTGCTGATACTCAGGATCATGGGCTGCTTGCGCGCGCCGAGCGCAGACTTCATGACTTCGTACTGTTTCAGCCCCTGCTCAGCCGGCCAACTCGCAATTTCGTCACACACCGCCAAATGCGGGTTGAAGCCGTCGCTCTTCTTGGCATTGAACGCCAGCGGGCGAATACTCGTGTTTGTTGTCTCGAGATACACGTCTGAGCGCCGCTTCTGCGCCAGCTGCGCAAGTTCCGGCTCCTGAAGCACCATGCGGAAGAAATTATCGTATACGATGGCCGCCTGCTCCAGCTTGGGTGCCAGGCAGTATATCTTCGCGCCATACTCGCCGTCCAGGTAAGCCATGTAAGCGATACAGGCGGAGGCGAACAGGCTCTTGCCGTTTTTGCGTCCCATGACCATAAACACCTCTCGGAAGATCCGTAGGCCGTCCCCGTCCACGATGCCGAACATCAAGCACACTGTCGACTTTTGCCACAGCTCCAGATGAATCAAATCGTTGCGCCCCTCGCAGTGATGGCAGAACGTCTCGATAAACGCGATTGCACGATTTGCTTTCCGTTCGTCGAAATAAAAAAGACCATCGCGCAGGCCCGCGGTAATCTTCTCGTAAAGGATCCGCACCCACTTCCCGACAACGATTTCGCCGGTCGTCATCTTGTGGTAGTACTCCTGAATGAAATTTGCGTAAGGCGTCATTTGTTCATCAGCTCCGCCAGGCGGCTCTCTTTCTGCGCCGGCGGCACCAGCTCGAGCAGCTGCTTCGTAATGGCGTTCAGATTTTTCGTTAGACTGATGTGCACATCTGCGGCAGCAGCCTTTTTCATGCCGCCCTGATTGGCGCCGTTCTGGTAGTGCTCTACCCATCCGGTTTCGTTGAGCTGCACCTCAAGGTCTTGGAGGCTCACGGTAATAAAAGCCGCTCGGTCAATCAATGATTGGCAGGTTTCGAGCTTGTTGGGCTCCAAATCCTTAAAAATCTCCTGCAGCCGCTTCTTTTCGCGGTCAACTCTCGTCTTTTTGGTCAGTTTCGCCATTTCTACACCCCCTTGCGTAGCGCGCGGAGTAAAATTTAACTCCCCGGCTCGGTCCCCTGCCCTCGTTTTTTCGCTGCGCGATGGGGGGAGTCCAGCCGCTCGGTCAGTAATTTGTGTTGCGGATGATCTCGCCACCTGGGCCGTACAGGCATCTGCCCGGCGTTGTCTTCCTCGGGTCGCGCTCTTTGTTGTGGCAGGTCTGGCACTCGTACCGAAAGCGCCGTGGGTTCAGACTGATTTCCGGATCGTTGCAGTTGATATCGTCCAACCAGATAGTGTGATGCACGATCACCCCCGGCTCATCGTGGCACACCTCGCACATGCCGCCATCAAGCGCGAGCCTGTAATCGATGTATGCTTGTCTCGCGCGTTTCCACGCTTGCGTTTTGTAAAACTGTTTTTGTGTCACAGCATCCAGCCCATAAGAAAAGGACCGGGCACAAGCCCGATCCTCCCAGTGAATATATACGCTTTAGAGTTTGGACACAGAGGCAGCCGCACTCGGCTTGGCCTCTGCCTCGATACCGCACAGCTTTTTGAGTCTGGCCGCGACCTTTGGTCCTTTATACAGCCTCGTATCCCGGAACGTCAGAAAAGATTCCTGCCCATCCGCAGACACATAGCTGATGATGAAGAGAATTCTCCTGACCTTCTTTTCCTTCTTGCCGGCGCCGCTGATAGCGCCGACCACAGCACCGGTACTTCCGAACAGCAGGCCTCCAGCGACAGCCCGCGCAATCGGCGACTTGTCTTTCACAAGCACCTGCACGTCCGAGCCATAGAAAACATCCGTGATCTGAGAGTAGGCCAGCATCGCCACGTCCTTGTTCCCGACACCCTTCTGCAGCTCCAGATGATCTTCATACAGTGCGACATCCACAGCGTCGCCCTTTTTGAACTGTCCAAGGTCTTCCTCGATGCAGAAATAGTCGCTGATGATGCTGCCCTTTTTACTCTTGAAGAATCCCATTGTTACCCCTCCGCTTCTTGTGTTCCCCTATATTTTACATTCTTGTTCGAGAATATGCAACCACAATATTGCACAGCAAAGCGCCGGAACCCGAAAGCTGGACCGGCGCTTCACAAATGAGAGACTGACAGAGATATTCGATCCACGCGCCCCGTCGGGCGCGACCGCAACAAAGGAGAAAGGAAGAGAGGTATTTCACAATGGAAGGTGTGGGATTGGTCTCTCTCACAATCCCGCGATATCACTTTAACACAGATTCCCGTGAAAATGTTCCCGATTTTTT
>OKUL01000624.1_pt1 | contig 16978 bp, 11 predicted proteins | sample 1606631 | NCBI WGS metagenome assembly OKUL01 (sample SAMEA3882518, study PRJEB24775) | human gut metagenome | biome: human-associated habitat; feature: intestine environment; material: feces | place: Netherlands | collected 2009/2010 | reverse complement strand
ATCCTTAATGTCATCACTAAACAGCTCATCCTCACCGATTTCTACGCCTACTGCTGGTTTAAACTTCTTTAACTCTAAATCATAATCAAACATGATATATCCTCACTTTCAAAACATTGTTGCTGCAAGTTCCTTTATCTCTCCCACTAAATACAGGGAGCCAAGACATAAAAGATTCTCTTCTTTTTCATCTCCTCTATCTCGTAAAGCTGCCTTAAATGCCTCACCGGCACTCTCAAATTCGCATATCGGACATCCTGCCGCTTCTTCAAAGCACTGTCTGACCGCAGCAGTATCCGCTCCTCTTGCACTGTCTATCTTTGTAATGTATATTCTCTTCCACGGAATCTTTCCAAGTATACGAATCATCTCGGTATAATCTTTATCCGAGCAGACTGCAAACAATAAGAGCCACTCTTTATCAGAATCAGCTAAACTGTTATAAATCTGACGAACCGCTCCCGGATTATGTGCTCCATCCACATAAACATTCTCTGCAATCTCTTCCATCCTTCCAGCCCAGAACATCTCTACAATGCCATTCCTGATAACATTCTCCGCCAAATCTGGCAAAAGAACATGTGCTGCAAGTGCTGCAAGCGCTGCATTCTGTACCTGATAGGAAGCATAACTCTTTACCTTTAAGTTACTTATCTTATAATAACGGCTATTGATAGAAAAATCAATCTTATTCTCGTATTTTTTTAAAATTGTAAGGTCTTGCGATTTCAGCCCGTAAACTGGGGATTTTTTTTCTTTCGCAGTTCTTTCGATAACAGGAAATGCCCCGTTTTCTTCATCAACAGCAACAACTGGTATCCCATTTTTTATAATTCCTGCTTTTTCTGCTGCAATCTTTTCAATCGTATCGCCGAGAATCTCCATATGGTCATAACTGATGGAAGTAATTATGGAAAGTACTGGATCTGAAAGTACTGTTGCATCAAGACGTCCGCCAAGTCCGGTCTCTAAAATACAATAGTCAATTTCTTTTTGTGAAAAAAGAATCATTCCCATCAGAAAAAGAATCTCAAAAAATGTAAGAGGCTGCAATCCCTGCTTCTCACCCTTTTCCATAAAAGACTTCACCTGACACCACGCTAAAATCAATTCTTCATCAGAACACTCTTTAAAATTAATACGAAATCTCTCGTTAATCTTTACCAGATGAGGAGAGGTAAATAATGCTGTCGTATACCCTGCCTGTCTTAAAATCGAGTCAATATATGCGCTGACCGAACCTTTTCCATTTGTCCCTGCAATATGAATCACCCGGAGATTCCTTTCCGGGTGATTCGCTAATTCCAGATAATCGGAGAGATTGGACAGACTTGCTTTGGCACCGAACTTGGGTATCTCATTAATTTCCCGTTCCATTTCGCTGTAGGTCATCATTCCTCTATCCCTCTTATCTCTATTTATTTTTTAAGCTGAGAAAGGCGCTCTGCAACCTGTGCTGCCATAGAAGTGTATTTCTCTAATTTTTCTTTTTCTGCCTCTACCTTTGCTGCTGGCGCTTTGCTTATGAACTTCTCGTTAGAGAGCATTCCTTTGGCACGTTTAATCTCGCCCTCAAGACGTTTTGCTTCTTTTTCAAGACGGGCGATTTCTTTTTCTACATCTACAAGCTCTGCAAATGGCATATAGATTACTGCGTCAGGGATAACGGTAGATACTGCATCGTCTGCAATACCAGCTTTATCTGCCTGTACATGTACTTCGCTTGCATAACCAAGTGTTGCAAAGAATACTCTGGAGTCCTCAAATACTTTACGAACTTCCTCTTTTTCAGATACTACATATACGCTTGCTTTCTTGCTTGGTGGTACATTCATATCTGCACGAAGGTTACGGATATTTCTTACTGCATTCTTAATGATTTCTACTTCATTCTCCTCTGCCTTAAAGTCAAATGCTTCCTCGAATACAGGCCAGTCAGATACCATGATGGACTCTTCTTCATCCTGTAAGCTGCAGAAGATTTCTTCTGTGATAAATGGCATATATGGATGTAACAGTTTTAATGCTTCTGTTAAAACTGTATTTAATGTCCAAAGTGCTGCTGCCTTTGTCTGGTCTTCATCATTGTACAGACGAGGTTTTACCATCTCAATATACCAGTCACAGAATTCTTCCCATAAGAAGTCGTTTAGTTTCTGAACTGCGATACCAAGTTCGTATTTCTCCATGTTGTCTGTAACATCTTTGGCAAGTGTATTTAACTTAGATAAGATCCATTTGTCTGCACTTGTAAGATCTTCTAATGTAACATCAGAGAAATCAGCCTGCTCTAAGTTCATCATAATGAAACGAGATGCATTCCAGATCTTGTTTGCAAAGTTACGACTTGCAATGACACGTTTTTCTGTGTAACGCATATCATTTCCAGGGGCATTTCCTGTGATCAGTGTAAATCTTAAGGCATCTGCACCATACTGTGCAATGACATCCAATGGATTGATACCATTTCCAAGGGATTTACTCATCTTACGTCCCTGTTCATCACGAACTAATCCATGGATCAGTACTGTGTCAAATGGACTCTTTCCTGTCTGTTCGTATCCTGAGAATACCATTCTGACTACCCAGAAGAAGATGATATCATATCCTGTTACCAGTGTATTTGTAGGATAGAAATAATCTAATTCTTTTGTCTTCTCTGGCCATCCGAGTGTTGAGAAAGGCCACAATGCAGAACTGAACCATGTATCCAATGTATCTTCATCCTGTGTGAAATGCTTGCATCCACACTTAGGACATACTTCCGGTGTTTCTCTTGCTACGACAACTTCTCCACATTCATCACAGTAATATGCTGGAATTCTGTGTCCCCACCATAACTGTCTGGAAATACACCAGTCACGGATGTTCTCTAACCAATGAAGATATGTCTTTGTATAACGTTCTGGTACGAATTTCAGATCTCCGTTCTTCACAGCTTCGATCGCTGGTTTTGCGAGTTCTTCCATCTTCACAAACCACTGTGGCTTGATCATAGGCTCAACTGTTGTTCCGCAGCGGTCATGTGTTCCTACGTTATGTTCATGTTCTTTGATCTTAACTAAATATCCCTGTTCTTCCAAGTCAGCAACAATGGCCTTCCTTGCTTCATAGCGATCCATACCTTCGTATTTACCACCATTCTTGTTGATCGTTGCATCGTCATTTAAGATATTGATCTCTGGCAGATCGTGGCGTTTTCCAACTTCAAAGTCATTTGGATCATGTGCTGGTGTGATCTTAACGGCACCTGTTCCAAACTCACGGTCTACATATTCATCTGCTACAACTGGAATCTGACGGTTGCATAATGGCAATTCTAACATCTTACCAACTAAATGTGTATATCTTTCATCATCTGGATGAACTGCAACTGCAGAGTCTCCTAATAATGTCTCTGGACGTGTTGTTGCGATTTCTACATATTCACCTTCGCTTCCAACAACTGGGTATTTAATATGCCAGAAATGCCCTGCTTGATCTTCGTATTCTACTTCCGCATCAGAGATAGATGTCTGGCAGACCGGACACCAGTTGATGATTCTTGATCCACGGTAAATATAACCTTTTTCATATAATTTAATGAAAACTTCTTTGACTGCTTCAGAACATCCTTCATCCATCGTGAATCTCTCACGATCCCAGTCACAGGAAGATCCAAGTTTCTTCATCTGTTCGATGATCGTTCCACCATATTCTTCTTTCCAATCCCAGGCACGTTCTAAGAACTTCTCTCTTCCAAGATCTTCTTTCTCGATTCCTTCTTCTTTCAGTGCATTGATGATCTTTACTTCTGTCGCAATACTTGCATGGTCTGTTCCTGGTATCCATAATGCATTATATCCCTGCATCTTCTTAAATCGGATCAGAATGTCCTGAAGTGTCTCATCTAACGCATGTCCCATATGAAGCTTTCCTGTGATATTTGGAGGTGGGATCACGATCGTATATGGTTGTTTTGTCTCATCTACTTCTGCATGGAAATACTTGTTATCCAGCCATTTCTGATACAGGCGTTCTTCAATCGCACCTGGATCATAGGTTTTTTCTAGTTCTTTCTTCATCTCTAAACTCCTTCTATAGTTTCGGAATCTGCTTGTTCACCGATTCCTTCTAAAATCTGCTCATGACGAATCAATTCCTTGCTACATATATCTTTTCTCTGATTCAATGCATTCAGATAATCCCTTCGTTTGATCAGATTATATAAAACCTTTGGATGATACATCCAGAATCCAGATGTCTTCCATTGGTTCTTGTCTAATAATTGTTCCAGATCAGCGGACGCTTCAATGATTGCATCGCTAAATCTTAATCTGGCTGACACTTTACCACAAAAATCAAATAATTTCCACTGTTCTGGAGAAATATATGAAAATACGTTCTCAAATTTCTCATAGTAGAATTTAAGATCATTTCCAATCTCTCTTTTATCATCTTCCAGCCGTTTTCCTGTATGACCTTTGTGAGTAACCATCATCTCTAACAGCTTTAACTGGTCAGAAACTTTCTTGTGTGATTGAAATAAGATTAGTAGGAATAATACCACGATCACGCCCGCACACGCAAGCTGCCATGCATACTGCTTGACTGGCACTGTGAAATGATACAGATAAAATCCTGTCACACAAACTGCCGCAACAGCCATCAAGCAAAAAGAAATCAATATTGCTTTCTTATTCTTCTTCTTTTCATAAACTGCCGCAATCCTGCCATCCATGGAAATCTCTTCTTCATTGGCACGTGCAAGTTCTTTCTCCAGCTGTTTTTGTTCTCCTTCCAGCGAATTAATGGAATTGATCCCTGTTTTTAATTCTTCTTCGCGTTCCCAAAGATCAAAGAACTCATCATCACTGACTCGTCCCTCACAGACATCATAAAATTCTCTTGCAAATGCCCGGTAATAGGCTCTTGCTTTCTCTTCCACTTCTCCTTTTGCATCAAAATCTTTCTGATCAAGTTTCTTAAGATCACTGATTTGTTCATCAATCTTATCAATCTCTGATTCATACAATTTTACAAAACGTTTTTCTATGATGATTTCGCCATCATTTAACAGGTCATTAGATAATCTCTGCTTTGTATTCATCTTTCCACTTCCCTAACGTTGTTTTTACTAACCGGCGGGTCATGCTTTTATCTGCCTTCTTTCTATGATAATCTATTTTCGCCAGTTTATCAAACTGTTCTTTCTCAAAAATCTCTTTTTCACATTCTTTGAGGTTTTCATATATGGTTTTGCAGTGTTCCTCGTCAAAAGAAACTGCTTTTCCATCTTCGACAAAGCTTTTTTCATCCCCGCTTAGATAAGATATCATAAAATACGCTTCCTGAATCTGTTTTTCTGGTTTTAACATCAATGCTTTGCGAAAAGATTCTTTTGCCTCATCAAAACAAAACATTCTACTCTGGCATAATCCCATGTGATACCATACATGCATCTGTTCATTTGGATTTAATTTTCCTGAGACCATCTCTAATTTCTGATAAGATGTTAGTGCCATCAGATATAAATGATGTTTCAGGTACATATCTGCCAGAAGCTTTTGTTTCTTTGCAGCGGAATATAAGTAAGTTGTCCTCATCTTCTGCTGAAACTGAATCTTTTCATCTGCTGTAAAATAATTCTGAAAATTTATGATTTCTTTTACCTGCTGGACTGCATCTTCACTCTTAATCTCCAGATTCAGATATTCTTTTAAATAATTTTTTAATGAACGGTCAATCCCCTCACTTAAAAAGAAGATCAGATAATGTTCCAACAGCCAGCAAAGTTCTTCATAACTTTGAAAACTTCGATTGATCTTATGGATCGTATACGCTGTTTTTGCAGGTTTTGTTTCACACAAAACAATCTTACTCATTATAATCACCTCTTTCCAGATAAATGATCTGCTGCCATGTCTGATAACTTGCCGGTCTTATCTTTCCAAATCCAAGATCTGTGATCTTGATCTTGCACTGATCTGCTTTTATGTATTCTCCCTGTATCTTTAATTTATACACAATATCTGCATCCTTTTTCATTCCATCAAGCGGCATACGGATAGATGCTTTTTTCATTCCAGAACGATTTCTTACTTCAAAGCTTAAGCCATTGATTCCAGATACAAAGATTTCCATCTCACCTCTGCTCTCTTCCCATGGTTTTCCCTCCATGATCAGTGGGCAGAACATATCCCTGCCATGATGATGAACAACCAGACCAATCTGACTGATCGTTGTATGATTTACGGTTGCCGGAACTTTTTGTTCTCCCTGTCTGTTTGCACACAAATACGCCGCTCCAGATGCAAAGAGATGTTTTCCCATAAACACTCGTCTTCCGATACAAAGAGCATTGGTTGACTGACTAAACCAGTTTCCATCAAATCCTTCTCCACATAAATAGATCGTCGTTGTAATTCCTCTGGCCAATGCCTGTTTGATGATCGTTAAAAATGCTGCATCTTTTTCCTGGTCTGTAACAGCATGTTTGATCTGTTCTGTGTAGTCTTTTGCTTCCACGATCACTGAATCTTTTTGTTTCTTTACTTCATAATATACAAAATGTTTTCTTGTGTAGTCAAAAATTCCTGTGTTTCCTTTTGCCAGATTGTCTCCTCGAAATAACACAACCCCAAGTGCTGCTTCTTCTTTTGTAAAGAAGTTTACCTGTCCTTGCTGCAATCCAGATCTAATGCATTGTTCTTCTGCATCCTTTACGATCTTTCCTGTTGCATCATCAAAAACAACTGCGATTTTTCCTTCTTCCTGTGCCTTGGCAGTCTGAATCACAAATTCTACTCTCGATCTTCCATAGGAAACAGGCTCTTCTTCTTTAATTTTTCCATGATCAGATACACATATATATGCCTGATCTCCTTCAAAATGTATCGCTGTCTGCATATTTTATTCCTCTGTCATTGGTTTTACCATCTGTGTCATCATTGTTTTTACTGCATAACGTTCCATCATTTTCTGAACATCTTCATCCTGCTGATGAATTAAAAGTTCATTTAATTCATAAAATCTGCTGCCTTTGCTGTATTTCATATGGTCTGATATGATCACATCTTCTCTGTATCTTCTTAACTCTCCTGATACACTAACATAGCAGTCTGACAGCTCATGATAAAAGACTGCCAGGGACAAAACATAATATCCAGGGAGTAACTCATTCATTGGCTCTTCAATCCAATGCCCATTGTCACTGTCCATATAATGAAATACTACATTGGCACTGCTCTTTGCATAAAACTGTACAAATGTTTCAGCACAAAGATATTTTGGCAGTGAGATCACATCAACATATTCAAATAGTACAGGCAGAATATGATCTCTCCTGATGATCTGATAGTCTTTGATCTTTTCAATACGTTTTAAACTTCGCTCAGATAATTGTTCTTTCTTATCTTTGTAGTAATCAAGATACAATTGCTGGTACATCCAGTCCATCTTCCCATGATCAATCTTCTCTCCGATCAATTCGTAAAATTTCTCTGGAAGTTCTTGCTTATTATCATATGCATAATTTACATATTCCACCAACATTGCATTGATCAGACCTTTGTCTGTTTCTGACTGGTTTAAGTATTCTTCAAATACTTTAAATTCAGTTCCATCCACGCCATCTGCAATACATGCTCTTAGCACACTCTCCACAAATACTCTGTCATACATACTGACTTTCTGTCCTGCATCAAATACAGCTAACATCTCTTCTTTTGTTCCATGGAAGTATTTTTGCAGATACTTGATCACTTCGTTATTTTCATTGCCTAACTCAAAAGATTCCATACACATTTCTACCAAAAGATCTGACCGTCTGTTGCTCAATGTTGTAAGTGCATACAAACAGACCTCTTTTAACTGATCTTTGTCAAGGAATTGATATCCGTACTGTCCAATTCCTTTCAGTGCATCCTCATACAGTCCTGCAGCAATAAAATATCCAATCATGTGTCTTCTGTTCTCATCTTTTAAATTCTTCCATTCGACATAAGACAATGCATTCTGCAATTCTTTCTGCAATTCATGTGCTTTATAATACTCAAGAACTTTCTCAAACAATTCCTGCTCATAATCAACATCTAAGTTTCTGCTTTTTAATGCATATAGCACAACTGGGAAATCTTCTTCTTTAAGCTTTTCTCTTATTCCAAATCCTGCTGCTTTATACATAACATAATGTGGATTATTTCCATCCGCACTCTCACAATACATCTCCATCTGTTCTCTTGTAAAAACTGGTTTTAACTGATACGCAACGGATCCAATATAACGATTTCCTTCATTGTCAAAGAAAATAAATGCTGCATTCTGGTCAAAGATTTCTACATAGCGGTTAGGCTCTGACAGATAACAGACGTCCAGATTTTTCTTCCACTCCTGACTGATCTCTGCTTTCTGAATAAATTCATTATCACATATCAGCTTCTGTACAAACACAACATTTCCAAGATTTTGTCTGGACACCTCATCCTGAAGAAGTTCCTCATAATAATAACGATACAGTAAAATAAGATCTTCGTTGATCTGTCCTTTTTGCAGTTCTTCTCTTAAAAATGTACGAATCAGTTCTTCATAATTCGGAAAGATCTTATGATAGTTGCGTCTGTTATGTACTACATTGGCAAACAGGCGGCTTTGTTCTTCTGCCCCAAGACTCATGCTGTATGTAAAATACATAAGAATCTCTTCTGGCAGTAATGGGTACTCTCCTTTGGGAATCGTTCTTAAAAATGCTTCCTGTAATCCGATCAGCTGTACACCTCGCTGCAATGCTTCCTCATAGTATGGATGGCAGTCTTCATCCATACAGTTTCCCTGAATCATCATGGCACAAATTGCCTGCAGCACATCTGTCTGTGGATATTCTTTATATATACACATAAACAGCCATAAGATTTCTTCTGAAAATATCTTATTTCTTGAAACAAGAAAGCATAACTTTCCAATCAATCTTGTATTTAAAATCTTCTCCTGTGCACCGAATTCCAGTACCCATAATTCATAAGAATCTATACATGTTAATAATTGTTCATCTTCCCCTAAAATACAGCAGCCTTCAAAACGAAGCAGAGGGTTTTGACATCCCTCCTGATATAATTCTTTGATCTGTTTCATTCGAAGTGCTGAATCTTTCATCAAATCTTCACTTAAATTCATAAGAAACCAGAACAAATATCCTTTAACATTGATATCATCGCTGTTTTCATAGAGAATTTTCATCTCTTCTCTGGATTCATCTATCGTATCATCTTCTTTATCGTAACATGCCTGCAGATACCAGACATATCCCTGACAGATTTCAAGCGATTCCTTCTTTGCATCTTCCGTAATGTGCTCTTTTAGATCTTCCTTGCCACAAAGAATATCCAGATGAAGTTTCATAAGATCATAAATCCGATTTCTTACCGGATGATCTGGCATCTTATCAAGTACAGATCTTGCACGTTCAGCAAACTGCTCCAAGCGAATCCTTCCACTGCAAAAATCAATGTATAATTCATAAAGTTTCTTTTGTCTAAACTCTTCTTCCTTTTTTCTTTCACTTTTTTCTTCTTTGTATATCACTTCAATCTCGATCGCCTGATAGACAGTCTGCACGATTAAATGGTCTCTGTCTCCATCTCGTGGTATTGTTTTAAGATCCACATAAATAGTCATCTGTCCATCTTCAAAATCTTCAGCATGAAATGTATCTTTGTGAAGAGTGATAAACTTTCCTTCTGTCTTAACTCTTCCTGCAATGTATCCCCATCCATCCTTCCTTATCGTAATTTCCAGCGGTTCATCTAAATTTGCAATTGTTGCATGATACATTGTTTTTGTTACATCAAGCAATACTGGTGATTTCTGGTCTGTACTTAGTAAAAATTCTTCTAAGATCTGATCTCTGTTTCTTCCCAACAGCAGCTGATGATATAGTTGTTTTTCTTTTTGTTTATCTTTCAGAAATTCTTCCTTAAATGCTTCAGAAAAAAAGAGCGTTTTAGCTCTTTGATGATCTTCCTTCGCAATACTTGTAAACTTTTCTAATGATTCTGACATATTCTTATTCTGCTCCTTGCCAACCAAAAGATTTTGTGGGTATAATAATACATAATTTCAATTAGTATTCATTATACCAAATTTCGACACAATATTAAAGGAAAAGAGGAATTACCATGTCAGAAAAAAAACAAGAATTTCACGGAAGTGATCTTGAGAAAGTAGAAGCTTATTATGGAATCAAAAAAGAGACGATCATTCCTTTTGCAGGAAATGTCAATCCTCTAGGAATTTCACCTTTATTGAAGAAAAGCATGGCATCTCATATTGAATGTATCAGCGAGTATCCTGACCGTGATTACAAGGAACTTCGTTCTACCCTTTCACTATACTGTAATGTCCCAATGGAACATATCATTGTTGGAAATGGTGCAACCGAGATGATCAGTCTTACAATGCAACTATTACGTCCAAAACACGCACTGCTTCTATCTCCTACATATTCCGAATATACACGAGAGATCGATCTTGTCGGTGGTCATGTAGAAGAATATTATCTAAGAGAAGATCTTGATTTTCAATTAGATCTTGATGATCTTTTTGCAAAACTCGATGACAGTGTTGATCTTCTTGCAATATGTAATCCGAATAATCCAACCTCTAGTGCTCTGAATACGGAGGAAATTTCAAAAATCCTTACACATTGTAAAAAACATAATATCTTTGTTATGATTGATGAAACTTATGTAGAATTTGCCCCTGATATCCAAAAGATCTCAGCGGTTTCTCTCACTACAAAATTTGATAATTTCATGGTTCTTCGCGGAACTTCCAAATTCTTCTGTGCTCCAGGACTTCGTCTTGGTTACGGAATCTGTGGAAACCTTTCTTTCCTTGAACGTATGAACAGCATCAAAAATCCATGGACGATCAACACACTGGCTGCCCTTGCCGGAGAAGCAATGTTTATGGATAAGGATTATATCAAAATGACAAAAGATTATATTGATTCTGAGCGTTCCCGCTGTATGAATATTTTATCCAAACGTCCTAATCTTAAGGTTTTTAAGGCTTATGCAAACTTTATTCTTGTAAAACTTTTAGATGGAACTACTTCTTTTGAAATGTTTGAACGATGTATCAAAGAAGGTCTGATGATCCGCGACTGTGCGAGTTTTCATGGACTTGATGGTGAATTTATTCGTTTCTGTATTCAGAAAAAAGAAGATAATGATCGTTTATTAGCATTATTAAAATAAAATATTTATTTTATATAAAACCAAAAAAGTTCCGGTAATGAATCTGTTTATCCATTACCGGAACTTTTTATTTTCTTGTTATTATTTTACTGCAATAACTTCAATCTCGATCAGTGCTCCTTTTGGAAGAGCTCCTGCCTGTACACATGATCTTGCTGGTTTGTTATCTCCAAAAGCTTCTTCATAAATTCCATTGATCTCTGCGAAATCATTGATATCTGCTAAGAATACAGTTGTTTTGATAACATTGTCTAATGTAAGATCAGATGCTTTTAATACTGCTGTTAAATTTGCTAACACCTGTTTTGTCTGTTCAGCGACACCTTCTTTTAACTCCTGTGTCTGTGGATCTAAACCTATCTGTCCGGATGTAAACACAAAATCTCCTGCTTCTACTGCATGGCAGTATGGTCCAACAGCTGCTGGTGCATTCTGTGCATTAATGATCTTTGTATCCATGATAGTATTTCCTGCCTTTCTTCATCTGTTACTTGATCCGTTTGATTGATGGGTAATATCGAAACCACGCTTTTCCTAAGATCTCGTCTCTGGAAACATAGTGTATATCCCATTCTCTCGCATCATTTGAATTATTCCGATTATCTCCCATAACAAAATATCCATTCTTCGGCACTGTATATGGTCCAAAATCTTCTACTGGTTCTTCTTTGATATATGGTTCACTAAGTGGTTTACTGCTTCCGTTAATGTAGACTTTACCATCTTTAACCTGCACAGTCTCTCCTGGAAGAGCGATCACACGTTTAATATACCATTCCCTTTCATCCTCTGGATACTTGAAGATAATAATATCTCCCCTTTTCGGATCTTTAAACCAGTAAGAGGTTCTAAGAGCAATCAGCTTGTCATTCGTCATGATCGTATTCTCCATCGAACCACTTGGAATATTGGCGTTGATAATTACAAAATTCAAGATAAATTCTGTCAGAAGAATCGTTACAACAATACATGCGATCCAGCTAAATACCTCACGCTTGAAACTTCTCTTCTGTTCTTTATCTGCATTTTCTTTGCTCATATTGATCTGTCCTTAATAATTAATCCTCAAAACCACGTCTGATGATATCATGTCTTTCTGGTCCGTTGGATACTAATGTGATCGGATATCCAATCTTCTCTTCTACAAACTCGATGTACTTACGGCAGTTCTCTGGAAGATCTTCGTAGTTCTTGATTCCACGGATATCAGATTTCCATCCTGGAAGTACTTCTAAAACTGGTTTTGCTTTCTCAAGTTTTCCTGTTGTTGGGAAGTCTGTTGTTACTTCTCCGTCAATTTCATATCCTACGCATACTGGAATCTCATCTAAATATCCAAGTACATCTAATACTGTAAAGGCAACATCTGTTGTTCCCTGCATACGGCATCCGTATTTAGTAGCTACAACATCAAGCCATCCCATTCTTCTTGGACGTCCTGTTGTTGCTCCAAATTCTCCACCATCTCCACCACGACGGCGAAGTTCGTCTGCTTCATCTCCAAAGATCTCACTTACGAAAGCCCCAGCTCCTACGGCACTTGAGTATGCTTTTACAACTGTTACAACTTTCTTGATCTCATATGGAGGGATTCCTGCTCCGATCGCACCATATCCTGCTAATGTAGAAGATGATGTAACCATTGGATAGATTCCATGGTCAGGGTCTTTTAGTGATCCTAACTGTCCTTCTAATAAGATATTCTTTCCTTCTTTGATCGCTTCGTGTAAGAACAATGATGTATCACATACATAAGGTGCTACCATCTCTTTGTATTCCATTAATGTATTGTATAATTCATCTGGATCAAGAAGTGGTTTGTGATATAAATGCTCTAACATAACATTCTTTTTCTCACATACTGATTTTACTTTTTCTCTTAACACTTCTTCTTCATCGAATAATTCACTTACCTGGAATCCGATCTTTGCGTATTTGTCTGAATAAAATGGTGCGATACCGGATTTTGTTGATCCAAATGAGTTCTTTCCAAGACGTTCTTCTTCATACTGATCGAATAAAATGTGATAAGGCATTACCATCTGCGCACGATCTGATACTAAGATCTTAGGCTTAGGAACCCCCTGGCTTACAATTTCTTCAATCTCTTTAAATAATACAGGGATATTTAATGCCACACCATTACCGATCACACTTGTTGTATGGTTGTAGAATACCCCAGATGGTAATGTATGCAACGCAAACTTACCGTAATCATTGATGATCGTATGACCAGCATTTGCTCCTCCCTGGAAACGAACGATAATATCGGATGTTTCACCTAACATGTCTGTAATCTTACCTTTTCCTTCGTCTCCCCAATTGGCTCCAACGACTGCTTTTACCATATGTGTATCCTCCTAATAAAATCAATTATTTGACTTTTTCTTGTATTTATTGTGTGGTCGTACTTATCTTAAATACTACACAGCAACAACTTTCATTCTATATCGTTTTAGGCACTCTGTCAAGACAGAGTGCCTAAAGCTTTTAATTTCTACATATTTTCTTTTGATTTTTTATATTACTTACCATTTCCTACGGAAAATAATGTATTACTAACATGTTTTGTATCCATCAAACTGTTATATTGCAGATAGTGATACTCATTGATCAGTTTTGTATATTTGTTCTTTTCAGAAAATTCATGATCTTTTCCATCTTTATCCACATAACCATTCGCATTTAACGCTGGTATTGTCTTTCTTAAATTTAACAAATATTCATTATATCTTGATAATTTTAAGTTTGTCTGCTCAAGCATCATGCTGGAAAGATAGTTTGCACTGACATTTTCCATATCAGAAGCTTCATCAATATCATAATTTGCCCATATGATAAATGGCACCTTGTATTTCTTCTGTAATTCCTTAAGACTTAAATTATTTAAAGATTTTCCATATAATAATTCATAGAAAGAATCCGGAAGTTTTGGCTGATGATCTCCAAACATTACAACAATCGTTGGTTCTTTTTGTTGTTTAAAATAGTTGATGATCTTTTCAAACGCACGGTCTGACTCATGGATCAGTGACAGATAACGGTTTGCTGTATCCGTTGCTTTCTCATCCTGAATCTTGATCTCTTCTTTAAATTTGGTATCTTTGACATAATAACCACCATGATTCTGGATCGTTACATTAAAGAAGAATAGTGGTTTCCCTGATTCCTTTTTATTAAACACATCAATGATCTTATTATAATCCTCAGAATCAGAATACCATCCACGGAATTTTTCTCCGTTTGGATTCATAGATGTCTCGTCAATGAATTTATCAAATCCAAGCAATGGATATACCGTATTTCTATTCCATCCATTCGCTTTATATGGATGGAATGCCATCGTATCATATCCTTCCTGTTTTAACTGCGATGCAAGACTTGGCACTTTATGTTTGATAAACTGTGTATAAGCATTACCATTTAATGGCAATGTTGATACAGAGTTTCCTGTCAGAAATTCATATTCTGAGTTGCTTGTTCCTCCTCCAAATACAGATACAAGCATATGCCCTTTGATCGTATTTTCTTTTAAACTGTTAATAAACGGCATAACCTCTTTGTTGGTCTTAATATGATTGACTACATTTAAATCTGCAAATGTTTCATTCATGATCACGACTACATTTGGTTTTTGTTTTAAAGTTTTATTCTTTCCTGTTGTTACCTGATAGTTATCTGCAATCTTATTTACCGTCTGCGGATTATATCCATCTGGCTGAGAAACAAGAGTATACTGAACATTTAAAATAAAGCTTAAAATATATCCATTTTTCAAATATCCATTTTTCTGGTTGAATAAATTAACTTTGATTCCATTTTTGGCAAGATCATCTACTTTTGTCATGTGAACGGAACTTGCAACTGTCACTATTGCCGTGATAACAATTGCAACCAGTCGTTTCTTGATCGTAAATGCCTTGAAAGTTTCTAATTTACATGCGATCACACATAAACCAAGTAAAATGATCGTTGCAATAATGGCTGGTTTATCAAAACTTAGTACATAATGATCTGCAACATCCATCGCTGTTCCAACCGCATAAATATCTGCTGGTGTGATTGGATTTCCTCTAAATGCAAGTACAAAATAATTTGCGATCGCTGCACCGTAGAAGAAAATATTTCCTATCATCAGTGCCCATTTAATACGGTTAAAGAGCATCAGCAATACTGCATATATAATATAATACCACAGCACATTTAAAGCAAATGTCAGTGGCTTCATAACGCTGATCGGATTATAAAACACTTTCTCAACCATATAAAATGCGATCCATGGATTCACAATAAATAATATCCAACTAAATCGTTTATTCCATTTTTCTGGAAGTTTTAATGGAATCAGAATAATAGCCATCAGTGCAACTGCGATTGCTACTGTCATTATGATCGCACTTACATCAATACTATTTGTCCATACTCTCATTCGGATATGAAAGTCTTTTTGTGACTTTCCATTGATCACTGCTGGCTCATATATCTTGCCAATCTCCTTTGATGTATATAAATACAATGGATGGTCTTTTTTGATTCCTCTGGCCTTGATCGTAAGAGTATATGTATCGCCCTTTTTGATATCCTTATTAACGATCAAGCTATACCATTTTTGGGATGTATATCTGCTTGTCTTTAAAGACGGCTGAATGTTTCTCATTCCATCCACATCCAGCAAATCTTTTGTGACATGATAAACTGATTTTCCTTTGCTGTCCTTGATATTAACAGAAATACTTCCTGCTCTTTTATAGCTCTGATTTCGATCGATCATGAACGTGAAGCTCTGAATGTTATCATACGTCGCTTTAAACTTCTGCACAATCTCATCATTACCTGTCACTGCGATCTGAGAAATTTCCTTATCTGGTCCACCCTTAGCGATTTTTTCTGAAAACTCAGCCTTATTCTTTAGTACAAAAATAATAAAAAGAAATAATGCGAATACAACCACGCCTTTCATCGCTTTGTTTATTATATTATGAATTTTATTTTTTCCATTTCGTTCTGACATATTTCTTTCCTCTCGTCCTGCTTATTTCACAGAAAACAAATCTGTACTGACATGTTTCTTATCCATCAAACTATTATACTGCAGATACTGATACTGTGTGATCAGTTTTGTGTATTTATTTTGTTCTGAAAAATGATGATTTTCTCCATCTTTGTCTACATACCCATTTGCATTCAATGCAGGAACATTTTTTCTCATATCTAATAAAAATTCATTATATCTTGACAATTTTAAGTTTGTCTGCTGAAGCATCAAGCTTGATAAATAGTTTGCACTGACATTTTCTACATCGCTTTTTGCATCAATATCATAGTTAGCCCATATGATAAATGGTACTGTATACTTCTTCTGCTGTTCTTTCAAACTTAAGTTGCTTAATGATTTTCCATATAACAGTTCATAGAATGAATCTTCCAGTTTCGGCTGATGATCCCCGAACATTACAACGATCGTTGGTTCTTTCTTATTCTTAAAGTAATTAATGATCTTCTCAAATGCACGGTCAGATTCATGGATCAGTGACAGATAACGATTTGCTGTATCTGTTGCCTTTTCATCCTTGATCTTGATCTCTTCTTTAAAGTTCTTATCAGCGATCAGATATCCTCCATGGTTCTGAATCGTTACATTAAATAAGAATAATGGCTGCCCTGCCTTTTTCTTATTAAAGATATCAATGATCTTATTGTAATCCTCGGAATCAGAATACCATCCTCGGAATTTTTCTCCATTT
>OKUL01000619.1_pt1 | contig 17038 bp, 11 predicted proteins | sample 1606631 | NCBI WGS metagenome assembly OKUL01 (sample SAMEA3882518, study PRJEB24775) | human gut metagenome | biome: human-associated habitat; feature: intestine environment; material: feces | place: Netherlands | collected 2009/2010 | reverse complement strand
AGCACGAACATACAGCGGTTCTTGCCATAAACCGCTGTCCACTCTTTCAAAAAAGCAGGCAGCTTTCCATCGTTGTAGGCGTTGGTCGCGTCCTTCTCGAAGGCTCCTGCACAGGTCAGCGTCCGATCCCTGCTGGCCATCCACTCAAAGACCTCTCCGCGAACCACGGCCTCAGAACGGGTATTAGGATATATGGGCTGCGCGGGATCTCGATATTTTTCTTCGACTCTTTTCCGCAGAATATCATCCGCACAGCACGCAATGCTGTCACGAAAGGCATCCATCTCATCCGTATCGCGGGAGAGCCAGTCCGTATAAAGCTGTGACAGGGGATGCTCAAACTCAGTCAGCACCGCAAGCTGCCGTTCGGAGAGGCTTGTTTCATCCTCAAAAAGCATCAGCAGATTATCACGGCAAGCGATCTCGTAGGCGTGAGAAATGATCTCATCAGGCGACTGCGTTTTCATCTCCGCAAGAAACGCCTCGTTTTCCTGCGACATTTTTTCGTATAATTTGGTTTCCAATTCGTCTTTTGTAGGCATGATGTTCTCCTTATAACTCAATAATACGGAAATCGCTCTCTTTTTCCATGATCTCGCTGCTCAATAATATCAATGGCATATCCGAGTCTGCCAGCCGTCTCAGCTTGCTAATGGAAAGCGGAGTTGGTGCTTCAAACAGGGCCACAATGCAGGCCCACAGGTCAACAACATGACAAAGACAAACGATACGCTCCGAAGAAAAGGACGCTGCTGCTTCGGGCAGCATCGTGCGTAATTCTTTCATGAGGCTTTCCTGCTCTTTTAGCATCTGCTGATGTATCTGGCGTTCTAACCGTTCTTTTTCCTGCTTTCTTTCCAGCCGTTTCATTGTAAATGATCCTCCATTTCAAAAATTATCTCGCCAAACCCGCCCGCATCCGGTGGGCGTAATTGGCGACGCTGTATCGTTTCATATAGGCGTTTTCGCTGGGGGCCGGACTGTCAAAGTCCAGCCCCTCCATGCGGGGATCATCGGTGCCGTCCAGCACCGCCTCCACTGGGATCACGCGAAGCCTGCCGGAGCATTTCAGCTCGCCGCCAAATACGCCAGCGGCACAGTGGAATCCGCGGTCGCCGCACACCCACAGCAGCTTCTTTCCCGCGGGAATATCTCCAAAGGGCTGCTTCAAAACAATGACGGAATGTGGTTCCGCACCGGCCACCTCATAGTAGCCGGACTGCTCCGCCTTTTCGTATGCCTGGATCAATTTCTTGAATTTGTGCTGCGGCTCGATATAGAGCCAGCTTTCCTGATAACCCATAATTTCCTCCGTTTTCTATTGGTTTTACCGCTCCAACTGCGGTCTGCGGCGCTCCGGCGGCCTTTGCTCCTCGTCCGGCTCGGCGTCTACGATCTCCGGCTCCTTGTGGTCTAAATTCAGTAGGGTGTTCAATTCCTCCAGCCGTGCCGTTTTGGTGTTCAGCTCCGTCTCGCGGGGAAACGGCTTTTGTACCTCTGCCTTTGCGGTTTCCAACTGCGTTTGCAGGTTGGACAACTGCTCGCGACAGGTTTGCTCCTTGAGGGGTAGTCCCTCCAGCGCATTGTCCATGCGCTGCAAATTGCCGAACACATCGGTTCCCAGCGTAACGGTATGGCGGAGCTGCCCGATCATGGTCAGGCGGTACTCCCGCGCGAAGGTATCAAAGGCCAGCTCCAGCGTCAGTCCGCGATAGTTGCCGATCTGTGTCGCCTCCGGGGAGAGCATCGTCTGGCACATGGTCAGCAGCGCCGCGCCCTCCTCTTTCTTGTCGGCATAGGTGACGCCCGCCAGTGTAAGCGGAGAGAAGCCGTCTGCGTTTGGGTGGGTGTTCTCCTTGACCGTGGCAATATCCGCACCATACCCGGCGATCCGTGCCTGCGTTTCCGCGATTTGCTTCGGAAAACCCTTGCTGATGGCGTCCTCCAGCGCGTATTTCTGAGAAAGATGGTTGGCTTTCAGCAGCTTCAGCTTGGACACCTCAATGTCGAGATCCATCTTTTCCTTGATCATGGGGTTGCCGCTGGCCAGTGCCTTGATCTCGGCATAAGAAAGCGCCTGTTCGTCTACATCTTCGGCAGAACGGACAGGCGATTTGCTGGTCATGATTTGGCTGATAAATTTCTGCTTGCTCTCCACAAGCTGGTAAAGGTAGGCATCGAAGGTGCCTTCGGTGACATAGCTGTAAATGTCTACCTCCGGGTTTTCGTTGCCCTGCCGGATAATGCGCCCCTCCCGCTGCTGAAGGTCGGACGGACGCCACGGGCAGTCGAGATGGTGGAGTGCGATGAGCTTTTGCTGACAGTTGGTGCCAGCGCCCATGCGCTGGGTGCTGCCCAGCAGGATACGCACCTGACCGCTCCGCACTTTGCCGAACAGATCTTTCTTCTGCACCTCGCTTTTGGCGTTGTGGATAAAAGCGATCTCGTTTTCGGGAATGCCTAATTCCAGCAATTTCGCGTGAATATCATCATAAACGCTGAAAGTGCCGTCATCCTTGGGTGTGCTGAGGTCGCAAAAGATCATTTGGGTGGAGCGTTGGCCAGCGGTGCGCTGCCAGATCTCAAACACATTTTCGGCGCACTTGGAGGCTTTGCTGTTGGGGTCACTGGGGAGCATGGGATTGACAAGCCGCTGATCCAGCGCCAACTTTCGGCCATCGTTGGTGATGAGCAGCATATTGTCCACGCTGCTGTCCACCTCGCGGTTGCGGACCTTCTCGGCCCGCTCCGCCAGCGACGCCACGATCTCTTTCTGATACTCCGACGGTTTCAAGGCGATGTTGTGGTAATGCGCCTCCGGCACGGGGAGCTTGAGCATATCCGCCGTCTGGATGTCCGCCACATTTTTGAATACGCTCATCAACTCCGGCAGGTTATAAAACTTGGCAAACCGTGTCTTTGCCCGGTAGCCGGTTCCCTCCGGGGACAACTCGATGGCGGTGACGGTCTCGCCGTAGTTCGCCGCCCATGCGTCAAAGTGCTGCAAGCCCTGTTCCTCCAGCGCCGACATCTGCAAATACCGCTGTATGGTGTAAAGCTCCACCATGCTGTTGGAAATGGGGGTGCCGGTGGCAAAGACAATGCCGCGCCCTCCGGTGATCTCATCGAGGTAGCGGCACTTCATAAAGAGGTCTGAGCTTTTCTGCGCCTCGGTCTGGGCAATACCGCCCACATTCCGCATTTTCGTGTAGAGAAAGAGATTTTTGAAATAATGGCTCTCATCAATGAAAATTCGGTCAACGCCCAACTCTTCAAAGGTGACCACATCGTCCTTGCGGCTCTGGTCGTTCAGCTTGTCGATCTTGGCTTGCAGGCCCTTCTTGGTTTTCTCCATCTGTTTGATGGTGAAGTTCTCGGCTTTTTCTCGCTTGGCTTCGGAAATGCCCATCATGATTTCGTCGATCTGCTGTTCCAGAATGGCCCGCTGGCGCTCTACACTCATGGGGATCTTCTCGAACTGCGAATGCCCGATGATAACGGCATCGTAGTCGCCGGTAGCGATCCGTCCACAGAATTTCTTGCGGTTCTTGGTTTCAAAATCCTTACGGGTAGCGACAAGGATGTTCGCTGCCGGATAGAGCTGCAAAAACTCAGTGGCCCACTGCTCTGTCAGGTGGTTGGGCACCACAAAGAGGGACTTCTGGCACAGGCCCAGCCGCTTGCTCTCCATGGCAGCGGCTACCATTTCAAAGGTTTTTCCCGCGCCCACCACATGGGCAAGCAAGGTATTTCCACCGTAGAGAATGTGGGCGATGGCGTTGACCTGGTGCTTGCGGAGCGTGATCTCCGGGTTCATGCCTGAAAAGCTGATGTGACTGCCATCATACTCACGGGGACGGTTGCTGTTAAACAGGATATTATAGGTCTTACAGATGGCTTCGCGCCGGTTCGGGTCTTTCCAAATCCACTCGGCAAAGGCGTCTTTAATGAGTTCCTGCTTACTCTGGGCGATGGCCGTCTCTTTCTTGTTCAGGACGGCAATTCTCCGGCCTTCCGCGTCTTCTTTATAATCAAAAATGCGAACATCCTTCAGGTTAAGTGTCGTTTCGATGATCTCATAGGCGTTGATGCGCTTGGTGCCGTAGGTGCTGATGGCCTTGACATTGCCGCGATCCTTGTTTTTGTCCTCGATGCGCCATTCACCGGTGATTTTAGAATAGTGGACCTTCATGCCCCATTGTGCGCTGCGGGGTGTCCCCAGCGTTTCGAAGATGAACTGGCGGACATATTCAGTGTCCAGCCATGTAGCGCCCAGCCGGACGGAGATCTCGCTGGCGGTGAGGTCTACCGGCTGCACCTGTGCCAGAGCATCGGCGTTGATCTGATACTGCGGGTCCTGTTCTGCCTTGCCTTGGGCAACCGCCCATTTCTGACGCACATTGCCAGAAAGGTATTCGTCGGCGGGCAGATACTTTTCGTTCACGCCCTCCTTATAATTGGGGTTCAGGAACACGACACCCTTGAGGTCAGAAAACAGGTTTTCCTCGTCCTTGCCGGTGAGCCTGCTCATGTATTCCATGTCCACACGGGCCTTTTCGCCAATGGACAGCGCCAGCGCCTCCACCGCTGTGTCTACCTTTTCAGCGGGTTTGTGACTGCGGATGGTGCGCTTGGTGAAGAGGTCGGCCTTCCGTTTCAGGTTCCGGTCCTCGTCCAGAATTTCCAGTGAACACAACAGGAAGTAGGAACTGTCCTGGTCAAAGGCAATGGCGTTGCCGCGAGAGTTGATGAGTCCGTATTTCCGGGTGAAGGCGTCATAGAGGGTATTCAGCTTGGCCTGCTGCTCCTTGATCTCTTTTTCGGGATAGTCCTCAGTTTGATATTCCAGCAGCGTTCGCACACAGTCCCGCAGCTCGATCATGCCGCGGATTCTGCTCTCTGCCGTCTTGGATACCTCCACCGGATTCATGCGGCTGTTTTCCCGATAATATATCTGACCGTCCACCAGTGTATAGGAGAAGTTGCGGACGGCAGGATCGGCCTCGATGGAATGATCCTCGCCCTCCAGTTCTTCCTCCCGGTCATAGGCGGCGATCTCGCCGTGGACATTCTGAACGGCCTCCGCCAGCAGCGCTTCCAGCGGCTGCTCCGGGAACGGCTCACAGGTGGGCGTGGGGCCGAACGGCCCGGACACCATCTTCATCTCGCCCAAGATCATATCCGGGTGGTCGATGAAGTAGCTGTTCATCTGGATGCCGTCCTCGTTGGTGGCAAGGTGTACCCATTCGGGTTCTATATCCACCATTCGTTCCCGCTTCTGCAAAAACAGAATGTCTGAAACCACCTCGGTACCCGCCGCGGCCTTGAACGCATTGTTGGGCAGCCGGATGGCCCCCAGCAGCTCCGCTCGCTGCGCGATGTATTTTCGCGCGCTGGCGGTGCGCTTGTCCATGGTGTAGCTGGAGGTCACAACGGCGATAACGCCGCCCGGTCTGACCTGATCCAGCGCTTTGGCCACGAAATACTCGTGGATGGGGAAATTCAGTCGGTCATAGCGTTTGTCCGGCACATGGAACTGGCCGAAGGGGACATTGCCGATGGCAACATCGAAAAAGTTATCCGGGAAAGCGGTTTTCTCATAGCCCTGCACCGCGATACTGCTTTTCTGATAAAGCTGGCGGGCGATGCGCCCAGAGAGATCATCCAGCTCCACGCCGTAGAGCTTGCTGCCGCTCATGCTTTCCGGCAGCATACCGAGAAAATTGCCGATACCGCAGGACGGCTCCAGAATGTTGCCCTGCGTGAAGCCCATCTGCCCCAGGGCGGCATAGATGCCGCGGATGACCACAGGCGGCGTAAAGAACGCCGTGAGCGTGGATTCACGGGCGGCGGCGTATTCGGCATCGGTAAGCAGTTCTTTTAGTTCAGCGTAACGAGAATTTTTCTCGTCAAAGAAGTCCGCCAAACCGCCCCAGCCCACATACTGTGCCAGCACCGCCTGTTCCTCCGCTGTGGCGGCTCGGTTCTCTGCCTCCACGGTTTTCAGGGTACGGATCGCGTCCAGATTGCGCTGAAAACGCTCCAGCGGTGCGCCCTCTCCGATGTGGTCATCGGTGATGCGGTAGTTCCGGCCATCCGCGTCCAGCGGATAGGCAAGCGCGGTTTGCTTTTTCTTTTTCGGCGGGGTGAGTACCGCAGGCGGCTCGTCCGTCTGCGGTGCCGCGGTTTCCCGCACCGTGTCCGGCTGCTCCATGTGAGCGCGGACATAGTCGATGGATTCCTTTCGGAAGATTGGAAAGCCCGTCCCGCCTTCAAAGGTCACATCCCGCAGCGATACATTTTGTGTATGATTGTCTACGCTGTCCACTTCAAACTGCCGCCCATCTATGGTCAGGCGTGTGCCAACGATAACGGGATCGGCAGTTGAAACAGGTTCGGACTGCGGCTGCTCCGGCTTCGCTGCGGTGTTCCTGGACTGCTCCACATAGAGCCATTCCGCCGCTTCCTTTTCGCTGACCGCCTTTCTGACCTGCTCCAGATAATCCTCGGCCTGCCACTCGCTGGGGAAGGTCTCACGGACGCCCTCGCTGTCAACATAAATTTCGTCCCGAATATCGTCCCAGACGGCGTAGCCGTCGTCCGTTTCGATCACGCTGAACCGCTCATAGTCGGGCGGCTGCTCTGCGGCAAGCCGTGCTGCATCCTCTGCGACCTGCTCCACAAAGCTGCGTTCCTGCTGAGGAGCATCATGCCGGTGGTTGAACAGGCTGAAAGTGCCGTCCACATACTCCGAAAGCCAATCCTTTGCGCGGCGGACGGAATCATAGAAACGGTCACTCTCGTCCGTCCCATCCAGCCGGGAAGTCAGTGCCGCCAGCATATCCGCAGTCTTGCCCTTGTCTTGCAGCTGCTCCTCGATCATGGGAAGCGCATCGTAATAATCCGCACCCTTGGGATAGGGACGCGGAACATCGTCCGGCGCATTGTAAAAACCGTTATAGACGATTCGAGCCAACTGCCCACGCTCATATTCCGGGATTTTGGCGATAGCGTCCTCGCCGGGGAAGCGTTTCTGCGTGATCAGGCGCTCATACTCCTTGACCACATTGGGAATCGTCAGATGGACGGTATCATATTTCTTGAATCCGTAGTCCCGCACATATTCCAATCCCTTATGGGTCTTGCTGTGATTGTAACCCGCACATCCGCCACCGCTGTACTCACCAAACTGGCTCTTAATGAATTTCTGGTGTTCCTCCGGCGTGTGGGGATAACAGAAATGGGAGTACACCGCCAGTCGTCTATCAACACTGTCTCTTAGGAAGAACTGGTCGATTTCATCCTGTGTGATGAACATTTTGCACTGCCGCAGGAAGCTCGGTTGGGCGGTGAAACTGCGTTCCGGGTAGGAGAGGCCATCCAGCACAACACCGATCCGGTGGGTGTTGTAAGCGGATAATCTCCAATGCATAATGTCGTTACCTTGGGCATAAGCGTCCAGAAAAGCATGATATTCCTGCGCCAGCGTTTGCAGACCACCCCCGGCCTTTGCGAACGCCACCATATCCTCGTCCAGTTCCGGGTAGCCCTTGTGCTGGTCGTGGATCGCCAATGTCTGTGGGAAAAGGCCCTGCCCGCGGCCTTCTTCGTTTAGGTCACGGGCAGTCATCAGAAGTGCGTCCATCGCTTCGTGCAGTACCTTGTCCGGGGCCTGCGCCAGCTCGGACGCGGAGAGATAAGTCCCCGCCTCCAGCAGCTCCAGAATCCGTGCCGACGCCTGTTCCCATGTGACCACGGTTTTGCTGTATCCAGTGCGGACGCTGTCCCCTTGGGCGAGGTGGATACCGTCCTCCAGAAACCAAACGGCGTACTTGCGGCCCTCGTACTCGATGCCGCGCCCGTTCGCCCTACCGAACTCCCGGCGCAGAAACTCTTCATTTTCCTGCTCTGGCCGCTTCCGCATATAAAATACGGCGATGCGCTCCGCGCTGTTGGGTTCGTTTCCGCCCGTACAGAGCGCCAGATCAATGACCTCCTGCGGCACCGTGCGGGCCGGGGCCAGAATGCCGGAGGGCGCGTCTGCCGGAGCCTCGTACACCGGGGTGTCGCCGCCCATGTCGAATAGGGCAAGCTGCTCAACCATGACCGGGGCGTTTTGCAGACCCAGCTTAATTTTGTACTCGCCGCGCTCAATCAGGCCCTCGGTCATTTCGGTGATGACCGACCATGAAAAAACGGACTCTGAGGTGCGGGAGAGGTAGCTGCCCTCCCACATCAAAAGTCCGTCTTTCTCGGCATGGTAGCCTGTCCGAACGCCGTCGGTCAGGACTTCCACCCATATATCGTTGTAGCTGTTTTTGAGAAATTCCGTCCGTTCTGCAAGATTCTTGTGCGCTTGAAAGTATTCAAAGATCTCCTGCCGCTTGTGCTTGCGCCCGCCGTCATCCAGCAGATTCGCTTCAATGAGATGCATATCCAGAAAGGCGGGCAGCTCTGCGGTATTTTGCTGTGCGGTGTCATGTTCCAGCGCAAAGGCTGTTGCCTGCTCCTGCGCTTTTTCGTCCGGATAATCACCGTAGACGCGGAGGCACTGGCGTGTTTCGGCGTCATACACGGCAGCGCCGTCATAGGCAAAACCATCTTCCTCCATCGTACCGGCAACATAGCCCTGCGCTGCGGCCTCCGCTTCTTCCAGCGTTTGATAGTCCAGCTTATCGTCAAAGCCGTTTTCAAAATGGTGATAGGCTGCAACCTGATAGGGCTTGAACGGGCTATGGTCTGCTGCGTTTACCAGCTTCGGATAAGTTTCCTCTAAAAGCTCCTGATGCAGCCGGTTATGGAAGGCTGGCATATCAAAGTAGAGCTTTGCAAGTTGCAAATCGCCGCTTTCGTTGACAATGCGCCGGATTGCGTCTGCCCCTTCCATAATGGCATTTTCACGATCTGAATTGCGGCAGGCATTGACAAATGCTGTGTCTTTTACCAATGCAGCAGCAACCGTTTGCTTGTACTGCTCGAACAGTTCTTTTATGGTTGGTTGTGCCGCATCTATAACAGCAGAGGCAGGAAGCTCATCACTTCCTGCCTCTGTGGGTTCTTCGGTTGTCAGGCGTAAATCAGATCGTTCAGCACCAGTTCCTCCGCGCTGTGCCGGAGATTGTTCATCAGGCCCGTCCAGTGCAGGGGATCGGTTGCTTTCAGCTCCTCCGTCACGCCCTCGGCCTGTGCCATCTGCGCTACGGTCTGTTCCACCATCTTCCGCGCGGTCTGCTCGATCTCCGAGAGATGCTCCGTCAGCTTGCCGCTGGTTTTCAGGTTGGTGTAAAGCACTCTGCGGCGCTTCATCAGGTACTGCCGACGCAGCTCCGCGTACTTGCCCAGATGTGCCTCCGGCGTCTGCGGCATCAGCAGGTTCGGCACCTGATAGCCGTCCTGCATCCGATAGGTCACTTCCATGATGTTCGCTCCTTTCGTGTTCTGTTGTTTCGTGTTCTGTGCTGTTATCATATCCGCTCTTTTCGGCATTTGCAAATAATTGTTCCCGCTGGGCCTGCATGACCGTTCGGCTGATCTCCCGCAGCCCCATCTCCGCGATGTCGCTGGTGGCGATGCCCAGGGCGTTGATGGTGGGGGGCGTGTTGAATTCATAAATGTGGGCAAACTCATCGGGCGAAAAATAATCGTCTGCCCGCAGGCCCAGCCGGGTCATCAGCATATAGGCCACGCTGACCTCCAGCGCATCCCGGTAGAACACCTCTAAATTGAGGTCGTCCAGTTCCTCCAGCAGGCTGTCCTCCCGGCACTCCCGCAGGTCTTGCAGGTAGTCCGTGAAGTTGTCCGCCACGGCATTGTGGCAGGCGGAACGCACCGCATCCGCCAGATTTTCTTTTTCGGCAAGGTTGCCGAAGGTGGCCTCCAGCGTTTCGATGACCTCCGGTTCAAAGGCCGGGTGCATCGTCCAGATGGGCAGTGGACGGGCAAAACGGGACGCATGGGTGTCCGAAACATCAAAATAGAGCTTCAGGCAGTTTTGACCGTCATCGCCAAATACGGCGATGCTCTTGGCTCCACGGTTGACCCAGCGGCCAAACTGACGGTTCCAGCGCTCCATCTCAAGGACCGCCGTGGCGTCCGGGCGCTGGGCGTAGATTAGAATCTGATCATCGAAGGGACATTTGTAGTTATAGCAGGCCGCGCGGAGAAAGCCCGTCCAGCTTTGATAGCTGCCGGTGACGCTCTGCACAGTCTGGTCATATAGCTCCGTAATAAGCTGAAATTTTGTAGGCAAGTTGGCACCTCCTATCTCTCCGGCTCCGCCCGCTTTTTTACTGCAAGCCGGTCATTCTTTTGCTGTTCTTTTTGGGCCTTTTCAAATGGCTTCCGCTGATAGCAATAAATATAAAACTGGTAATCACCTTTAACTGGCGTACAGCGGAGCATATACACATACCGCTGTGTTTTCGCCATGAATCCGCAAGAGGGAAGCAACGCACCCTTGATGGCGCAGATCTGCTCATACCGGTTGCAGTAGCGTTTCATGCTGTCAAAGTCCCGCAGCGGAGAGCCCGGCTGCTCCCGCAGCCAGTTTACGGTACGGTCAATGTCGGCCTTAAACTCCGGCGTGTTCAGCGCATCCTGCTGGTGGGGCCACCATGTTGTGTAAAACTGCTTGCCGCTGCCAAAATCACCACGCAGGTGTCCCACACAGCCCGCAGACTTGTCCTGTTCCTCACTGCGGGAGAAATAGAGAGCGTGCAGCGCAGGCTCATTGACGCTGTAAAAGTCAATGACATCCTTATCGCTGGCGGGATATTTCTCCTGAAATTCCGCAAGGGTACGGCATCCGCTGTCCTGAAAGGAAAGGCTGTCGCTCTCCAGCGGAATCCACCCATCAATGGGAAGCTGGAATGGCTCACGGGTGAGAACGGTGCCATAGAAGTTGACCATGAGACTCCGTGACAGTTCTATCGGCTCACCCCAATCTGCATCCCCATGGCGCAGCTCGTAGCGATATACGCCCTCCGGCACGGTGGTTCGGTCAATGCGGCATTCCGTAAACAATGCCGGTCGGTCAAAAATCGTGACCTCCTGGTAGGTCACCTTCTGCGCGTCATAGTTCATCTGGCTTCACCTCGTTCTTTGTGTTTCTTTTGCACTCTCTGTTGTGCCAAAAACTCCGGGACCTCCTTGAAACCGATGGTATCTGCGTAGTAGGCAGTTTTCTTTCCACCCTGCGTCAGTACCACGATGTCGCTTACGGACATGGAACGCATCCGATGGGCAAAGGGGCGGGAATCTCTATTGTGCTTTGCCCACAGATCCTCCAGCGAATTTCCCTTTGCGTACATACCAGCGTAAGAACGCTGATAATCAGCGTTCTGGAGTTTTCCCTTTGCCTCTGCATAAGGCCGGAAACAGTAGTCTACATCAGCGATTGCAGGGATTTGGTAGATTTCATAGGTGCCGATCTCGTCGCTGATTTTCGGCGCGCTGGGACCATAGGTGTTGCCGTTACGTTCCTGCATTTCTGCAAACTTGCAGATATGATAGGCAGAATTACCGATGCAGACATGGCAATCGTCAATGTACTTGCAAGGGAAAACCATCTTTTCACCGTCAAAGCGGGTAATGACGATGCTTTCCCCGTCCTTGATGGTAAAAAGTGTATGATATTCACTGTCGATGAAGCGGATCACGCGCTCATCCTTGTTAGGGTTTGGAAAGGCGATAACGCCCATGATATTTACGGGTTCTCGGTCTGTCATCTGGCTTCACCTCTATCTTTTTTTGGCTCAGTACGCTTTTTTTCATATTCTCTCAGCTTTTCTTTCGCCCAATCCGGTATCTTTTCTGGATTGGCTACACCAAGAATGTCGGAAGCGTCCCACCGGCATCGTTCACCGGAATACAATTCCTCGAAGTAAACCGCACGCCCGCGTGCGCCGGGTGTGCAGCCAAATCCACTCAGCGCGAAGCCGAGTTGACAGTCTGCCGTGCGGTATTCCGGTGCAAGGCTGGTGGGGCGGAGAACGATCAGCTTTCCTTGCAGAGATCCCTCTGACGGAGGAAGGCAATCGTCCACGCCTAAAACGGCATAGGGGACATTTCGGGCCGCACGGAATGCTTTGACTTTTTCGACCTGTGCCTGCAAGCGATTCAAAAAGGTTTCTGCAATTTCCAGATAACTCTTACAGGCAAGTGCTTCGGGATACATTGTTTCTCCGAGAAAATTGTACTGCTGATAGCAGGTCATATAGGTTTCGTCCTTTGGATTGAACCCCATAAGCAGAACGCGCCCACCCATACGAATGGACTGTATGATCTCGTAGTCACCGGCTTTGTCGGGTTCTGCGCTTTTCTGCTCCCTGTACCCAAGCCGCTCCGCTTTATCCCGCAAGATAAGGTCTTTGAGATACGCGCCCTTTTCGGGCTGCTGTTCAAACCAATCTCGGACTTCTCCATCGCCAAGGGAAAGCTGGAAAGTAAATCTCATGATTTTGCTGCGATATTCGTCATTCTTTTCTTTTCGTTTCTGATAGTTCGTCATCTGGCCTCACCTTGTTCTTTCTTCAGCGCGGTGTGCTGGTGTTCTTGCTGCGTTATATAATCTCTCTGCTTTTTGTACTCATTTCCGGCCCGTTCACAGAAGTCCTCGATGCAAGAAGCACGGTCAGAGCAGTAATGCCCCCAAAAGAAGTTGGGCGGGCCGTCGCCATCATTTTTACAGTTGCGCTGCCATGTGACAAAGGGGGCAGGGGCTTTTTCACATTCGCCCATGACAAACTCGGCGCTGCCGACGCGAATGCGAGCTGTAATACGGTATTCCTGATTGACCATTTTACCCACTACATAGCTGCCTTGTTCTAACTGGATGGTGCAGCTCCCGTTTTGTGCAAAGGTCGCTGTCACCGGCATGACCGGAAGCCCGCACACCAGATCCGACAGCATGATGAACTGCGACCTTTGGCCCATCAGCTCTTGCGGCAGTTTGTCCATGGGCAGATAAAAGTGCTGCTTGCCCATAATCTCATAACGCAGCAGAAAGCTGTTGATGGGATAGTAGACGCTCATGATTGGGTCTTTGATATGGCCTTGGACGATGTTGGAGTTTATATATTTGGCGTTGTCCAGATACCATTGCGGGTTCGCGCCCGGTGTGTTCCAGCCGAATATGGAGCCTGCCAGCATGGCGGCCTCCTGAATGTCTGTAATGCCGCGCCGCGCATTGTGGCTGCTGGCGATCTCGCGGTTTTCTTCGCGTTTCCCGGTGTCCCACTCGGAGGGATAATAGCCGCGCTCACCGCACCGGATGATAATAAGCTGCCCGCTGGACGGCAGAATGGAAAAACAGGTTTTCGGCAGGTCATTCCTGCGCATCGGTTCGTTCCTCATCGCACCTGCTCCTGTTGCCGCTTGCGGTGCCAACCTTCCAGCAGCTTGATGATGACATCCTCCATCTGCTTCGGGGTGTAGCTGGCGGGGAAGTATTTTTGCAGACGGTCGTTGCGGATGGTGACCTTGCGCTCCAGCGGTTTTTCCTCCCGCATGATGAGGTCGATGATGTTGTTTTCCAGCTTGCCCTCACTGCTGAGCTGCTTGAGCCGCTGAGCCTGTCCCAACGATGGGGATACCTCATCGCGCTCCATGACCAACAGGAGGTAGGTCTGTTCTTTTTCGGACAGGTGGGAGAGGAAATCCGCTGCGGGAGCAAGTTTCAAAAAGCCTTTATCTACGGCCTCAACAAGCGGAGGAATAAGCAAATTCAAACGAACATACCGTTGAATTTGCGTTGCACTTTCCTTGACTTGTTCACCAAGAATACTTACAGAGTAGTTTTCTTTCAACTTCTCCCCATTTTGGGGAGAAGTGCCGACTCGCTTCTGGCCCTGCCGTTTCATGGCGTCCAGCTTTAGCTTGTAGGCTTTGGCTTTCTCGCTGGGCAGTAAGTCCTCGCGGTTGATGTTGTAATCCACGACCAAAATGTCCGCTTCCTCGTCGCTGTAATTGCGGACGATGACGGGGCGGGTATCCAATCCCACGGCCTTCGCGCAGTAATCGCGCCGGTGGCCGGAAATGATCTCATATCCGCCAGCATCACGGGGGCGGACAATTAACGGCTCGGCAATCCCGATATGCTCAATGCTGTCCATAAGGCGCACCAAGTCTGGCGTGGGGCGGTCAATGGTGTATGGCTGGCGGGAGTATGGGAAAACCTCTGCTTCGGGAACGATCTGAATCCGCTCCTGCCGGTCAGCTTCTCGCTCCGCGTCCGTTTTGAACAGGTCATCGTACCGGGTCAGTTCGATGCCGCTTAATTTGCTTGCCAAGGCTCAACACCTCCCTCGTCAGATTTTCATACGCCAGCGCCGCCTTGCCGCTGCGGTCATGGTCGTAAATGCTTTTGTTTTCCACACTGATCTCTGCCGCCTTGATGGACCGGGGGATTTCGCTTGCGAACACATGACCGCCATAGGTTTTGCGGATGAGAGCGTTGATCTCCCGCGCCAGTGTGGTACGGCTGTCCACCATCGTCAGCACAATGCCGTCCACCTCCAGCTTCGGGTTGAGCTGCCGCTTGACGCGGGTGATGGTTCGCAAAAGCTGTTCCAGCCCTTTGGCTGGAAGATACTGCGCCTGCACAGGGATAATCACGCTGTCCGCCGCAGTCAGGGCATTGATGGTCAGCATACCGAGGGATGGCATACAGTCGATGAGCGCGTAATCGTAGCGGTCTGCCACCGTGGACAAATATTGCCGCAGCACCGTTTCACGGCTCATGGTGTTGACCAGCGTGACCTCCAGTGCCGACAGTTCGATATTCGCGGGGACAAGGTGGACGCCGGATGAGTGGTGCAGAATACCCTCGCCGGGGGCGATGGGCTGCTCCGCGATGATCTTCTCCATCAGGGTGGAGAGCGTGGGGGATAATTCGTCGGGCTGCGGCCAGCCCAACATCTGCGTGAGATTGCCCTGTGCATCGGCATCGATCAGCAGAACTTTTTTACCTTGCCGAGAAAGACCAATGCCGAGACTGGCGGCTGTGGTGGTCTTACCCACGCCGCCCTTCTGATTTGCCAGTGCGATTGTTTTCACGGGTTCGATGCTCCTTTCAGTCGTAAAATGGGTTTCAAAAAAGCAGAGCTGTTCGCTCTGCCTATCCGCTGTCATGGAAGTCGTGATTCACTTTGGCGCGGTAGTAGCTGCCGCAGGTAGCTGGGGCGTTGAACAGCATCTCCAGCAGATAGGCTTTGATGTTACGAATGTCCGCGGTGCTCTCCCGCAGGCAGTCCAGCACATACTCGATGTGGGAGGAATCCAGCTTCAGAAAACGCTCCTTCACTAACGCCGTATAAAGCTGCTTTCCGCCGATCCGCATGAAGCTGCCCTGTGTGCAGAGGACCTCCAGCATGAGGTCCGCGATCTCGTCGATGTCGTCGTAGGGATGCTGCCGGCGCAGGTGGTCGTACTCGATGTTTTCCCGAATCTCTTTTCGGTATTCCTCGATCACCTCCTCCGGCTGCGCGCCCGGATGGATAGATGAATCAGTATTACTCAACTCAGTATTATTCTTATCAGTCTTATTACACTCGGTTTTTCCGAACTCTTGACTTCTGATTTTCCGAGGTCCAGACTTCGGTTTTTCAGAACTCTTGACTTCGGTTTTTCCGAAGTCTGGATTTCGGCAACTCGGAGGCTCCGGTTTCGGTGTATCCTCGTCTGGTTCGTCCTCCATGCCCATGAAGCGGAGAACATAGATTTTCGCCGGTCTGCCAAGCCCCTGCTTGACCCGCCTAATGAGGCCAACGCCTTTGGCACTGTCCAGCTCCGCGAATAGCTTGACCGCCTTATCCGTCTTGCAGCAGAGCTGTTCGCATGCCTCCTCCAGCGTAAAGTAGATATACACATGGCCATCATCGTCCATCCAGCCGTTTCTCATGGACAGGCTCATGCGGTCCAGCATGAGGCCATACAGCAGCTTCGCGTCGGTGGAGAGCCGCCGAAAGTACGGCTCGGTGATCAGGAGCTTGGGGATGCGGAAAAAGGCGTATTGCTCGGCGTCCATGCCAAGATGGTACGCAAAGATCGCCTGCGGCATATCTGACACCTCCGTTCTGCCACAGATTTTATCTATCTCTCAACGGCGGTCTGTGGTATAGTAAAAGGGAGCATTGACGCGCAATGCTCCCTTACCGTAACCAGACCTCCCGGTGGATTCTTATTCAGTTTGACTTAACACATCACTGTCAGCCGTTTGTCAAATAATTGTGTTTCCCCCATGGGGTTTTCCCTTGATTTTGCCCTTATCAGCTCACGCGGTCAAGGGTAACAGCGTATAAAGGAAGATAATTTGGAATGGTTTTGATTTCTCAATAAATCCAGTAATTTCAATGCTTTGCGCCGATTTTGACGGTTGCTTATAACCGCTAATAACAGATGAAATATTTGGGCGGTGCGAATTTGGATTTTACTTTTTGCGTTATTCTATCTAAAATATAGTCCTCGCCACTGTCAGCACAGCGGCGGGGATTTCTTTAGCAAATTTGGAAAAGAGGTTAATTATGAAAAAGCTGTTTTCTCTGTTGCTTTGCGTCGTGATGGTGCTCTCTCTGGTCGCCTGCGGCTCGAAGACTGACGACACGCAGACGCCCGACGAGCCTCAGGACACCGCTCCCGAGCTCTCCGGCACGATGAAGGTCGTCGCCACCGGCGACGTCTACGGTCCCCTGTTCGACGCGTTCACTGCCGACACCGGCGTGGAGGTCGAATGCCTGTCTATGTCCTCCGGCGAGGTGCTCTCCAAGCTCCGCGCCGAGGGCGGCACCCCGTCCGCTGACCTGTGGTTCGGCGGCGGCATCGACGCGTTCATGAGTGCCAAGGACGACGGCCTGCTTGAGCCCGTCACCTTTGACGCGGCCGCCGAGCTCGGCGACGAGTACAAGGATACCGAGGGTTACTGGTATTCCAAGGGCATCACCATTGTCGGCTTCCTGCTCAATAACTCTCTCATGGAGGAGCTGGGTCTGACCGCTCCCGAGAGCTGGGATGACCTGACTGACAGCCAGTATTAGGGCGAGAT
>OKUL01000610.1_pt1 | contig 17274 bp, 26 predicted proteins | sample 1606631 | NCBI WGS metagenome assembly OKUL01 (sample SAMEA3882518, study PRJEB24775) | human gut metagenome | biome: human-associated habitat; feature: intestine environment; material: feces | place: Netherlands | collected 2009/2010 | reverse complement strand
CCGGGCGTTTCGAGCTCCTTTGCCATTCAGGCCGGCCGCGAGATCCGCATCATCGTCAACCCGGACAAGGTATCCGATGACGCAATGGTTCTTCTGGCACGCGACATCGCAAAGAAGATCGAGAACGAGCTGGATTACCCCGGCCAGATCAAGGTCAACATGGTCCGCGAGACCCGCGCCATCGACTACGCAAAGTAAGATCTTATCCCCTCGTCCATGACGAGGGGATTTTTTCGGTCGAAAAGAGGGGATTTCGAGGAGATTTCAACCGTTCACAAAAAATTTATTTGTTTATCTTTTATAATGTGGTATAATAAACCCGTATGAACGAATGGGGCAGCTATGCCCTTTTGAAAGGCTGAATACAAGTAATGGCAAACTTTTTTACCAAGATCTTCGGCACGCATTCCTCGCATGAGCTGAAGAAGATCTACCCCATTGCGGATAAGGTCGAAGCGCTGGAGGAGCAGTTCAGGAAGCTCTCCGATGAGGAGCTGCGCGCAAAGACCGATGAATTCAAGAAACGTTATCAGGACGGCGAGACGCTCGACCAGCTGCTGCCCGAGGCTTTTGCGACCTGCCGCGAGGCTTCGTGGCGCGTGCTCGGCATGCGTCACTACCGCGTCCAGATCATCGGCGGTATCGTCCTGCATCAGGGCCGCATCGCGGAGATGAAGACCGGCGAGGGCAAGACCCTTATGGCGACCCTGCCGGCTTATCTGAATGCGCTGACCGGCAAGGGCGTTCACATCGTCACGGTCAACGACTACCTCGCCAAGCGCGACAGCGAGTGGATGGGCAAGGTCTACCGCTTCCTCGGCCTGAGCGTCGGCCTGATTGTGCACGACATGTCGAGCGCCGAGCGCCAGCAGGCCTACGCGGCCGACATCACCTACGGCACGAACAACGAGATGGGCTTTGACTACCTGCGTGACAACATGGCCATCTATAAGTCCCAGATGGTGCAGCGCGGCCACGCCTTCGCCATCGTCGACGAGGTGGACTCCATCCTCATTGATGAGGCGCGCACCCCGCTCATCATCTCCGGTCAGGGCGATGAGAGCACCGACCTCTACCGCCAGGCGGAGGACTTTGCCGCCCGCCTGACGTGCAAGTCCTACGCCTCCATCGACGACAAGGAAGAGGAGGACGAGGACCTCGACGCCGACTACGTCGTCGACGAAAAGGCCCGCACCGCGACGCTCACCGCCCGCGGCATCGCCAAGGCCGAGACGGCCTTCGGCCTGGAAAATCTCGCGGACATCGAAAACGCCACGCTCGTGCACCACATCGACCAGGCCATCCGCGCCCACGGCATCATGAAGCGCGACATTGACTACGTCGTCAAAGACGGCGAGGTCATCATCGTCGACGAGTTCACCGGCCGTCTCATGCTCGGCCGCCGCTACAGCGATGGCCTGCACCAGGCCATCGAGGCCAAGGAGCACGTGCGCGTGCAGAGCGAGAACAAGACGCTGGCGACCATCACGTTCCAGAACTACTTCCGTCTCTACGGCAAGCTCTCCGGCATGACCGGCACGGCCATGACCGAGGAAGAGGAGTTCGCGGCCATCTATAACCTCGACATCATCGAGATCCCGACGAACAAGCCCGTCATCCGCATCGACAACTCCGACGTCGTGTATAAAAACGAGGCCGGCAAGCTGCGCGCCATCATCGAGCAGATCCGCGTCTGCCATGAAAAGGGCCAGCCGGTGCTGGTCGGCACGGTGTCGATCGAAAAGAGCGAGCACCTGTCCAAGCTCCTGCGCAAGGCGGGCGTCCCGCACAACGTCCTCAACGCCAAACACCACGAGAAAGAGGCCGAGATCGTCGCGCAGGCCGGTAAGTTCGGTGCTGTCACGATCGCAACGAACATGGCCGGCCGCGGCACGGACATCATGCTCGGCGGCAACGCAGAGTATCTGGCCAAGGCCGACCTGCGCAAGGCCGGCTTCTCGGAGGAGGTTATCGCCGAGGCTACCGGCTATGCCGAGACCGAGGACGAAGAGATCCTCAAGGCCCGCGCCCTGTTTGCCGAGCGCATGGCCGAGCACAAAAAGAGCATCGACGCCGAGGCCGACCGCGTGCGCGAGGCCGGCGGCCTGTATATCATCGGCACCGAGCGGCACGAGTCCCGCCGCATCGACAACCAGCTGCGCGGCCGCTCCGGCCGTCAGGGCGACCCCGGCGAGAGCCGCTTTTACATTGCGCTCACGGACGACGTCATGCGTCTGTTCGGCTCGGAGCGGATGCAGAGCATGATGGAGACGCTGCGCGTCGACGAGGACACGCCGCTCGACCACAAGATGCTCTCCAATGCCATCGAGCAGGCACAGCGCACGGTCGAGAGCCGCAACTTCCAGGCCCGTAAGAACGTGCTGGAGTATGACGATGTCATGAACGTGCAGCGCAACGTCATCTATGAAGAGCGCCGCAAGGTGCTCGACGGCGAGGACCTGCAGGAGCATGTCCAGCACATGATCCGCACCGTTGTCACCGGCGAGATCGCCGCCGGCATGGCTGAGCATCACCCCGAAAACGACAAGGATCTGCAGGAGATCCTTGCGCCCATGGCAAAGCTCTTCCCGTGCGAGCTGCACTACACGGCGGATGAGCTGCGCAAGCTCACGCCCGACGCGCTCGCGGACGCGGTCTATGACTGCGCCATGAAAGCCTATGCCGCGCGCGAGGAGACCTTCGGCCTGCAGCCGGACGGCACGCCGCTCATGCGCGAGCTCGAGCGCGTGGTCATGCTGCGCGTGGTCGACGAATACTGGATGGATCACCTCGAGGCCATGGATGACCTGCGTCAGGGCATCGGCCTGCGCGCCTACGGCAACGTCAAGCCCGTCGATGAATACAAGCGCGCCGGCTTTGACATGTTCGATGAGATGGTCAACGGCATCCAGACCGAGACGGTGCGCCGCCTGTTCACGGTGCGCGTGCGCCGCGAGCAGAAGCTCGAGCGCAAGACCGTCGCCCGCAGCGCCGCGACGAATGCCGGCGGGGACGACAGCGAGAAGAAGCGCCCCGTCCGCCGTACCAAGAAGCCCGGCCGCAACGACCCGTGCCCGTGCGGCAAGCTGCGTCCGAACGGTCTGCCCATGAAGTATAAAGACTGCTGCGGCAAGGATCAGTGATGTACGCAGAGATCACATTCCCGCTGCACGCACAGCGCGGCGCAGCGTATCTGACCGCGCCGAACACCCCGGCGCGCCATGCCTTTTCCACCCGCCTCGGCGGCGTGAGCACCGGCGTGCTCGAGAGCCTGAACCTCAGTGTCCGCCGCGGCGACACGCCCGAAAACGTGCGCGAAAACTGGCGGCGGCTCGGCGCTGCCGCCGGGCTCGACCTCACGCGCGCGGTCTATGCAAAGCAGGTGCACAGCGCGGATGTGCGCATCGCGCACGCTGCCGACGCGCAGCCGCCGGAGCGCGAGCCGCGCTTTGCCTGCGACGGCTTTGTCACGAACGAACCGGGCGTCCCGCTCGCGGTCTTTATGGCCGACTGTCTGCCCGCACTGCTGCACGACCCCGCCGCCGGAGTCATCGGCGCGGTGCACTGCGGCTGGCGCGGCTCGGTGGCGGATATCCTTGGCGCTGCCGTCACGCAGATGTGCGCCCTCGGCGCGCACCCGGCGGACATCCGCGCCGCCATCGGTCCGGGCATCGGCGCCTGCTGCTTCGAGGTCGGACCCGAGGTCGTCGCCGCGGCGGAAGCCCTGCTGCATGAGCCGCTCGGAGCGCTCGTGCGCCCGCGCGCGGACGGCAAGGCCCTGCTCGATCTCAAAGGCGTCAACGCCCGGAGACTTGTGCAGCTCGGCGTCCCGGCGGGGCAGATTGCCGTGTCGGACGCCTGCACCATGTGCCGGCCGGATGTGTTCTGGTCGCACCGCGCGACCGACGGCCGCCGCGGCGTGCAGGCCGCCGTCATCACCCTGTGACCCAAGGGGGTAACCCATGAAACATCTTCATCTGACCCGACTGCTGGCGTTCGCGCTGGCGCTCACGCTGCTGCTCGTCTGCGCCGCCTGCGGCAAGGACGACGCGGACGATACCGGCGAGACCGTCGGCAAAAAGGACACGCAGACCGCCGTCGAGCTTGACGGAAAGTTCACGCTCAACTACAGTGCGTCCGCCGGCATGAACCCGTACAAAACACAAAATACCGATAACCTCGCCATCTGCAGTCTCGTGTACGAGACGCTCACGCAGCTCACCGACGCTTTTGAGGCCGAGCCCGGCCTGTTTACGGAGTGGAGCAGTGACGACGGCGAGACATGGACGTTCACCGTCGATACCGAGCGCGCCTTTCACGACGGGCACAAGCTCACCGCACAGGACGCGGCCTATTCCATTCGCACCGCCATGGCCTCGAGCCTCTATGCCGGCCGCCTGAGTGCGGTCAAGGAGGTCAAGGACAATGACGACGGTACGGTCACTGTTACGCTCTCGCACGCGAATACGCAGTTTCCGGCGCTGCTGAACATCCCTGTCATTGAAAACGACGCCGGCGACAGCGCCTATCCGTGCGGCACGGGGCTGTACACGTATGCCGCCGACCATCAGAGCCTCACCGTGGCGGCTGACCATCCGGATGCCGACAAGGCGCCGGTCGAGGCGTTTTACCTCGCCGAGTACAAGTCGGTCGAGGAGATCACCTCTGCGTTTGACAACGGAGAGCTCGACCTTGCGCTCAGCGACCCGAGCTCCGGCACAGACCTGACCTTTTCGACCCAGAGCGACCAGCGCCAGTATGCCACGACGAACCTGCAGTACATCGGCTTTAACACCAACAGCAGCTTTTTCATGACCGCGCGCTACCGTCAGCCGTTCAACTATGTGGTCGACCGTGCGTTTGCCGTTGCGCTGCTGCACGACTGCGCCGTTGCGAGCGCGCTGCCCGTCCACCCGGCAAGCACGCTCTTTGACAGCTCCCTCAACGAGTCGCTGGCCTACGATCTGGATAAGGCGAAAAAAATGTTCGACGACCTGAAGATCGTGGACTATGACGGCGACGGCGAGCGCGAGTACATGCCCGACGGCTTGTCGCCGCTTGATATCAGCCTCTCGCTGATCGTCTATGCCGACAGCACATTCAAGGTCAGCATGGCCAACAAGATCGCGGCCGACCTCACGAGCATCGGCATCCCCGTGAAGGTGCGCGAGCTCAGCTGGGACAATTATCAGGATGCGCTCAAGGGCGGCAAGTTTGATATGTACTACGGCGAGGTCGCCCTCCCGGCGGACTTCGATCTCTCGGCGCTGCTCAAGGCCGGCGGCTCGCTCAATTACGGCGGCATCACGACCGGCACGTATGCCGATGTCATCAACGCCTACCTCGCCGCCGCAGATTCCGACCGCGCAGCGGTCTGCGGCACCATGCTCCAGACCATCTCGGACACCGCGCCCATCGTGCCCGTCTGCTTTGAAAAGCACTGCCTGTATGTGCATCGCGGTGCCGTCGGCGGCTTTTCTCCCACAAAGTACAACATTTTCCGCAACATCACGGATTGGAAGATCAGTCAGGCATGAAACACGAGTGGATCGCACGCGCCAAGCGCTTTGCCACCTATGCGCTCGTCGGCTGCTTTGACACGGGCATGGACTGGGTGGCGTTCACAACTGCACATGAGCTGTTGCACTTCACGCCCGTGATCTGCCAGGCCATCGGCTACTTTGTCGGCACGGTCTGCAGCTATTTTCTCAACGGCCGCATCACCTTCCGCGACGGGCACATCGCCCGCTGGCGGCAGTGCCTGCGCTTTGTGATGTGGAACGTGGTGTCCCTCGGCGTGAGCGAGGTGATGATCGGCCTGCTGACGCACTTCGGCCTCAACCCGTACATCGCCAAGGTCGGCGTCACGCTCGAGGTCGCGCTGCTGAATTACTTCGGCTATAAGTATATTGTGTTCGCAGTCCCAAAAGAAACGGAAGGAGAGCAGGATCATGACAGATCGTCAACTGATTAATCTGGCCGAGCAGGCCTCCCGCAATGCCTATGTGCCGTATTCCCATTTCGCCGTCGGCGCGGCGCTCGAGTGCCGCGACGGCACGGTCTTTACCGGCTGCAACATTGAAAACGCCGCCCTCGGCAGCACCATCTGCGCCGAGCGGACCGCCGCGTGCAAGGCCGTCAGCGAGGGACACCGCGACTTCGTGCGCATCGCTGTCTACGGTGACGGGGAGCACTACTGCTACCCCTGCGGCGCGTGCCGGCAGTTTCTGGCGGAGTTCGCGCCCGATATGGAGGTGCTGTCCGTCATGGGCGGCGGACGCTATGTCAGCAACCGCCTGAGCGAGCTCATGCCCTATACCTTTAATTATTAAAGGGTGCGCCATGGAACTGGAACAACTGCGCATCTTTTGCGCCGTCGCTGCCTGCCGCAGCTTCACACGCGCGGCCAAGGAGCTCTTTGTCAGCCACTCGACGACCAGCCGCGCCGTGACTGCCCTCGAGCGGGAGCTCGGCGTGCCGCTGCTCACGCGCGACCGGCACACCGTTGCGCTCACGGGCGCAGGCGCGGTGCTTCTGACCGGTGCGGAGGCGCTTTTGCGCGACGCGGACGCGCTCGCGGACGCCGTGCGCGCAGCGGCGGAGCCGTCGGAAACGGCGGAAAAATGAATTGGTCGGACTGCACAAACTTTTTTGTGAATTTTCTACATTTCGGTGAAAAACCCTCTTGACATACGAGAGGGTTTTTGCTATTCTTAGGGAGCGCCTGTGCGGAAACAGGTGCATTCTGCGATGAAGCGGGAGATTGCGGAGCCCGTCTCCGGTAACTTCCGTGGAGTATGTCCGCTGCCGCGCCTTTGCACGGCAGACAATCGGGCGGTTGAGTCAGCCAGCACCAGCGTATATCACCTGCACGGCTGCATACCGGCGAGAGCCGGTTTGTTTTTCGGGCAGGGTTTGATACGCACGGAACGGTGTATGGCGATCTCATCCGTGCGAACCAGGCGGAGCCAATGCCGCCAAAAAAATTCGTAACGGAGGAAACAACATGGCAACCACGAGCAACAAGAAAATGATCCGTATCCGCCTCAAGGCCTACGATCACCAGCTGATCGACAAGGCGGCGGAGAAGATCGTCGAAACCGCGAAGCGCACTGACGCGAAGGTCTCCGGCCCCATTCCGCTGCCGACCAAGACCGAGATCGTCACCATCCTGCGTGCTGTTCATAAGTATAAGGACAGCCGTGAGCAGTTTGAGCGCCGCACCCACAAGCGCCTGATCGACATCATGAACCCGACCCAGAAGACGGTCGAGGCTCTGATGAATCTGGAGCTGCCGGCCGGTGTCGAGATCGACATCAAGCTGTAAGCACACCCCGTTAACCCTGCGCGCGAGCGCATATTTACAAACCCGCAGTCCGCAGCTTGCGTGTGCGGACGGGTCAAGTCAGCAGCCTCTGGCCATGAGCTAAGCGAGCTGACCAATAACCTGAAGGAGGAACATGTATGAAAACAGCCATCATCGGTAAAAAGGTCGGTATGACGCAGATCTTCGATGAAGCAGGCAAGGTCGTCCCCGTCACCGTGATCGAGGCAGGCCCCTGCACGGTCACCGGCAAGATGACCAAGGAAAAGGAAGGCTATGAAGCCGTCCAGCTCGGCTACGAGGACGTCGCCGAGAAGAAGCTGACCAAGCCCGAGAAGGGCCACCTGGACAAGGCGGGCGTCGGCTACAAGAAGCATCTCAAAGAGTTCCGTCTCGAGGACTGCGCCTCTGTCAATGTGGGCGATGTCGTCAAGGCCGACACCTTCAAGGAAGGCGACAAGGTCGACATCACCGGCATCAGCAAGGGCCACGGCTACGCCGGCGTCATCAAGCGCTTCGGCCAGGGCCGTACCCCGACCTCCCACGGCGGCGGCCCTGTGCACCGTCACGCCGGCTCCATGGGCTCGAGCACCGATCCTTCCCGTATCTTCCCGGGTAAGAAGCAGGCCGGCCACATGGGCGTGGATCAGGTCACCGTCCAGAACCTCGACGTGGTCAAGGTCGATCCCGAGCTCAACATGATCGTTGTGCGCGGCGCGATCCCCGGCCCCAAGGGCGGCATTGTCTATATCAAGAGCACCGTTAAGAAGCTGGTCGTCAAGAAGGGCGACGCCGGCGTCAGCACCAACCCGCAGAAGGCCTCCGGTCGTAACCCGCAGAAGGCTTCTGCAAGAAAGTAAGGAAAGGAGAGAGCGAATATGCCTACTGCTAAGTTGTTTAATATGGCCGGCGATCAGGTCGGCGAAGTGGCGCTCTCCGAAGCCGTTTTCGGTGTTGAGCCCAACGAGTCCGTCCTGCACGACTCCGTGAAGAACCACCTGGCCAACTGCCGTCAGGGCACGCAGAGTGCGCTGACCAAGGGCGAGGTTTCCTACACCACCGCAAAGCCCTGGCGCCAGAAGGGCACCGGCCGTGCACGCGCCGGCTACAAGGGCAGCCCGGTGTGGACCCACGGCGGCGTCGCGTTTGCGCCGAAGCCGCGCGACTACAGCTACACGCTCAACAAGAAGGTCAAGAGACTGGCCCTCAAGAGCGCGCTGAGCGCCAAGGCCGCTGCCGGCGAGATCCTCGTCGTGGACGGCATGGCCGTCGAGGAGATCAAGACCGCCCCCGTCAAGGCGTTCCTGACCAAGATCGGCGCCGAAGGCAAGGCTCTGCTCGTGACCGAACAGGTCGACGAGAAGCTCGTCAAGAGCTCCCGCAACATCCCTGGCGTGAGCAGCACCATCGCCACCATCCTCAGCCCCTATATGATCCTGACGCACCGCGTCCTGGTCGTTGACAAGGCTGCGCTCCAGAAAATCGAGGAGGTGTACGCATAATGAGAACCGCTTACGATGTCATTATCCGTCCCATCATCACCGAGCAGTCCATGGAAGACCTCGACATCAAAAAGTACACGTTCGAAGTCGCCAAGGACGCCGGCAAGATCGAGATCAAAAAGGCCATCGAGGAGATCTTTGACGTGAAGGTCATCAAGGTCACCACCACGACGATCCGTGCCAAGGAGAAGCGCGTCGGCGCCAACCCCTCCGGCATGACCGCCACCGGCAAGAAGGCCGTTGTGAAACTGTCCGCTGATTCGAAGAGCATCGAGATCTTCGAGGGCATGGTGTAAGGGAGGAATTGAACAATGTCGATTAAAACCTATAAACCCACCACGCCTTCCCGCAGACATATGTCCGTTTCCGGCTTCGACGGTGTCGATAAGCACGCCAAGCCGCAGAAGGAGCTCGTGGAGGTCCTCAAAAAGCACGCCGGCCGCAACAGCTACGGCCGCATCACCGTCCGCCATCAGGGCGGCGGCAACCGCAAAAAGTACCGCGTCATCGACTTCAAGCGCGACAAGATGGACGTGCCTGCTACCGTCCTGCGCCTGGAGTACGATCCGAACCGCAGCGCTTATATCGCCCTGGTCGAGTACACCGACGGCGAGCGCCGCTACATTCTGGCCCCTGTCGGCCTGAACGTGGGCGACACCGTCCTGTCCTCCGCCGCGGCGGACATCAAGCCGGGCAACGCCCTGCCGCTGGCCAACATCCCGGTCGGCACCGTGATCCACAACATCGAGCTCTACCCGGGCAAGGGTGCGCAGCTGGTCCGCTCCGCGGGTGTCGCCGCGCAGCTCATGGCGAAGGAGAACGGCATGGCTACCGTCCGTCTCCCCTCCGGCGAGTACCGCAAGGTCCGCCTCAACTGCATCGCCTGCATCGGCCAGGTCGGCAATGTTGACCATGCCAACATCGCCGTCGGCAAGGCCGGCCGCAAACGCCACATGGGCATCCGCCCGACCGTCCGCGGTTCTGTCATGAACCCGTGCGACCACCCGCACGGCGGCGGCGAAGGCAAAGCGCCTGTCGGCCGTCCCGGCCCGGTCACCCCGTGGGGCAAGCCGGCGATGGGTTACAAGACCCGCAAGAAGAAGAATGCGACCGACAAGTTCATTGTCAAGCGCCGCAACGCGAAGTAAGGAGGGAATAGGTAATGAGCAGAAGTGTTAAGAAAGGCCCGTTTGCCGCTCCCGAGCTGCTGAAGCGGGTCGATGAAATGAACAAGGCCGGCGAGAAGAAGGTCATCAAGACCTGGAGCCGTTCCTCCACGATCTTCCCGTCCTTTGTCGGCCACACCATCGCTGTCCATGACGGCCGCCGTCACGTTCCGGTCTATGTGACCGAGGACATGGTCGGACATAAGCTGGGCGAGTTCGCGCCCACGCGCACGTTCCGCGGCCACGCCGGCAGCAAGACTGTTGGAAAGTAAGGGGGAGAGAACATGGAAGAAATGAAAACTGCACGTGCCCAGCTGGTGCACGCCCGTATCGCTCCCCGTAAGGTCCAGATCGTCTGCGACATGATCCGCGGCAAGGACACCAAGGTCGCCGAGGCCTATATGGCCAACACGCCGAAGGCCGGCTGCGAGCTCATGCTCAAGCTCCTCAAGAGTGCCTGCGCCAACGCGGAGAACAACTTCGAGATGGATCCGGACAACCTCTACGTTGCCGAGGCCTATGCCACGGCCGGCCCGATCCTCAAGCGCGGCCGCCCGAGAGCTCAGGGCCGTATGTACCGCATCAACAAGCGCACCAGCCACATCACCATCGTCGTGGCTGAGAAGGCATAAGGGAGGAGGCAGAAGATATGGGACAGAAAGTTAATCCGCACGGCCTGCGTGTCGGCGTCATCAAAGATTGGGATTCCCGCTGGTATGCCCGTGACGAGAAGGTCGGTGACCTGATCGTTGAGGACTACAAGATCCGTGAGTACCTGAAGAAGACTCTGTATTCTGCAGGCATCCCGAACATCGAGATCGAGCGCGACAGCGCGAAGGTCCGCATCTATATCCACTGCTCTCGTCCGGGCGTTGTCATCGGCAAGGGCGGCGCGGAGATCGAGCGCCTCCGCCTGAACGTTGAGAAGATGATCGGCAAGCCGGTCGCCCTCTCCATCGTTGAGGTCCGCACGCCGGATACGAACGCACAGCTCGTCGCCGAGAACATCGCCGCGCAGCTCGAGAAGCGCATCGGCTTCCGCCGCGCGATGAAAAACGCCATGGGCCGCGCCATGAGAATGGGCGCCCGCGGCATCAAGATCATGTGCTCCGGCCGTCTGGGCGGCGCCGAGATCGCCCGCACCGAGTGCTATCACGAGGGTACCATTCCGCTGCAGACCATCCGCGCGGACATCGAGTACGGCTTTGCTGAGGCTGCCACGACCTACGGCCGTGTCGGCGTCAAGGTCTGGATCTACAAAGGCGAGATCCTCTCCCAGAGCCTGCGCACCACCCCGCGCACCATGGATCTGAACAAGCGCGACGACCGTCGTCGTGACCGCCGTGACGGCGATCGCAGAGGCCGCGGCGGCTACAACCGCGACCGTCGCGACGGCAACCGTCAGGGTGGCCGTCCGGGCTACCAGGGCGGCGGACGTCCGCAGGGCGGCAACCGTCCGCAGGGCGGCTTCAACCGCGGCCCGCGTCCGGCAGCTCCCGCTGCTCCGAAGGAAGGAGGCAACAACTAATGCTGATGCCGAAAAGAGTGAAGTACCGCAGAGTGCAGCGCGGTCGTATGACCGGCAAGGCCCTGCGCGGCAATAAGGTGACCTACGGTGAGTTCGGTCTGCAGGCGCAGGAGCCGGCCTGGATCACCTCCAACCAGATCGAGGCGGCCCGTGTCGCCATGACCCGTTACACCAAGCGTGGCGGTCAGGTCTGGATCAAGATCTTCCCCGACAAGCCGGTCACGCAGAAGCCGGCCGAGACCCGCATGGGTTCCGGTAAAGGTTCTCCTGAGTACTGGGTCGCCGTCGTGAAGCCCGGCAGAGTTCTGTTTGAGATCGCTGGCGTGCCGGAAGAGGCTGCCCGTGAGGCGCTGCGTCTGGCCAGCCACAAGCTTCCCTGCAAGACGAAGATCGTCAAGAAGGAAGAGACTGAGATTGGTGGTGAATAAGATGAAAGCTAGTGAAATTCGCTCCATGTCCGCCGCTGAGCTGGAAAGCAAGCTGGTCGAACTGAAGAAGGACCTGTTCATGCTCCGTATGCAGCACGCTACCAATCATCTTGACAACCCCGTTAAGATTTCCGCTGTGCGTCGCGACATTGCCCGAGTCAAAACCGTGCTCCGCGAAAAGCAGCTCGAGCAGTGAGGAGGTAAGTGAGAATGAACGAAATGAGAACGACTTCCCGCAAGACCCGCGTCGGCAAAGTGGTGTCCGACAAGATGGACAAGACGATCGTTGTCATCGTGGAAGACCACGTGGCGCACAAAGTCTATAAAAAGATCATCGGCAAGACCTACCGCCTGAAGGCACACGACGAGAACAACGAGTGCCATGTTGGCGATATCGTCCGCGTGATGGAGACCCGCCCCCTGTCCAAGGACAAGAGATGGCGCGTGGTCGAGATCGTTGAAAAGGCGAAGTAAGGAGGCAACAACATGATTCAGCAGGAAAGTTATCTGAAGGTTGCCGACAATACCGGCGCCAAGGAAATCAAGTGCATCCGCGTTCTCGGCGGATCCAAGCGTAAATACGCCAGCATCGGCGACGTAATCGTTGCTTCCGTGCGCAAGGCGGCCCCCGGCGGCTCGGTCAAGAAGGGCGACGTCGTCAAGGCTGTTGTTGTCCGCACCGTGAAGCCGGTCCGCCGCGCGGACGGCACCTATGTGCGTTTCGATGAGAATGCCGCCGTCCTGATCAACGGCGAGGATAAGAACCCCCGCGGCACCCGTATCTTTGGGCCCGTCGCCCGTGAGCTCCGCGACAGTGACTTCACGAAGATCCTGTCTCTGGCTCCCGAAGTTATTTGAGGAGGGCGCAGAACATGAACATCAAAAAAGACGATAAAGTCGTTGTCCTGTCCGGCAAGGACAAGGGCAAGGAAGGCAAAGTCCTGTCTGCTGACCCGAAGGGCGGCAAGCTCATCGTGGAGGGCGTGAACGTCGCCACGAAGCACCAGAAGCCGAAAAACCAGCAGGATCAGGGCGGCATCATCAAGACCGAAACCCCGATCTATGCCTGCAAGGTCATGGTCGTCTGCCCGAAGTGCGGCAAGCCGACCCGCATTGCGCACAAGATCACCGACGGCAAGAAAGTCCGCGTCTGCAAGAAGTGCGGCGCCGAACTGTAAAGGAGGGAGCAACGAACTATGGCAACAATGCCTTCTATGAAGAAGAAGTATGTGGAGGAAGTCGCTCCCGCTCTGATGACGAAGTTCCAGTACGAGAGCGTTATGCAGATCCCGAAGATCGAGAAGATCGTCGTCAGCGTCGGCTGCGGCGACTGCAAGGATAACGCCAAGGCGCTCGACGCCGTCATCAAGGACATCACTGCGATCACCGGCCAGCATGCGGTTGCGACCGTCGCCAAGAAGAGCGTCGCAAACTTCAAGCTGCGTGAGGGTATGCACGTCGGCGTGAAGGTCACGCTGCGTCAGGACCGTATGTGGGAGTTCCTGGACCGCCTGTTCAACATCGCGCTGCCCCGTGTCCGCGACTTCCGCGGCATCTCGGCCGATGCGTTCGACGGCCGCGGCAACTACAGCCTCGGCCTCAAGGAGCAGATCATCTTCCCCGAGATCGAGTACGATAAGATCGAGAAGCTCCGCGGCATGAACATCGCCATCATCACCACCGCCAAGACCGATGAGGAAGCACGCGAGCTGCTCAAGCTCATGGGCGCCCCGTTCGTCACCAAAGCATAAGGGAGGAGCGACACAATGGCTAAGAAATCTATGATCCTCAAGCAGCAGGCGCCCGCGAAGTACTCCACCCGTCAGTACAACCGCTGCAAGATCTGCGGCCGTCCCCACGCTTACCTGCGCAACTACGGCATCTGCCGTATCTGCTTCCGTGAGCTGGCGTACAAGGGCCAGATCCCCGGCGTCCGCAAAGCTTCCTGGTAAAAACTTGCCGTCTGGCTTTGTGAGGTCGGCTTGCTGTATAGAAATACAGCGGCGCGCGGCGCACATCGCCTGACGAAAAATTTCCGCCCAGCGCTGAACCCTCGCGTTCAGCCCCAAACTTCCGTAAGTTCGCCCCGCGCAGCCGCAGCTGGATCTGCGGCTGCCGGTGCGCACTGAAATACGGTGCCGGTCCTTATGATCTGAGTTCCGGTGCCGCGCCCCGCCCATGCCTGTGCGTTTGACCCGGCGCGCATGCATGGCTCACCGCTTTTGTGCCGCTCGGCACCGCGGCCGTGCCGCCGCCTCCGGCGGCGACATGAAAATGGACCGCGCGTCACGAAAGCAAGCTTTTGCCCCTTCGCAGAAAGGGCAGGGATGACGAAAGGCCGCAGGGAATCAAGCATTCATGCGGAACCTCGCCGCCCAAACCGTATCATCGGTAACTTCTAACTAAGGAGGAAACAAACAATGCAGATCACCGATCCCATCGCCGATATGCTGACCCGCATCCGCAACGCTGGCAGCGCTCGGCACGAAACCGTGGACGTCCCGAATTCCAAGATGAAGAAGGCCATCGCCGAAATTCTTCTCGAGGAAGGCTACATCAAGAGCTTCCAGCTCATTGATGACGGCACGCAGGGCGTCATCCGCGTCACCCTGAAGTATCTCCCCGGCAAAGAGAAGGCCATCCAGGGTCTCCGCAGAGTCTCCAAGCCCGGCCTGCGTGTCTACGCCGGCGCTGACGAGCTGCCGCAGGTCCTGCGCGGCCTCGGCATCGCGATCATCTCCACCTCGAAGGGCATCATGACCGACAAGAAAGCGCGTGCGCAGCACGTCGGCGGCGAAGTCCTCGCGTTCGTGTGGTAAGGGAGGTACAGAACAATGTCTAGAATTGGTAGAGCTCCCATTGAGATCCCCGCAGGCGTTGAAGTCACCTGCAATGGCAACGTTGTCACCGTCAAGGGCCCGAAGGGCACCCTGTCGCACAACGTGCACCCGGACATGACCGTCACGGTCGAAGGCAACACCATCCACGTCACCCGCCCGAGCGATGACAAATTGCACCGCTCCCTGCACGGCCTGACCCGTACGCTGATCCACAACATGGTCATCGGCGTGACCGAGGGCTTCAGCAAGACGCTGGAGATCAACGGTGTCGGCTACAGAGCCGCAAAGGAAGGACAGAACCTTGTCATGCACCTGGGCTTCTCGCACACGGTCACCGTGTCCGAGACCGCGGACATCCAGATCGATGTCCCGAACCCGAACCAGGTCATTATCAAGGGTATCGACAAGGAAAAGGTCGGCCAGTTTGCAGCAGAAGTGCGCGCGAAGCGTCCGCCCGAGCCGTACAAGGGCAAGGGCATCAAGTACGATTACGAGCATATCCGCCGCAAAGAAGGCAAGACCGCCGCGAAGTAATTGGAGGTGTGCCTGAATGATTAAGAGACCGAATACGAAAGCGCAGCGCGTTCGCCGTCACCAGAGAGTGCGCGGCAAGATCTCCGGCACGGCCGAGAGACCGCGTCTGAGCGTGTTCCGCAGCGAAAACAACATTTATGCCCAGATCATCGACGATGTCGCCGGTAAGACGCTCTGCAGCGCCTCCACCGTGGAAAAGGGCTTTGAAGGCAATGGCGGCAACTGCGAAGCGGCAGCCAAGATCGGCAAGCTCATCGGCGAGCGCGCCGTGGCGGCCGGCATCACCGAGGTCGTGTTCGACCGCGGCGGCAATGTGTACCATGGCCGTGTCAAGGCTCTGGCAGAAGGCGCCCGTGAGGGCGGCCTGAAGTTCTAACGGGAGGAGGAAACGAAATGGCATATAACAATGACAGACGGGACAATCGCCGCAACCGCAGCGATGAGCCCCAGGAATTCACCGAAAAAGTCGTTGCCCTCAACCGCGTTTCCAAGACCGTTAAGGGCGGCCGCGTCGCAAAGTTCTCCGCACTCGTCGTCGTGGGTGACGGCAAGGGCCGTGTGGGCTTCGGCCTCGGCAAAGCAGCCGAAGTCTCCGAAGCGATCCGCAAGGGCCTGGAGGACGCTAAGAAGAACCTGACCACCGTGACCCTGCAGGGCACGACGATCCCGCACGAGGTCATCGGCGAGTTCGGCGCCGGCCGCGTGCTGCTCAAGCCCGCCGCACCCGGCACCGGCGTGATCGCCGGCGGCGCCGTGCGTGCCGTGGTCGAGGCTGCCGGCATCAAGGATATCCGTACCAAGTGCCTGCGCTCCAACAACCCGCAGAACGTCGTTACCGCAACGATGGAGGGTCTGAAGAGCATGCGCAGCGCTGCTCAGGTTGCTGCTGTACGCGGCAAGGCTGTAGAAGAACTGTAAGAAAGGGGTAACTTATAATGGCTAACATGAAGATTACCCTGAAAAAGAGCCTGGTCGGCCGCTTGGAGAAGCACATTGCGACCGCTCATTCTTTGGGGCTTAAGAAGATCAACGACGTAACCGTTCAGCCGGACAACGCGCAGACCCGCGGCAAGCTCCAGCAGATCGGCTACCTGCTCGAAGTTGTAGAGGAGGCGTAACCCATGAAGCTGCATGAATTAACGCCCGCCGCAGGCGCAACCAAGCCGGCATACCGCAAGGGCCGTGGCGCCGGTTCCGGCAATGGCAAGACCGCAGGTCGCGGTCACAAGGGCCAGTGGGCCCGTTCCGGCGGCGGTGTCCGTCCGGGTTTTGAAGGCGGTCAGATGCCTCTGGCACGCCGTCTGCCGAAGCGTGGTTTCCACAATATTTTCGGCACCACTTACGCACCGGTCAATGTTTCCGCTCTTGAGAAGTTTGAAGACGGCGCTGAGGTAACTGCAGAGATCCTCTGCAATGCCGGCATCGTTAAGAATGCTCTCGACGGCATCAAGATCCTCGGTAACGGCGCGCTCACCAAGAAGCTGACTGTCAAGGCAGCAGCATTCTCTGCGTCCGCAAAGGAGAAGATCGAAGCCGCAGGCGGAAAGGCCGAGGTGATTTAAGGTGTTTCAAACCCTTAAAAACGCCTGGGCTATGCCCGAACTGCGCAAGAAGATCCTGTATACTCTGTTTATCATCCTGATCTTCCGCTTCGGTTCGTGCATTCCGGTTCCGTTCATCGACACCCAGCTGCTTGCTCAGTATTTTGAGCAGGCAAGCACCAACGGTTCGATGCTCGGTTATCTGGATATGTTCTCCGGCGGCGGTCTGTCGCGTGCGACGATCTTCGCCATGAGCATTACTCCGTATATCAATGCGTCCATTATCCTTCAGCTGCTGACCGTCGCCATCCCCGCTCTCGAGCGCATGGTAAAGGACGGCGGCGAGGAGGGCCGCAAGAAGATCGCAAGCTGGACCCGCTACGTCGGCGTTCTGCTCGGCCTGCTGCAGGG
>OKUL01000588.1_pt1 | contig 18079 bp, 19 predicted proteins | sample 1606631 | NCBI WGS metagenome assembly OKUL01 (sample SAMEA3882518, study PRJEB24775) | human gut metagenome | biome: human-associated habitat; feature: intestine environment; material: feces | place: Netherlands | collected 2009/2010 | reverse complement strand
TTCCTCACGGCCCGCCAAAGACTTGGGGGGAACCCTGCGGCACACGATACGAACGATGCTGCGGAGTTATGACAGCCGCGCCAGCGGAGACCTGTTGTGTTCCCATCGTCAGGGGGCGTGGCAAATATGACGAGTAATCCGAACAGAATAACAGTAGCCGCACCAGGTTTTTATCCGGAGATTTCTTTCAGACTGGTGCGGCTGTTTAAGTATTAAGATATTAAGGAGGCGAGAGTGATGTTTGAAAAATTCCATCGAGGCGACATATATTCGGCTGATTTAAGCCCTGGTATCGGCTCCGAACAAAGTGGCTCTCGTCCTGTACTCATTCTTCAAAACAATGTGGGAAATTGTTTCAGTCCTACGATTATTATTGCAGCAATTACCAGTGTAAGCAAAAAAAGCAGAAAGTTCCCCACGCATTACCACTTAAATGACAGATGCGGTTTGGTGAAACCATCTGTTGTTATGCTGGAACAGATCAGAACAATCGACAAGTCGAGGTTAAAAAACTATATTGGTCATCTAAACAAGGATGACATGGAAAACATAAACAAGACGCTCTTGTGCAGTCTGGGGATTACATAAAAGTGCCGAAAGGCCGTATCATTTTCAGGCTGTGCAAGTAGAGTTATAATTTCGTTAGGAATTGCGGAGGTGATTCTGAATGGAGAATATCCAGAATAAAAGCGCATTGATTCCTTCAGATGAAATCCGGTCAGAAGAACTTCTGGCGGAACAAAAATTTGAAGCGTTTATCACTTCGCTGGCACATATCATCGAGAAATATGGTATGAGAGTGCTGGGCGAGGTTGACGGAGCTGCGTGAGAATCGCAGCTTTACATAGGATATTTTCCAAAAGTAAATTTTGGAGGTATGAATTATGAACCGATATGGAAAACGCTGTGTTTTGTATCCGAGGGTCAGCACAGAGATGCAAGTGGACGGATACAGCCTGGAAGGTCAAAAAAATATGCTGACACGATTTGCGGATCGTGAGGAAATGATCGTTGTTGATACTTATGAAGATGCCGGTAAATCCGGTAAATCCATTGAGGGACGGCCTGCCTTTCAAAAAATGCTCAGAGATATTGAGGATGGCTTGGACATTGACTATATTTTAGTGTATAAGCTGTCACGGTTTGGCCGTAATGCAGCGGATATACTTAACTCTTTGGAGTTGGTTCAATCTTATGGTGTAAATCTGATTTGCATAGAAGAAGGGATTGATTCCTCTCAGACAAGCGGAAAACTTTTGATTTCTGTACTATCTGCTGTGGCTGAGATTGAGCGTGAGAATATTATCGAGCAGACGATGAACGGGCGGCGCGAAAAGGCACGGCAAGGTGGATGGAATGGTGGCTTTGCTCCATACGGATATACACTGGAAGATAACAAGCTGATGATTGAAGAAACAGAGGCTGTGGCAATACGGAAGATTTTTGAATTATATACTTCATCGGAAATCGGTTTGGGTGGTATTGCGAATCAGTTGAACTTACAAGGTATACGGAAAATTCCGAGGCAGAATGGCACATTAGAGGATTGGACAGGACATTTTATTAAACTGATATTGGATAATCCGGTTTATTGCGGTAAAATTGCCTATGGACGGAGAACGAAGGAAAAAGTCAAAGGCACAAAAAACGATTACCAGATGAAAAGAAATGACGATTACATTCTGACAGAGGGACAGCATAAAGGAATCGTTAGTGAGGAGGTATGGGAAAAGGCTCATGCCAAGCGCCTTAGAACCGGAGTAAAGCAACCGTCAAAAATTGGGCGGGATCGAGTTCATTTGTTATCAGGTCTGCTGAAATGCCCGGTTTGTGGAAGTCCCATGTATACGAATAAACACGCATGGACAAATAAAGATGGCACTTACAAAGAAATTTACTATTATGTATGTAGTCGGAATAGGATGGTCCGGGGTAAGCATTGTGAATATAAGGCGATGCTGAAAAAGACCGATATTGAACCGATGGTCATTGAGGCAATTCGTGAGATCGTAAGGAATGAGGAATATGCCCAGGCCATTAAAAAACGGATTGGCGTTCAGATTGACACGAAAGCAGTGGATAAAGAACTGGAGGGCTATCAGGCAAAGCTGAAGGAAGTTGATCTGAATAAAACAAGATTGGAACGGGAAATTGACAGTCTCCCTGCTGATGCAAAATACCGGGAACGAAAGCTCCATGATATGACCTTGCGGTTAGATTCCCTATATGATGTCATTGTTGAGCTGGAGGAAAAAATCGAAGATGCCAGACTTCGGCGAGATGCAATTAAGCAGCAGGCAATTACTCTTGAGAATATTTACAAAATCATGGTGAATTTCGACTGCGTTTATAATATAACACCAGTTTACAACTTTATAAATGATAGACTTGTTGATGAATCAGCTGTTTTAAGGCCTTTGTCATGGCATTTGATTTTATATGTGTTTCGATATTTTTCACGAAAGTGGCAAAAAATATCTGACTGCGAATGCCCTGACTTAATTCAAAACGAAACTCCTGTACGCTTTTTGTACGGTACTCAGAAAAATGTTCGTTCTGATAGGGCAGAATCTTCATGGCACAGTAACTGATGTTAATCAGATTGACCAGCATTTCAATCCCTTTGCAGCTTCGCACCATATAGTTACAAAAAGACCAGAACGTTTTCTGTTCATAGTAGCTTGTTTCAATATTCCAGCGTAACGAATATAGCAACAGTGGAATGTATTTCATACGGTCACTTCCGGTCTGGTTCAATGGTGCTTTTTCCTGCCATGCACAGAAAATCTGCAGATCTTCCGGGAAAATGGTACTGAAAAACAGTCGTTTTGTACCATGTTCTTTTTCTGTGGCAGTGACATAGGCAAGGACTTCCCTATTGCCAAAGATCTTAGCGAGAACCCGGCGGACACCGGTATAATAATCACCAATCTTTTCATTGGAAAACGTAAAATCTGTTTCAACAGAAAGATGTTTTCCATGTTTGGCAGGACGTCCCCGACGACCGGTCTGTGCAGGTGCAAGATCATACATGACAGAATCAATCCTTGCATTGCCAATCAGATCCAGATTCGGATATTCATCAACGATGGATACCAGATTTTGTTTTGTATACCAGCTGTCACAAAGGATGATGACATGATCTTTGCTGTGAAATTCAGGCATAACCTGCCGGATCATGGAGGCTGCCAGTTCCAGTTTAGATTCTTTTTTCTGCCACATACGATAGCCAAGAGGAACGGAAAGATAAGATACTTTATCCCTATTCCAGACAGGTACGCAGAGCATGACACTCACAAAGCAGTGTCCATTCAGATAGTTGGAACCGTTGTGTGCAGCATGGTCAAACAGTTTTGAAACATTTTCAAATTTTGTGCCAAATTTAGATACCATCGTATCATCCACGCACAGAAATACAGGCTGCGTCTGCAATGAATCCGGTATCAGCTTCAAAGTAATCCTGACAGTGGTATTCATAAATCTGGAATAATCAACCTTTGCATAGGAACATACATAATAAAATACATTCAGTGATTTCTCCGTTATTCCGGATAAAAAATGCTGATACAGAAACCGGATGGAATGTGCAGATTCTAAGGTCAGTATGGATAATATCAGCAGAAATAAGGTATCTGCTGTCGGAACAGAAAAAGTTTCAAAATAAATCAAAAAATATTGATGAAGTCTACCAATCAGTGTTTTTTCGTTGTATAATGTTTTTGTCGTACAGGGTCACTTTCCTTTGTAATGTTTTGGGTCAAATTCTACCCCGATGATGTGCAGAAAGTTTTGTTTGCCAGAACGTTCGGCTGTGTCATCGCTTCGGCATCTTGATCAGCTGTACCTCAGGTAAATGGAGAAGAGAAGCTTAACTTGAGCATGGTAAGCGATGAGATTCCTGCAGGCGCAAAGCTTTACTAAGAAGCGATGAGATCAAAAGCAAAACGATGTCCTGTCTGTGGTGGTGCTATGAAACAGCAGTTCATTGGATTAAGACATTGCAAATGCGGTATCAGTTGGAAGATATCCGGACAAAGGGTGATATATCCAGTAGAATAGTATAAGAAGGTATGATGGTATGAAGATATTAGTAATTCCTGATGTTCATCTTAAACCGCAGATGTTTAAACAGGCTACAGCTCTTATGCATCAGGGAATTGCTGATCGAGCGGTATGTCTGATGGACATCCCTGATGATTGGGACAAGCAATATAATGTCGGACTTTATGAAGAAACTTATGATGAGGCTATTCGGTTTGCAAAAGCATTTCCGGAAACGGCCTGGTGCTACGGGAATCACGATTTGAGTTATCTGTGGCATTGTCTGGAGAGCGGTTATAGCTCCATGGCTTCAATGACAGTGCAAAGAAAGTTGTTGGATTTGCGAGAGGCTGTTCCAGAAGATAATCCCATTAAATATGTTCAGAGAATAGACAATGTTCTCTTTTCTCATGGAGGCGTACTGAATTTCTTTGTAGAGGAATATGTTCCGCGAGCAAAATATAATGATGTGGATGCTGTGCTAGAGACGATTAATCAGCTCGGAAGAATCGAGATGTGGAATGATGCATCGCCGATCTGGCTGAGACCACAGCATTCAAAAATGAGATTATATAAGCCACGTAAGTTGTTGCAGGTTGTAGGTCATACACCTATGGATGCAATTACGAAAGAGGGAAATCTGATTAGCACGGATGTGTTTTCAACTTACAGAGATGGAAAGCCGATTGGAACAGAGGAGTTCCTCTTGCTCGATACAGTGACATGGGAATACTGCGGAATTAAGATGTAGAATCCGATACGTAATTGGATGCATATTATAACAGACATTATTACGATGATGTCCGGGGAACGAGTGAAAGTAAAAACGAAATCGTATCAGAATGATATGGTGACATTTAAAAATAAAGATGACGTTTTAACTGCACTGATTCACTTAGGCTATCTGGCATACGATCGAAGAGAACAGATGGCGTACATTCCAAATGAAGAAGTCCGCAGCGAGTTCACGGATGCGGTAAAAGAACATCAGTGTATCATTGAGAAGTATGAAAAATAAAAAGGAGTATGAAAAAATGTATTACGTACCAGACGGAACCAAAACATGTGGTTATTATGAATGCAAGAAATGCGGCAACCGCTTTTTATCCCTTCAGACGATGGAAAAAATCCCATGCCCGGACTGCGAGGCGGAGGTGGATTATGAAATCGGACCTGGCGAATCTTTGGAGGATGTGCTGGACACCGCAGTGCTGCTGCAAAAAATTGAGGGCGAAGAGGAAGTGGAAAAGATGGATGCACTCTTAAGTCTTGCGATTACCGGCGGAGATTTTGACTGGATCTGACATAACAGAGCTTTTTTCAAACACGCTCCAGACAGGTAGCGGATATTTGATGAATGCCAAGTCTGGCGTTCGCTCTGAATTTTCACAGAATTTTGCCGGAGTTTTTCCGCGATTTTAAAAGAAAACAAAGAAATTTCAAAGGTTCATGAGAAAAATATTCAGAAACAACCGAAAAAACATCGGTGAAATTGTGTAAAATTGACAGAACCGATGCAAAAGACCGGAAATCATCGAAAAATTTAAGGATTGACAAAAAGCGGGAATTCCGCTAGAATGTGCCTATGTTGAAAAACAGCAGAGAAAAAGAATAGAGTAAAGATAACGCAACGGAGCGGTTCTGGGAATAGAATCGCTCCGTTTGTAATTTTCTCCCTTTCTCCAAGGTTTTATTTCTCCCAAAAAACACTCTCAGAAAACCGGAAAACGCTCTGTCTGTTTTTCAAGATAAACTCCATATAAGTAATGGATTCGCGAAGGCGCGGTACGAAGGGAAAGCTTCGTGCCGCGTTTTTCAATCCAAAGGAGAAACGTCAGTAAAGAGTTCGCAACGGGGCGATCTGGAAGGAAGACTTCCAGGTCGCCTTTTGATTTTACCGGAAAGGAGAAAGTCCGATGGAAAACACAAACGTCTTATTTGACCGAAAGCGTCTGGTCCGGCTGATCGTTCCCTTGATTGTGGAACAGGTGCTGGCCGTTACCGTCGGTATGGCAGATATGGTGATGGTATCCGGGGCCGGTGAAACGGCTGTTTCCGGAATCTCACTTGTCAATACGATCTGTGTACTGCTGATCGTGATTTTCACATCGATGGCAAGCGGCGGTTCCGTTGTCGGAGCACAGTTCCTCGGAAGCGGGGATAAGAAAACAGCGTGTCACGCAGCCGAACAGCTCGTGATGATCTGCGGCATTTCCTTTTTCGGAAACCGTTGGATTCTCCGGGTAGTCTACGGATCGGTGGAAGAGCAGGTTATGGCCTACGCGGTGGAATACTTCTTCATTACATCGCTTTCGTTTCCGTTTCTTGGAATCTACAATGCGGGGGCGGCGCTTTTCCGGGTTATGGGAAACTCAAATATTTCAATGGTTACTTCCATCGTGATGAATGCGCTGAACATCATCGGAAATGCTGTTTTTGTTTTCGGCTTTGACATGAAGGTCATCGCAAACAGCCGTCACAAAAAGACGGGGCCGCAGTATGACGGCATCGAGCAGGTCAGCATGGAAGAAATTTTCGAACGGTCGGATGTGATCTCCATTCACTGTCCGCATACGAAGGAAACAGAAAACCTGCTGAACCGTGAAGCATTTGCCAAAATGAAGGACGGTGTCATCATTATCAACACCGCACGGGGAATCATCATCGATGAGGAGGCGCTTCTTGAGGCGCTGGAATCGAGAAAGGTTTATATGGCAGGACTCGATGTTGTCGCAAATGAGCCGCCGCAGTATCAGATTCCGCTGATGCAGTCGCCGTACACCTTTATTACTTCCCATATCGCCTGGCAGCCGAAGGCAGCAAGACTCCGCGCAGTAGATCTGGCGGTGAAAAACTTCCGGTCTTACCTGGAGGGAATGCCGACGAGTGTGATTAATTAAAAACAGCGGATTGTGAAAACAGCTGCAAAAAAACGACTGTAAAAACAGCAGAGCTGCGGAACAGTCCAGGCATGAAAGAAGAGGTTAGAAAATCTGTCAGAAAACAGATTTCTATATAGAAGCAGCAGAGCCGGTAAATGAATGGAAGAGAAAACCGGGAAGGCGGATAAAAAAGAAATCCGCAGCCGGAAAAATCAGAAGCTGTACAGGAGCCGGTTCGGAAAGGGAGGGAAAATCATGAAAAAGCTGGAAATTGTAATTCGTCCGGAGAGCCTCGAAAACCTGGAGCTACTCCTCGAGGAGCAGAAGGCAAATGGTATGATGATCACAAATATCCTTGGATATGGAAATCAGAAGGGATATCGTCAGATGTACCGCGGAGCGGAAATCGTGGCCAAAATGCTTCCGAAAGTTAAAGTGGAAACCGTTGTGGAGGATGACAAGGTTCCGAAAATCGTTGATTTTGTTGTGAAAAACCTGTCAACCGGAAACTACGGCGATGGAAAAATTTTCGTTTACGATGTTGAAGATGCAGTGCGGATCCGAACGGGCGAGCACGGCGAACAGGCACTTTAAAAAATCTGAAAGCTACCGTTTCAGAGATGACCGTTTCAGAAGATCTGCAGACGGGAACAGGTAAGATGGGAATGAGGAGGAACTTATTATGGAAAACACACAGGTATTACTCAATATCGTATGGACCATGGTCGGAGCCTTTCTGGTGTATTTTATGCAGGCCGGATTTGCCATGGTGGAGACAGGATTTACAAGAGCGAAAAACTCTGGAAACATTCTGATGAAGAATATGATGGATTTCGTGCTCGGCTCTATTTTCTTCTTTATCATTGGATTTGCGCTGATGTTCGGAGGAAGCAATGCCTTTATCGGAACAGCAGGTTTCTTTCATCCGAAATCGCTGGCAGATGCAGACGGCATGTTCAACGGACTGCCGATCGGCGTATTCATGATTTTCCAGACCGTGTTCTGTGCAACATCGGCAACGATTGTATCAGGAGCTATGGCAGAGAGAACCAAATTTATCTCTTATCTGATTTACTCCGCAGCGATCAGCGTTTTCATTTATCCGATCACCGGACACTGGATCTGGGGAGGCGGCTGGTTAAGCCAGATCGGGTTCCATGATTTTGCAGGATCTACCGCAGTTCATATGGTCGGCGGTCTGTGTGCCCTTGCCGGTGCAAAAATGGTCGGACCTCGTATCGGAAAATACACAAAAGAGGGAAAACCGGTTGCTATTCCGGGTCATAACCTTCCGCTTGGAGCACTTGGTGTCTTTATCCTCTGGTTCTGCTGGTTCGGATTTAACTGTGGATCTACCACAGCAGCAACCTATAATCTTGGCGACATTGCCATGACTACAAACCTTGCGGCAGCAGCAGCAACACTTGTTACCCTGATTGTTACCTGGGTACGTTATGGAAAACCGGATATCAGTATGACAATGAACGGCGCACTGGCCGGACTGGTAGCTATTACAGCAAGCTGTGATGTAGTCAATGATTACGAGGCACTGTTCATTGGAGCAGTTGCAGGTGTTGTCGTTGTATTCGCAGTTGAATTCTTTGATAAAGTCGTAAAAATCGATGACCCGGTTGGTGCAATCAGTGTACACGGTGTCTGTGGAGCACTCGGAACCTTATTCACCGGTATTTTCGGCGAGGGATGCAGCTTTATCACCCAGATGATCGGTTTTGTAGCAGTTGCAGCATATACCCTGATCCTGGCGTTCATTCTGTTCTTCGTCCTGAAAAAGACCATCGGACTTCGCGTAACCGAGAAGGAAGAGATCGACGGATTGGATATGCACGAGCACGGATGCAGCGCTTATGCAAACTTCCACTTCCATAATGATAAATAAAAAAGGATCAATAAAAAAGGTGGTGCGGATATGAAAAAGCTGACAGTTATTGTCAAACCCGCGAACCGGGAGGATGTCATCGACATCATGGAATCGTGTGCCGTGTACGGCGTGATGGAAACGGATATCACCGGATATGGAAACCAGAAGGGTTACCGGGTGATGTACCGTGGAACCATGAGCGGACCGAATGTACTGATGAAATGCAAATTCGAGACCGTCGGTGACGATAAGACAATTGAAGTATTAAAAGGCTTTCTGGAAAAGAAGCTGTGTACCGGAAATATCGGAGACGGAAAGATTTTTGTCGAGAAAGTGGCAGACGTCATCCGGGTTCGTACCGGCCAGCGCGGCGAGGAAGCATTATAAAAACAAAAGACAGTAAAAAGGTGCAAAGAGGCAGCCAGAGCAGATCGTTCGGCTGCCTCTTCTGAGCTAAAAAAGCCGGAACGGGAGGAATGCTGCATGGTAAGATACATCATAAAACGTTTATTCATCGGAGTGGTGACGATCTGGGCACTGATCACCATTACCTTTTTCCTGATTCGGATTATGCCGGGCAGCCCGTTCGAGGCGGATAATCTTTCCCAGAGCGCGATTGAACAGCTCGAATCGACCTACGGACTGGATGAACCCATGTGGAAACAGTATATTCTTTACATGGAAAATCTGATGCACGGAGATCTCGGCATTTCCTATAAAAAGAACGTTTCTGTTAATACACTGATCGCAAGAGGATTTCCGTACACGCTAAGCATCGGACTTCTCTCTATTGCGGTATCTGCATTCCGGGCTGGATCGGCATGGCTCGTCAGGTAAGAGGCCAGCTGATCGCCTTAAAGGAGCAGGAGTTTTCCATGGCAGCACTCGTCATCGGAGCAAGTGATGCGAGAATTCTCTTCCGTCACCTTTTGATCAATGCCATCGGACCGATCATTGTACAGATTACCTTCCTTGTTCCGAATGCCATTTTTACCGAAGCCTTCTTAAGCTTCATCGGAATCGGCATTTCCGCTCCGATGGCAAGCTGGGGTTCCATGGCACAGGATGCCCGTCAGGTGCTTACCATGCACCCGGGACAGCTGCTTTTGCCGACCATCTGCATCTGTATCACCATTTTCTCCCTGAACTTCCTCGGCGAGGGAATCGGCGATGCCTTTAATCCAAAGAAAACCAGGGGGTAAAGCGTATGAGTTTACTCGAAATCAGCCATCTCACAACAAAATTTGAAACGCAGCAGGGAACCGTCAGCGCAGTCCGCGATGTTTCCTACCATCTGGAAGAGGGCGAGGTGCTTGGTATTGTCGGCGAGTCCGGTTCCGGAAAAAGTGTCGGCATGCTGACCCTGATGGGGCTTCTGGCATCGAACGGCAGAGTGGAAGAAGGAGAGATCCTTTTCGACGGAGAAAACATTTCTCCGCCGCACACAAAGGACCGGAAAGAAAAACGAGCTTATGAAAAGAAAATGCAGCAGATCCGCGGAAACCGCATCGGCATGATTTTCCAGGATCCGATGACATTTCTGAATCCGATCCTGAAAATCGGAATTCAGATGACAGAGGGAATTCGAAAGCATCAGAATTGCTCCAAAAAAGAGGCGGAAGCGAAAGCCATTGAGCTGATGCGGCAGGTTGGAATTCCAAGTCCGGAAAAACGGCTCGATCAGTATCCGTTCGAATTTTCCGGCGGTATGAGGCAGAGAATCATCATTGCGACGGCTCTGGCGTGTGACCCGAAGCTGATTATCGCAGATGAGCCGACAACCGCACTGGATGTGACCGTACAGGCACAGATTCTGGAGCTTTTGAAAAAGCTGACGAAGGAAAAAGGAACCTCCGTTATTATGATTACCCACGACCTCGGCGTTGTCGCTTCTATGTGCGACCGGATTGCCATTATGTACGCCGGACAGATCGTAGAAGAGGGAACCGTCGATGAGATTTTCTACGAACCGCATCATCCGTACACGAAAGGTCTTCTGAACAGTATCAACAACTCGGCAAAGGATAACGACGAGCCGCTCGTTCCGATTCCGGGAACACCGCCGGACCTCTTAAAGCTTCCGAAGGGCTGCGCATTTATGAGCGCTGTCCTTACACCATGAAGATCTGTGAGGTACAGGCCTCTCCGGTGACAACCTACAGCGAGACGCACTGCTGCAGATGCTGGCTGGAATGTATGGATGAAACAAAAATCACAGTTTCCGGGGAGGAGGCGGCACTGGAGGACTCTATGGCGGGAAGTCATTTTTATCCTGATTTTGCAGCAGTACTGCTGAAACAGAAGGTAGCGGAGCAGTACGGATTAAAAGCAGAAAATGTACTGACAGGCGCCGGATCGAGTGCGATGATCGATATGATCGGACTGACCTTTCTGGACGATGGAGATGAGGTGCTATTTTCCGCGCCGACCTACGGAGCATTTGCCGACATGGCGTATTTAAATGGCGGTGTGCCGGTCTCCGTACCGGTAACCGAAGAGCAGAAATTTAATCTCCCTGCCATGAAAGAAAAAATCGGTGAAAAAACAAAAATCGTGGTGATCTGCAATCCGAATAACCCGACCGGAACGTATGTGCCGATCGGGGAGCTGGAGGCATTCGCAGATACCCTTCCGGAGGACGTGCTGCTGGTGATGGATGAGGCATACATGGAATTTGCCACCGAGCCGGACTGCTGCAGTATGGTCGATTATATGAAAGCGCATCCGGAAAAACCGATTCTGGTTCTCCGCACCTTTTCCAAATATTATGCGATGGCAGGCCTTCGTGTCGGCTATGCGCTGGGCTCCGAAGAGCTGATTGGAATCATGCGGAAATGTTCCGCTTCCTGGAACCTGAATGTCTGTGCACAGAAAGCGGCAGAGTGAAAAAGGTTTTACGGTAAACGTTAAAAGATAGAATGAAAGAGAAAAAGACCGGATGAGAAGTAAAAAATCCGGTCTTTTTCTGCTGGTATGAGAACAGAAAAAGCGGATCAGCAGGTTGCATATTTCAGGTAAAAAAGGTATACTTATAAGTGATGAAAAGAGAAATATGTTAGCAGCAGCTAATAAGAAAAAAACAGAGAAAAAACATGGTTTTTGCAAATTAGTGCTTGCCATTCCATGAAAATTGGAATATTATATGTGCAAACGCCTATAGATGAAAAAAGATGTATCACATCCTGAAAGGGGAAAGAAAATATGCTTTTTAAAACATACCAGAAGATCACGACGTTATTTAAAGAACATCATGGATATATGAGCTTCGCAGACCTCAGAGATCATCAGGTGACCGTACTGCAGCTGGCAGAAATGGAAGAGGAAGGAAATCTGGAACGATTTGCACGCGGCTGGTACTGGTGCAAGGACTGTGGTTATGAAAAACCGGAAGACTATCAATATATTGAAATTGCGAAAGTAAACCCACGTGCAGTCATCTGCATGGACAGTGCTGCATGGCTTGCCGGAATGCTGAAAGAAGAGCCGGCTACGATTGCAGTTGCAACAGCACGGACAGACCGAAAAAAAATGGATCTGGAAAATTTTGAAATCAGACGTTTTTATTTCCAGAATGCCGATGTCCCGGGCGAAATCTGTGAGAAAAAGACAGAGTTTGGTTCCTACAAATATTATTCTCCGAAGAGAACCTTTTGTGACTGTCTGCGCATGAACAACAAGATGCCGGAGGAAGTAAAAGAAGAAATCCTCACCTGGTGCCGGAAACAGAAATATTCCAAAGAAGAGATTCTGGAATACGCGAACAAGCTCCGTGCGGTAAAAAATATCGAGGAAGAGTATCAGAAATAAAATTTCACAGGAATAGATAAGGGAAACTCCCGACGGAAGATCTTATACGAGAAATTCTGCCGGGAGTTTCTGCGTGTATATCGGATGGTTACGCATACACGATTTCCTCGTATGTTCCCCTGTGTCATTCGCAAAAATCGCATAAAATGAGAAGCAAAGAGCAATACTTGACTAGCCGAACGGGAAACGTGGCGATACAATAGAGGCAACAAATTTCGGGAGGATTTTACCTATGAGTAAAGAGACGAGAGAGTATGCAAAACAGCTGGTTTCCCAGATGACGCTGGAAGAAAAAATGAGCCAGATGGTCTATCAGTCACCGGCGATCGAGCGTCTTGGCATTCCGGCATACAACTGGTGGAATGAAGCGCTGCACGGCGTGGCAAGAGCTGGTGTGGCAACGGTATTTCCGCAGGCTATTGGCCTTGCAGCAACGTTTGATAAAGAGCTGCTGCAGGAGATCGGTGATGTTGTTTCTACTGAGGGACGTGCAAAATTCAATGAGTTTTCGAGAAAAGGCGACCGCGGCATCTACAAAGGCCTGACCTTCTGGGCACCGAACGTCAACATTTTCCGTGATCCGAGATGGGGCCGCGGCCATGAGACATATGGTGAGGACCCGTATCTGACTGGTGAGCTCGGATGCGCCTACATCCGCGGATTACAGGGACCGGACCCGGATCACCCGAAGGCAGCGGCGTGTGCCAAACATTTCGCCGTCCACAGCGGCCCAGAGGCGATCCGCCATGAGTTTGACGCAAGAGTCAGCAAACATGATCTGTATGACACCTATCTGTATGCCTTCAAACGCTGTGTCAAGGATGCAAAAGTCGAGGCAGTCATGGGCGCGTATAACCGTGTCAACGGTGAACCGGCATGCGGAAGCAAGACATTGTTAAAGGACATCCTGCGCGATGAGTTCGGCTTTGAAGGCCATGTTGTCTCCGACTGCTGGGCAATCATAGATTTCCATGAGCACCACAGAGTGACCAAAAATGTAGAGGAGTCCGCAGCGCGTGCCGTCAACAACGGCTGTGACCTGAACTGCGGCGTTGCTTTCCTGCATCTGCCGAAAGCATACGAGGATGGCCTGGTATCCGAAGAGGCAATCACCGCGGCAGTTGAGCGCCTGATGGAAATCCGCATCCGCCTCGGTATGATGAAAGACTATCCGTCACCGTACGAAGATCTGTCCTACGATCTAGTCGAGTGCAAAGAGCATGTTGATCTGTCCGTCGAGGCAGCGAGAAGAAGTATGGTTCTGCTGAAAAATGAAAACAACATGCTGCCGCTCGATGTGAAGAAGATCCGCAGTATCGCTGTGATCGGACCGAACGCGAACTCGAGAGCAGCGCTGGTTGGAAACTATCAGGGAACATCGTCCAGATACATCACACCGCTGGAAGGAATTCAGCAGTATGTCGGTGATGATGTGAGAGTGACATACGCAGAGGGCTGCCATCTGTATAAAAATAAAGTCGAAGGACTCGGCGAGGACAAAGACCGTTTCAAAGAGGCTGTCATTGCCGCTGAGCATGCAGACGTTGTCGTTCTGTGCCTTGGACTTGATGCAACTGTTGAGGGCGAGGAAGGCGATGCCGGAAACGAATACGCGAGCGGCGATAAGCTGGGCCTCAATCTGCCGGGTTTACAGGAGGAACTGCTTGAGACAATCACAGCGGTTGGAAAACCGGTAGTCCTCGTTCTCTCGGCAGGAAGTGCCATCGACCTGTCCTGGGCCGAGGAGCATGTACCGGCTATTCTTGACAGCTGGTATCCGGGTGCGCGCGGCGGAAAAGCCGTGGCAGAGGCGCTGTTCGGCGATTATGCACCGAACGGAAAACTGCCGGTGACTTTCTATCAGGGAACGGAAAATCTGCCGGAGTTCACCGATTACAGCATGGCAGGACGAACCTACCGCTATACTGATAAAAATATTCTGTATCCATTTGGATATGGACTGACGTATGGAACAATTTCCTACAGCGGCGCAAAAACGGAACAGGAGACGAGCGCGGTGCTCGACGATGTGACCGTGTGCACGAAGGTGAAGAATGAGAGTGCATATCCGCTGCATGAGAGCGTAGAGGTTTATGTGAAATACAAAAACGCACAGCCGGGTGAGCCAGGCTTCCAGTTAAAAGGCATCGCGTGCGTGGAACTGCAGGCAGGAGAAGAAAAAGAGGTTTCCGTGACACTGCATGCAAGAGATTTTGCTGTTATCACAGAGGACGGCGGATGTGTCGTACGGCCGGGCGAGTATGAAATCTCCATCGGCGGACAGCAGCCGGGCGAAAGAAGCCGCGCGCTAACAGGACGTGAGACAGAGATTCTGACGGTCAGAAAAGAAGGAAATGAAGAGAACGTCGAGTATTAAATAAAAATTGAAAAACGAAGAGGGAAGTGGAATCGTCTGCCTCCCTCTTTTGGTGACAGAATGGAGAGACAGGATATGAGTACATTATGGTATACAAAACCAGCCGCAGAGTGGGAGGAAGCACTGCCGCTCGGCAATGGACGGCTTGGTGCGATGATCGCTGTACCGCCGCGAACTCGATCTGGACCGCGCGGTCTGCCGTGTGCAGGATGTGCTGGCAGAGAAAATTACCGAAAAGCTGGAGCGTGCGATGGCACGGGAGTATGGCGAGCTGCTGGCGGAGCATGAGAAGGATTACCGGGAGTTTTACGACCGTGTGGCATTATCTTTGCCGGAAAAAGAGGAAAATGCCGCGCTTCCGACCGACGAGCGTCTGCAGAGGATCATAAGCGGCGGTACGGACGAAGGGCTTGCAAAGCTGTTGTTTGACTACGGACGGTATCTGCTGATCGAGTGTAGCCGCTCAGGCGATCTTCCGGCGACGCTGCAGGGCATCTGGAACAAGGATTTCATGGCGCCGTGGGACAGCAAATATACGATCAACATCAATACGGAAATGAACTACTGGCCGGCAGAGGTCTGCGCACTGCCGGAATGCCACACGGCACTCTTTGATCTGATCGGGCGGATGAGGGAGCACGGGCGGAGTATTGCGCGCAGGATGTACGGCTGCCGTGGCCTTATGGCGCATCACAATACCGATCTTTACGGAGACTGCGCGCCACAGGACAACTGGATTCCGGCGACGATCTGGACAATGGGAGCTGCCTGGCTCTGCACGCATCTGTGGATGCATTATTCCTATACGCAGGATCTGGAATTTTTGAAATGGGCCTACCCGGTGATGGCGGAAGCGGCGCTGTTTTTCGTGGACTTTCTGGAGGAAAAGGACGGCTATCTTGTAACAAACCCGTCCCTGTCGCCGGAAAATGTTTATATTCTGCCAAGCGGTGAGCAGGGCTGCTGCTGCATGGGAGCGACCATGGATCTGGAGATTCTGCGCGAGCTGTTTACCGGCTGCAAAAAAGCGGCAGAGATTCTCGGGGATGCTGTGGATGAGGCGGAAATTCCAGACGTTTCGGATATGCGGAAATTACAGAAGGAGATCAATGCGGCGCTCGAAAAGCTGCCGCCGATCCGCATCGATTCCACAGGAAGAGTCATGGAATGGATGGAGGAGTACGAGGAAGCAGAGCCGGGACATCGCCATGTGTCGCAGCTGTACGGCCTGTATCCGTCCGATCAGATCTCGATGGATAAAACACCAGAGCTTGCCGCCGCGGCTGCGGAAACCCTGCGTGTACGCCTTGCAAACGGCGGCGGCCACACGGGCTGGAGCCGGGCATGGATCATCAATTTTTATGCGAAGCTGTGGGATGGTGAAAAAGCGTGGGAGAACATTTGCCAGATGCTGGCAAAATCCACCTATGCCAATCTTTTTGACCGCCACCCGCCGTTCCAGATAGACGGAAACTTCGGTGTGACCGCGGCGATTGCACAGATGCTGGTGCAGAGCAGGGAACACAAAATCATTCTCCTTCCGGCGCTGCCGAAGGCGTGGGATCACGGTGAAGTGAATGGTCTGCGTCTGGTTGGAAATGCATCGATTGCACTTGCGTGGAAAGACGGAAGGCTGCTGCAGTGCCGGGTGACGGCAGATCAGGCGTATAAAGGGGAAATCGTGTACGGCAGCGTGCGCCGCACGGTAAAACTGAAAGCGGGCGAGACCATAGTACTGGATGAGCGTCTGCAGGAAATAGAAGAATAAACACAAAAGCGCCGGGCAGAGTGATATGTGCCCGGCGCTTTTGCGCAGATACAACTTATGACGGATCGGAAGAAAAGGAAGCGAGCTCAGCCAGCAGCAGATTATAATAATGTTCGGCATAGCGGCAGAGATAATCAGGCGCGCCCTGATACGAACCGGTCTCTAAAAAGGAAGCTGCTGCACAGGTGCGGCAGATCGGCCGGAAACGGCATTGCCGGCATTTTGTGCTAAGTGAAAGACTCCGGGCTTTTGCGGAAACCATTTCCCAGGCTGCCAAAAAGCCGAGATCGAAGGCCGGCGCCGACAGCTCTGAAAGCATGACACAGGGGAAAAGCCGTCCCTGCCAGTTGATAAAGAAAGAGCAGTTCCCGGCAAGACAGGAAATGTGGCCGTCGCCCCGCGGGAAAGCAGGGTCGTTGACACGGCGGACGGATTCCCGGACATATTGCCGGAAAATATCGGCGTCCAGCTGCAGCTTCAGTGCCTGAAAGGCCAACGCAGCAGCGTCCTCTGGGAGCAGGCGTACCTGTGCATCGAAGGGGAGAGAGCGTTCCCGGACGGCGGGCATCATGTAGTGATCGGCGTGAACAGGGACACCGAGCTCTTTTCCGAGGGCAAAAATTCTGGAAAAATCCTGCGGATTCTTTTTGGTCACGGAGCAGCTGATCTTCACATCCACGTTTCGTGCGCGGAGCAGCCGGACTGCGCGAAGGGTCTGATCGAAGCCCTGCGGAAAATGGCACAGACGGTCGTAGGAAGCGGCATCGGCACCATAGAGCGTGATGTTGATGCGGCGCGGCGGGTATGTGGCAAAAAAATCAGCCCAGGCTTCGTCCAGCAGGGTTCCGTTTGTATTGATGGTGAGAATCATGCCCAGATTTCGAAGCCTGCGATACAGCGTTTTAAAATCCGGAAAGAGCAGCGGCTCCCCGCCGGTCAGAAGAAGAAAAACGGTACCGGCCTTCTGCATCTGCTCTGCAAGGCGAACCCATTCCTCCACCGTGCGAAGCCGTCCCTGCCGTTCCATTTCCGAGCGGGACAGCCGGACATAGCACATGTCGCAGTTCATATTGCAAAGCGGCAGAAGCTCAAGCGCACCGGTAACGGGAATGTGCTTCTGGCGGGCTTTCTGGAGAAGGGAACGTTCAAAGGTCGAAGCGTCGTCCATATAGTTCATAAAAATTCCTCCGAAAAAACAAAAACCGGTCCGGAGCGTGTCTGAAAAATCATTTCCGACACGCTCCGGAGGACCGGAGATGAAACGAATCAGGCAAGTCCCCTGCTTCTATTGCGTGAAGCAATAAGCAGTGGGTTGGGATTTGCTT
>OKUL01000574.1_pt1 | contig 18475 bp, 19 predicted proteins | sample 1606631 | NCBI WGS metagenome assembly OKUL01 (sample SAMEA3882518, study PRJEB24775) | human gut metagenome | biome: human-associated habitat; feature: intestine environment; material: feces | place: Netherlands | collected 2009/2010 | reverse complement strand
ATGCATTTACACCGATTAAATTAGGGATGATCGCAACAACAGGATATGAGAACTTTATCTGTATCGGAGAATTATGTTCTAATATGGCACAGGGTGCAGCCTCCCTTGCAGTTGCGCTTCGAAGCAAAAACAAAGACTTTAAACAGATCGCAGGATCTTCTGCGTTTTCAGCATTATTTGCTGGTATCACAGAACCTGCACTTTATGGTGTAACACTTCGTTTAAAACGACCAATGTTAGGAGCATGTATTGGTGGTGCTGTTGGTGGATTAGTCGGTGGATTTTTCCAAATGAAATGTTTTGGAATTGCAACACCAGCAATCGTAACGATTGTTAAGTATGTAGAAAAAGGAAAACCACAGACATTATTATTTGCAGCACTCACAATTTTGGTTACAGTAGTTGTTACATTTGTTGCAACACTGATTATTGGCTTTGAAGATATTGTAGATGAAGATGATGATTTAGATTTTGTAGAAGAATCTAATGCACAGTTATTAGATAATGAGATCAGCATTACAAGTCCAGTTAAAGGGAAAGTGATTCCTTTAACAGAAGTGAAAGATTCAACATTTGCGCAAGAAATCTTAGGAAAAGGAGCAGCGGTCATTCCTGAAAAAGGAGTTGTCTATGCACCATTTGACGGAAAAGTAGATGCTGTTTTTGAAACAGGACATGCATTAGGATTAGTAAGTGAAGATGGAGTAGAACTTTTGGTACATGTAGGAATCGATACAGTAAATTTAAAAGGAAAATATTTTACTCCAAAGAAAAAATCTGGAGATACAATGAAAAAAGGGGATATCTTACTAGAATTTGATATTGACAAGATTAAAGCAAATGGATACGATGTAACAACACCGATCATTATTTCCAATACAGAACAATTTGCAAAAGTTAAAGCATGTGAAGATAAAGTAGTAACAAAGGAAAGTAAATTATTAAGTGTACAGTAGCAGAAAGGAAGCGTAACATTTATGGAAGAAATGAAAGTTACAAAATTTCCAGAAGGATTTTTGTGGGGAAGTGCTTCAGCTGCCTATCAGATTGAAGGCGGCTGGAGAGAAGATGGAAAAGGGATCACAAACTGGGATCAATTTGTAAGGATTCCAGGAAAAACATATAAAGCGACAACTGGAGATGTTGCAGTTGACCATTATCATCGCTACAAAGAAGATATCGCGTTGATGGCGGAAATGGGATTAAAAACTTATCGTTTTTCTGTTTCATGGGCAAGAATCTATCCGGAAGGAAGAGGAGAGGTCAATCCCAAAGGAATTGAGTTTTATGAAAATATTATTGATGAATGTTTAAAATATGGGATTGAACCAATGGTGACAATCTACCATTGGGATCTTCCTCAGGCATTAGTGGATCTCTATGGAGGATGGGAATCTGAGGAGATCATTGAGGATTATGTAAATTATGCTAAGACTTTATTTAAGGCATATGGAAGTAAGGTAAAATACTGGATTACATTTAATGAACAAAATATTTTTACATCACTTGGATGGCTGACAGCACAGCATCCTCCAGGAAAGTTTGACGATCAGAAAACATTTTATCAAGTGAACCATCACGTCTTTATGGCACATGCAAAGGCTGTTTTGGCATATCGCGAGATGGGCGGAACAGGAAAGATTGGTGCAAGCTTTGCTTATACACCATCTTATGCACTTGATTGTAAACCTGAAAATGTTATGTCAAAACATGATTATGATGAACTGAAGAATTTCTGGTGGATGGATGTTTATGCATATGGAAGATATCCAAAAGCAGCCATGAATTATTTAAGAAAAAAAGGATTTGCACCAGTTGTCACAAAAGACGATCAGAAAATTTTAAAGGCAGCAGCGGCAGAGATTGATTTTATGGGAGTTAATTATTATCAAAGTTGTGTATGCGAGTATAATCCGATGGATGGAGTAACACCATATGGTACAATGAATACAACAGGAGTGAAAGGTTCTGCGCAGGTACTTGGAGTTCCTGGAATTTATAAAAATCCAGGCAATCCATATTTGATGACAACAGACTGGGATTGGAGTATTGATCCAGTTGGGCTTCGCTATTGTTGTCGTGAGATCACAAGTCGTTATGATCTGCCAATCATCATTTCGGAAAATGGACTTGGAGCATTTGATAAGAAGACGGAAGATCATAAGATTCATGATGAATATCGAATTGATTATCTAAGAGAACATTTAAAAGAATTAGGAAAAGCTATCGAGGAAGGCTGTGAAGTGCTTGCATATTGTACATGGTCTTTTACGGATTTGTTAAGCTGGCTGAATGGATATCAAAAACGATATGGATTTGTGTATGTAGATCGCGAAGAAGAAGAGGGCGCTACATTAGATCGATATAAGAAAGATAGTTTTTATTGGTATCAAGATGTGATCAAACAGGATGGAGAGAATCTGTTTAAAGAATAAATAATTAGAAATTTTGGATAAAGAAAAAAAGAAGCAGCAAAAACCAGACTATAAAAAGAAAACATTCTTAAAAAACTGAATAACTTTGATATAAAAATGAAATCCTAGGATCTTTTCAGTGAAAAGACTCTGGGATTTTTTATATATTGTATACAAAAAATAAAACACAAAAATCGTTAAAATAAAACAAAAATAACAGTGCAAATTGTATCGAAAATCATGTAAATGTGCAGTTTTTATAATGAAAAAACGAGAAAAATGAAAAAAATTATGTAAAATACACAAAAAAGTTTTGCAAAATCTGAAATTTGTGGTACAATAAGTTCAATGACATATGAATGTGACATAATTAATTTTAGGAGGTATTGACATGGCAACAAAATGGGTCTACAAATTTAGTGAAGGAAATGCCGAAATGCGTAACCTTCTTGGAGGAAAAGGTGCAAACTTAGCAGAGATGACAGGACTTAATTTACCAATTCCTCAGGGATTCACAGTTACAACAGAAGCGTGCACAAATTATTATGACTGCGGTGGAAAGATCAGTGATGAAGTAGCATCACAGGTGATCGAAGCAATGAAAGACTTAGAAGAGATTCAGGGAAAGAAGTTCGGAGACCTTGAAGATCCTCTATTAGTATCAGTAAGATCCGGAGCAAGAGTATCCATGCCGGGTATGATGGATACAATTCTTAACTTAGGACTGAATGATGAAGCTGTCGAAGGATTTGCCAAGAAGACAGGAAATCCTCGTTTTGCATATGATTCTTATCGTCGTTTTATCCAGATGTTCTCAGACGTTGTAAAAGAAGTGGATAAAGCAAAATTCGAAGATGTCTTAGATGACATCAAAGCAGAAAAAGGTGTGAAGTTTGATACAGACTTAGATGCTGATGATCTGAAGGAAGTGATCAAGAGATACAAAGGTATCTATCGCAAAGCTTTGAATGAAGAATTCCCTCAGGATCCAAAAGACCAGTTATTTGAAGCGATCAAAGCGGTATTCCGCTCTTGGGACAACCCACGTGCCATTTACTATCGCCGAATGAACGACATTCCAGGAGACTGGGGAACAGCCGTTAACGTTCAGACAATGGTATTCGGTAATATGGGAGATACATCAGGAACAGGTGTAGCATTTACAAGAAACCCATCTACAGGTGAGAAACAGATCTATGGTGAATACCTGATCAATGCACAGGGTGAAGACGTAGTAGCTGGTGTTCGTACACCACAGCCAATCACAAAACTGGCAGAAGACTTACCAGAATGCTATGAACAGTTTATGAGCATTGCTCATACATTGGAAGAACATTATCGTGATATGCAGGATATGGAATTTACGATCCAGGAAGGAAAACTGTACTTCTTACAGACAAGAAATGGTAAGAGAACAGCGCCAGCCGCACTTCGTATCGCCTGCGAATTAGTAGATGAAGGAAAGATCACAAAAGAAGAAGCAGTTTCAAGAATCGATGCGAAAGCATTAGATCAGTTATTGCATCCAAACTTTGATGAAGCAGCACTGAAGGCAGCTCTTCCAATCGGAGAAGCACTTCCAGCATCTCCTGGAGCAGCAGCTGGTAAAGTATATTTTGATGCTGAGATGGCAAAACTGCATCATGAAGCAGGATTAAAAGTTATCTTAGTTCGTTTAGAGACATCACCAGAAGATATCGAAGGAATGCATGCAGCAGAAGGTATCTTAACAGCTCGTGGTGGTATGACATCTCATGCAGCCGTTGTAGCACGTGGTATGGGAACAGCGTGTGTTGCAGGATGTGGAGATATCAAATTTGCTGAAGATGGTAAATCTTTCACATTAGGTGGAAAGACAGTTAAAGAAGGAGATTACATTTCCTTAGACGGATCTACAGGTAAGATTTATCTTGGAGAGATCCGTACAGTACCTGCAAGTATCAGTGGTAACTTCGATCGTATCATGACATGGGCCGATGAGATCCGTACATTACAGGTAAGAACAAATGCAGATACACCTGCCGATGCATTGAATGCAGTCAAATTCGGAGCACAGGGTATTGGACTTTGCCGTACAGAGCATATGTTCTTTGATGCAGAGAGAATTCCAAAGATTCGTCGTATGATCCTCTCTACAACAAAAGAAGCAAGAGAAATCGCATTAAATCAGTTAATTCCTTATCAGAAGAAAGACTTTAAAGACTTATACGAGGTTATGGAAGGAAGACCGGTCACAATCCGTTTCTTAGATCCACCTCTTCATGAGTTCCTTCCAAACACAATGGAAGAGATTACAGCTCTTGCCAAAGATATGGGAGTTACAGTAGAAGAGATCAATATGAGACGTGCTGCTCTTCATGAATTCAACCCTATGATGGGACATCGTGGATGCCGTCTGGCAGTTACTTATCCAGAGATTGCCAAGATGCAGACAAGAGCTGTAATGGAAGCAGCGATCGAAGTAAAACAGGAAAAGGGATATGACATCGTTCCTGAGATCATGATTCCATTAGTAGGAGAGAAGAAAGAGTTAGCATTTGTAAAACAGGTTGTTGTACAGACAGCTGAGAAAGTAAAAGCTTACTATGAATCTGATATTCAGTACAAAGTAGGTACTATGATTGAGATTCCTCGTGCAGCATTATTAGCAGATGAGATTGCAGAAGAAGCAGAATTCTTCTCCTTCGGAACAAATGATTTAACTCAGATGACATTTGGATTCTCTCGTGATGATGCAGGTAAGTTCTTAGATTCTTACTATGATAATAAGATTTACGAATCTGACCCATTCGCTAAATTAGACCAGAAAGGTGTTGGACAGCTGATCGAGATGGCAGCGAAGAAAGGTAAAGCAACTCGTCCAGATATCCACTTAGGAATCTGTGGAGAACATGGTGGAGATCCATCATCTGTAGAATTCTGCTACAGAGCTGGACTAGACTATGTATCTTGCTCACCATTCCGTGTACCAATTGCACGTTTAGCAGCAGCTCAGGCAGTTTTAAAAGATAAATAAAATCCATTGTAATTCATATTACAGGGCAAACACTTCTATCCACTTTTAGGGCAAAAAAACTATCCAGTTGATGCTCAACAGAATAGAAAGTTTTCAGCCAGTAAGTAATATCAAACTCACGTAAAAATATCATAAATTTTACGTGAACTGTCCAAGCATAAATTAAGACTCTTGGAACTTTGGAGAAACGACCATAAGAGATGTAAAAGTCTCTTTAGGGAATACCTCTAAAGTTTCAGGAGTCTTTTTTGTTACATCAAATTATCAGAGGAGAGTATCAGAGGGATACTGATGTAATTCATCAGAGGAGTAGGTTGTCAGAGATGTAACTTATCAGAGGTAAGAATATAGAGAATTATCTCCAAATATCTGCCGAGTGATCATTTATAGGAGAATTGGTCAAAAAATGATATAATCTCAGTATAAACGAAAAACAGGAGATAACGTTATGATCGATACATTACTATTTGATTTAGATAACACATTACTGGACTTTGACAAAGCAGAAGCCCATGCACTTACGAAAGCATTAGATGATGCAAGAATTTCAGTGACAGATGAGATGCTTGGACGTTATAATAAGATCAATCTTACTCAATGGAAATTGTTAGAACAAGGGAAAATGACGAGGGACGAAGTAAAAATTCGCAGATTTAAGCTCTTATTTCAAGAATTTCATATCAAAGTATCACCAGAAAAAGTTGCAAGTAACTATCAGATATATCTAGGACAAGGGCATTACTTTATCGAAGGAGCCCAAGAGGTCTTAGAACAATTATCAAAGAAATACAGAATATATGTGGTAACAAATGGAACGTTATCTGTACAGATCGGAAGATTAAAAAGTTCAGGAATCAAAAAATATCTGCAAGGTATTTTTATTTCAGAAGAAATTGGCTATAATAAACCAAGTGTTGAATATTTTGAAAAATGTTTTGCACAGATTCCACATTTAAAAAAAGAAAATACAGTGATCATTGGAGACAGCTTAAGTTCTGATATTCAAGGCGGTAAAAATGCAGGAATCAAGACAATCTGGTTTCATAGACCACAGGATCAGACAGATGATCCTAAACCAAGACCAGACTATGAAATCCAAAGTTTAAAATCTTTACTGGATATGTTAGAATAAAAATACAGAAATACAACAAAAAAGGAGTTATGTAAAATGGAAAAACAGATATTAAATGAAGTTATTGAAGAAACAAAGAAATTAATTGCAGCACCATCTTGCAGCCAGGAAGCAAAAGATGCAGCTAACGCATGGCTTGATGCTGTTGGGACAGATAACGAAGAAGCAGAGACAAAGAAATATATCGCAGAGTTAGAAGAAGATATCATGCCAATCGACGGATTGATCGGATTTGCAGGATCTGAAGCGGGAGCAGCTGTATTCGGAGCAGAGAAAGCAAAAGAAGTAGAAGCACATGCAAAAGAAGTCAAAGCAGCTGGAGGAAAATATTGTGATTGTCCTGCATGCACTGCATGTGAAGTGATCTTATCCAAGCTAAAATAGGATTTTATAGCAATGAAGAAATTGAAAATTGCAGGAATTGTTCTGATTTTGTTTATTTTGTATGTGATCATTGGAATGCTTGTGCCATTTGTACATATGAAATCGGTAAGCCAAACTAACAAATCCAAGATTCACACCGAATCATTTTATTCAAGAGCAGATAAGAACGGATCAGACCGAGCAAAGATCGTAAGTGATAATCAGGAAGCACTGGATTTGCGTCTTGATATGATACGAAAAGCAAAGAAAGAGATTATTTTATCAACCTTTGATATTCGAGAAGGAAACAGCAGTGACGATATCTTTTCAGAATTACTCAAAGCTTCCAGGCGAGGTGTTAAAGTAAAGATTCTGGTTGATGGACTTTATGGAACGATTCATATGTCTGGAAAGGATATTTTTGCAGCAGTTGGCAGCGAGCCGAATGTAGAAATCCGCTTTTACAACACACCAAATCTTTTAAAACCATGGACGATCAATGGATGCCTGCATGATAAATATATTGTGGCAGATCACAAATATTTATTGATGGGCGGCAGAAATATGTTTGATTATTTTCTTGGAACACACAAAGGTAAAAGCAAGGGTGTGGACCGAGAAATTTTGATCGTAAATCAAGGATCAAAAGACCAGGGGGCGGTTGGACAGATTAGAAGATATTTTCAAAAAGTCTGGAATTTAGAAGTCTGTAAAACAAAATTTAACACATGTTCAAAGAATAAAAAAGAGAAGGCAGTCAAACGACTCTTATCACATGCAGAGAAAGTAAAGATTCCAGAGTATGATTACCAAAAGATCACAGTTCCAACAAAGAAGACGACACTCGTGACCAATCCGACAACGATCTATGGAAAAGAGCCAGTGGTATTTGAAACGCTGAAGCAGTTGATGTTACAGGCAAAGAATCAAGTTATCATTCACACGCCGTATGCTGTATTTTCCAAAGAAATGTACGAAGGAATCACGCAGGTAAAACAGCAGGTGCCAGATACGACTATGATCTTAAATTCAATCGCATCTGGAGACAATATCTGTGCATCTGCAGATTATCGGAAGAATCGTTCAAAGATCTTAGACACAGGAATTTCATTATATGAATATATGGGCAAACATTCTACTCATGGGAAATCACTGGTGATCGATGATGATATTGCGGTGGTAGGATCTTATAATTTTGACTGCAGAAGTACTTATGTTGACACAGAAACCATGTTAGTTGTACAAGGAAAAGAAATCACAAAACAACTGGAAGAAGATTTTGATGGATTAAAGAATGAATCTTTGAAAGTAAACAAAGATGGAAGTTATCAAAGTGGTAAAAATGTAACAGAAAGTACAATGGATGGCAAAAAGCAGTGTATGATCAGAATTTTATCTTATATCATACAGGCATTTCGATATTTAGCTTAAATTGTGCAGAAATAGAACAATTTAGCTGTATTATAAGAAAACATAAAAGGAAAAAGAAAGACATGAAAGATATTAAAATCATATTTTTTGACATTGATGGCACATTGATCGCTATGGATAAAGATACGATTTCAGACAAAACATTAGAGGCATTAAAACGACTACAGGCAAATGGAATCAAACTTTGTCTGGCAACTGGAAGGGGACCAATGCTTGTTCCACACTTTGATGGAGTTGAATTTGATGCATTTCTTACATACAATGGTTCGTATTGCTATGATCATGAAGGAACTCTCTATCGCAATTGCATTCCATCAAAAGATATTGAAACGATCGTAAATAATGCAGTCAAAATAGGAAGACCAGTTGCACTAGCAACGAAAGACCGTATGGCTGCCAATGGAAAAGATCAGGATCTGATCGATTATTATGCATTTGGGAATGCAGAAGTTGAGGTAGCTAAAGATTTTGAAGAAGTAAAAAAAGAAACAGTCTATCAAGTACTAATGGGTGCAAGGAAAGAAGAATATCAAGATATTCTAAAAGGTGTCCAAGCAGCAGAGATCACAGCATGGTGGAATCGAGCCGTTGATATTATACCGATCAATGCAGGAAAAGGGATTGGGATTGAGAAGGTATTAAAATATTATGGCATAGAAAAGTCCCAGTCTATGGCGTTCGGAGATGGAAATAACGATATTGAAATGTTAAAAGCCGTTGGCAATGGAATTGCGATGGGAAATGCATCTGATGATCTGAAAGCAGTAGCAGATGAAATTTGTGGAGATGTTTCAGAGGATGGGATTTACCAGTATTGTTTGGAAAATGAATTGATCTAAAAAAAACAGCAGATTTAAAACTGATCGAAGTTTGAATCTGCTGTTTTTTATTTCATAGGAAATTTTGATGTAACTATTGATATTACACTAAAATGTTGCTATATTCTTAAATGTAATGATAATGATTACAACAAAAGGAGATAACTATGAATGCACAGAAAAATCTTTGTTTATCAAGTTATTTGTAGAACATATTGAGATTTCACTGATTGCGATCTTGATCGCGATCGTCCTTGGAGGAGTCGTTGGAATCTTGATCAGTGAATTTGAGAGATCTGCGAAATTAACTTTAGGAGTGATCAATTTTCTTTATACGATTCCATCCATTTCCATGCTTGGTTTTTTGATTCCATTTTCAGGAGTTGGAAATGCAACAGTAGTGATTGCGTTGTTAGCACTTGTGATGGATCTGATCCTGGGATTTGTTGAAAAGCGTATGGAAAAAAGAGGGAAAACTGCAAAAAAACAAGATACAGATCTGAATGTAGAACTGACACAAGGGGTTGGCGGTGGAACATCTAATATCGAGTCAGCGATGGAAAGCGGAAAGTTTGATATTTACCCAGAATACACAGGAACCGGATGGAATATGGTGTTAAAAATTGCAACGGATCGGTATGTATGGATTTAACAATACATATGGTCTGGTTGTGCGAAAAGAGATTGCAGATAAATATCACCTAAAAACATATTCTGATCTAAAAAATATTGCGGATCAGTTGACGTTTGGAGCGAGAAGGGTCTTTTGAAAATAAAACAATCATAGATCATTTAAATCTTTCTATACAAGAAGGCGAGTTTGTTACAATGATCGGATCTTCCGGATGCGGAAAGACAACAACATTGAAAATGGTCAATGGATTGATCACGCCAGATCAGGGAGATATTCTGGTCCATGGAGAGAATATCAAGACAAAAGAAGCCGTATCAAAATGGATGGATATCGTGGGATTAGATGAAGATATGAAAGAACGTTATCCATCTGAACTATCCGGAGGACAGCAGCAAAGAGTCGGAATAGCAAGAGCATTAGCAGCCTCTCCAGACATTCTTTTAATGGATGAACCATTTGGAGCTGTCGATGAGATCACAAGGCAGCAACAGATTTCGTGAAACGACTGGTAGATAAAGAACGAAGGATCTGTCATCTTCCAGAAGAAAAATTAAAGGATTGTGAGTATAGTGAAGCAGCGCTATGTGAGATATGATCCTTTTCCTTGACTTGTTTTCTTTCCTGTCGTACACTAAAAATAAGAAAAATTTGAATAAAAATGGAGAAAGCAAATGAAAATCAAACGAATCAAAGAAGATTTCAGTGTGTGTAAAGGATATGAAATTGGATAAACAGATAACGATGCCAAAAGTAATGAAAATGATAACAGCTATAGGTATTTTAGTTACATTAGTTACAATGATTATTTATCAAAATAACAACAGTAGCATTTTCCTTACGCTGGCGATCACATTTGGAACGATCACATATCATTTTGGGATGCGTCTGCTGATCGGATGGCTTGTTATGATCCTTATGAAAAATAAAGCCGATTACACCAAGCAATGGTATCAATTGCATTCATGGGAAAAGGTATTCTATAAAAAGATTAAAATAAAAAGATGGAAAAATAAAATGCCAACGTATCGTCCACAAGATTTCTCACCTAAAGAACATAGCTGGCATGAGATTGCCCAGACAATGTGTCAGTCAGAAGTCGGGCATGAGTTGATCATAGGATTTAGCTTTCTGCCGATCATTGCCTCAAAATGGTTTGGAGCATTTGGGGTATTTGTGATCACATCCGTTATTTCTGCTGGATTTGATCTGATCTTTGTGATGATGCAGAGATATAACAGGGACAGGATTCAAAGATTGATAAGATAAAAAGGACAGTATCAAAGGATAAACAGCAATGGATTTAAGAGTACTACATTATTTTTAACCGTAGCGAGAGAACAAAGCTTTACCAAAGCTTCCAAACAATTACATATCACACAGCCAACACTTTCCAGACAATTAGCAGCACTAGAAGAAGAATTAGGAGCGAAATTATTAGATCGTGGAGGGCACAAGATCACATTGACCGAAGAAGGATTATTGCTAAAACGTCGTGCTCTGGAGATCATCGACCTTGAAAATAAGATCATCGAGGAATTTAAAGGAAATGAAGAGGTGATCGAAGGTACGATTACGATCGGTTGTGGTGAATTTAACGCAGTCGATCATATCGCAAAGATCTGCAAGATATTTCAGGAAAAATATCCAAGAGTCCAGATCGCACTCCACACGGCAACTGCAGATGTTGTGCAGGAAATGATGAATAAAGGACTTGTCGATATTGGAGCTTTTATGGAACCTGTCAGCACAGAGGACCTTGATTATATCAGGATCAGAGAAAGTGACCACTGGGTTATCAGTATGAAACCAGATGATCCGCTTGCGAAAAAAGAATATATTACAAAAGATGATCTTTTGAAACTGCCATTGATCGTTCCAGAACGATTAGGAGTACAAAGTGAGCTCGCGAACTGGTTAGGAGCAGATTTTAACAAGATAAAGATCGTATTTACAAGCAATTTTAGCACAAATGCAGGGATCATGGCATTAAATGGTCTTGGATATCCAGTATCAATTGAAGCTGCGATTCAGTACTGGAGAGAAGATCTCCTGATCCAGAAAAGACTATATCCAGAGATCACGGCAAACACTGTGATCGCATGGAGAAGGAACATTCCTCATGCTTATGCTGTTCATAAATTCATTGAAGAGATAAATGCCTTTAAGGCATAATAAAAGATACAATATGAGTATTAGACATAATTAAGAAGAAAAGCTTATAATCAATGTGTAAGATATCAAAAACATATCTTACACATTTTTTGTATAGAGCAAACAAAATTCAAAGAAGGAGTTGATACTTTTGAGTAAGAAATTAGTCGCATATTTTAGTGCAAGCAAAGTCACAGAGAAAGTAGCCAATAAGATCGCAGAGGCAGCAGGAGCTGACATCTACGAGATCAAACCTGAAATTCCATATACAACCGCAGATTTAAACTGGATGGATAAAAAATCACGAAGCAGTGTAGAAATGAGTGATAAGACAATTCGTCCGGCCATCGCAGATAAAGATGCAAACGTAGAAGCTTATGATGAGATCATTTTAGGATTTCCAATCTGGTGGTATGTAGCACCAACGATCGTCAATACATTTCTAGAAAGCTATGACTTTAGCGGAAAGAAGATCGTTTTATTTGCAACATCCGGAGGAAGTGGATTTGGAAATACAGTCAGTGAGTTACAGCCATCTGTACCGGGTGCAGATATTGTAGAAGGAAAACTTCTAAACAGAGCAGACAAACAAACCATTGAAAAATTTGTAGAGACATTATAGGAGGAGAATGAAAAATGGCAAAGATCGTACAGACAGCAGGAAGAAATGTACTTGGAGAATTTGCTCCACAGTTTGCACATTTTAATGATGATGTATTATTTGGAGAAAACTGGAACAATGAAGATATTGATGTAAAAACAAGAAGTATCATTACAGTAGTAGCATTAATGTCACAGGGGATCACAGATTCTTCTTTAAAATTCCATCTTCAAAATGCAAAAGACCATGGAGTTACACAAAAAGAGATTGTAGCGATCATCACTCACGTAGGATTTTATGCAAGATGGCCAAAAGCATGGGCAGTCTTTAATCTTGCAAAAGAAGTATGGGAAGTCAATGAAGGAGATCTTTCATATGAAGATGAAGCAATGAGAGCACATGCCAAATCCATGGTATTCCCGATCGGAGAACCAAATGACGGATTTGCGCAGTATTTTGTAGGAAACAGTTATTTAGCACCGGTTTCTACAGAACAGGTTGGAATATTCAACGTAACATTCGAGCCATCATGCAGAAATAACTGGCATATCCATCATGCAAAAAATGGTGGTGGACAGATCATCATTTGTGTTGCGGGACGTGGATACTATCAGGAAGAAGGAAAAGAAGCCATCGAGATGAAACCAGGTGACTGCATCAACATCCCACCAGAAGTAAAACATTGGCATGGAGCAGCCAAAGATTCATGGTTCTCACATTTAGCAGTGGAAGTACCAGGAGAAGAAACATCGAATGAATGGTGCGAAGCGGTATCCGATGAAGAATATGGAAAATTAAAATAAGAAATGATTTCTGGCAAAATATAAATACACACAAAAAATCAATCGTAAATATTTGCGGTTGATTTTTTGTGCGTTTTAAGTTAATATGGAAATATGATAATAGGAATTATTATTGAAAATAAAATGTAAAAATGTTGTCATAACAACATAAAACAGGAAAAGATTTTGATAGAATCATAAATGCAAACAAAAGAAGCAATGCAAAAGGAGGACAAAATTATGAGTAAAGGAATAAATAGCAGAAAAGTAGCAGTGATCGGAACAGGATTTGTAGGTTCATCTTCTGCATTTGCATTAATGGAAAGCGGATTATTTACAGAAATGGTGCTGATCGATGCGGATAAGAATCGTGCAGAAGGAGAGGCTTTAGATATTTCCCATGGTCTTCCATTCGCAAGGCCGATGAAGATCGCAGCAGGAGATTATGATGATATCGTTGATGCAGCGATCATCGTTGTAACAGCAGGTGCGGGACAGAAACCAGGAGAGACAAGACTTGATCTTGTAAAGAAAAATGTGGCAATCTTTAAATCCATTATCCCAGAGATTGCAAAGAGGAACTGTAAAGGAATTCTTTTGATCGTAGCGAACCCAGTCGATATTCTGACACAGGTAGCAGTCAAATTATCAGGATTTCCAGAAAACAGAGTCTTTGGTTCAGGTACAACTTTAGATTCAGCCAGATTAAAATATCTGCTCGGAGAACATTTACAGGTGGATGCAAGATCTGTACATGCATGGATCATCGGAGAACACGGAGATTCAGAAATCGTAGCATGGTCAAGTGCCAATGTATCGGGAGTTCCAATTTCGGAATTTTGTGAGATGCGAGGATACACAAAACATGACGAACATATGGAAGAGATCGCACAGGGAGTGAAAAACAGTGCGTATAAGATCATTGAAAAGAAAAAAGCAACCTATTATGGAGTTGCGATGGCGGTAAGAAGAATCTGCGAAGCCATCATTCGTGATGAAAAATCTGTATTACCAGTATCTTCTATCCAGCATGATACATACGGAATTGAAGGCGTTACATTAAGTATGCCAGCAATCGTAGGCAAAGATGGAATTGAGAAGCAGGTAAAAATCAAGCTGAATGAAAAAGAACAGGAAGCATTGAAGAAATCAGCAGGGGCTTTGAAAAAAGTATTAGCAGATCTGGATATATAATGTAAAATGAAAAATTAAAATATAGGTAAAAACAATCAGAAAATCAATCGTAAAAATTTACGATTGATTTTCTGCGTATATTTGCATATAATATAAGCAATAAAAATGAAAGGAAACAGCTGATATGCGTGAAACAAGGACATTAGAGTTTAAAGAATCCATTACCAATACATTTTTAAAAACAGTCAGTGCTTTTTCTAATTATGATGGTGGCAGTATTCTTTTTGGAATTGATGACGATGGAAATGTGAAAGGAATACCAGATCCAGTACAAGCTTGTTTAGATATTGAAAATAAAATTAATGATAGTATTTCACCACAGCCTAATTATATCCTTGAATTACAAAATAATGATCAGACGATAAAACTTACAGTAAGACCAGGGGAACAAAAGCCTTATTTATATAAATCAAAAGCGTATAAACGAAATGATTCAGCAACGATAGAGGTAGATACACTGGAGTTTTCACGACTTGTTTTAGATGGAAAAAATATTAGATTTGAAGAATTGCCATGTAAGAAACAGAATTTATCATTCGATGTCTTGCAACATAAATTAAAAGAAAGTGTTCAAATTGAATCGTTTAATAAAGATACATTAAAAACATTGAATTTATATAATGATCAGAATGGATATAATAATGCAGCAGGCATTCTGGCAGATCAAAATGACTTTCCTGGAATTGACATTGTAAAGTTTGGTGAAAATATCAGCATTATCAAAAAGAGAGCAACATTTGACAATATATCTATATTGGAAGTGTATGATAAGTCAATTGATATATTTAGAGATTATTATCAATATGAAGTAATCGAAAGTGCTGATAGGAAGAAAGTAGAAAAGGTACCAGAAGCAGCATTCAGAGAAGCAATTGCTAATGCATTGATTCACAGAGTCTGGGATGTAGAATCACAGATTAGGGTTTTGATGTTCGATGATAAGATAGAAATAGTATCTCCAGGAGGTCTGCCAGCTGGAATTACAGAAGATGAATATTTGGATGGTAAAATTTCGGTATTAAGAAATAGAAATCTTGCAAATGTATTTTACAGATTAGGGTTTGTAGAGATATTTGGAACAGGGATTAAAAGAATTAAGCAACTTTATGAAGAAGGATTACAAAAACCAGATTTTGATGTAACAGAGAATACAATTAAGATTATTTTACCAATATTTGAAAAGAATGCGAATCTGACAGAGGACGAGCGAAGGATATATAAAGTACTAAGTAAAACGATGTTAAAATCAATCAGTGAGATTGCACTATATGTACCTTTTGGAAAATCAAAGACAACGCAGTTATTAAAAGAGATGAGGAAAAAAGGCGTTGTAGTTATTGCTGGAAGGGGAAGAGGTACGAAGTACAGGATTAAATAATTGATATGATTATAAATTCTCTTTGAACATAAAAATTAAAGAAGGAAAGGAAGATTTATATGACAACACAAGAAACAATCAAAAAAGCAGTTGATTATGCAAAAGAAAATAATATCAAAAATATTGTAGTTGCAACAACGACAGGTGGTAACCTTACATATCTGGAAGATGAAAAAGATTTACATATCGTCGGAGTTACAAACGTTTATGATCAGGGACGAAATCAGATGCTAGAAGAAACAAGAAAGCATTTTGAAGAAGCAGGAATGGACATTGTCACAGCAGGACACGCCCTAAGCGGTGCAGAAAGATGCTTTTCTACATATTTTGGAGGATATGGACCAATAGAAATTGTGGCTAACACACTTCGTATGTTCTCACAAGGTGTAAAAGTATGTGTGGAAGTAAGTACTATGGCACTCGATGCAGGTAAGATTCCATATCAGGAGAAGATCGTAGCGATTGCAGGAAGCGGAAGAGGAGCTGATACGGTGGTATTGCTGACACCATCTTATACTAGATCTATTTTGGATACGAAAGTACATAAGATTATTGAAATGCCAGAATAGGATATAGACAGGGAAAAGGATGTAGATTTATGAATCGAAAGAAGATTGCATTTATTTTATTTATTGTCATGATATTTTCAGAGCTGTTTGCAGGAATTGTATTTTTATTGCCAATCAGCGGCTTTTTTATGTATCCATTTGTATCAGGATTTGCAGTGATCATGGGAATACTTAGCGCGGTGCTTGCAAAGAATTTGATTGTAGTAAGAGTGCTTGCGATTGTGGCGGTTGTGTTTTGTCTGTTTACGATTGGTGCGGATCTGATGATGGTGTTGGAATTTATGGGTGTGATAGGTTAGAAAAACAAAATGAAAGAGGAAAATTAATTGGAAGGAAATTTAACAAAAGGACCAATTTTAAAAACACTAACGAAACTAGCAATTCCGATCATGGCATCATCGTTTCTAGGAACATTATACAATATTACAGATATGGCATGGATTGGCATTCTTGGATCAAAAGCAGTTGCTGGAGTCGGAGTTGGAGGAATGTTTACGTGGCTTTCGCAAGGCTTAGCAGCGATGTCAAGAATGGGCGGACAGGTACAAGTAGCGCAATGTATTGGACGTGGAGACAGGGAAAAAGCTCATAAGTATGCACAGGCAGCAGTTCAGCTGGCAACACTTATGGGACTTTTATTTGCAGCCGTAATGCTACTGTTTTTACATCCGCTGGTAGGATTTTTTCAACTACAAGACCCAGAAGCATTGCAGGCAGCACTGTCTTACACAAAAATAGCCTGTGGTTTGATCGTATTTTCATTTTTGACACTAACATTAACAGGAATCTACACAGCACAAGGAGATTCCAAGACTCCGTTTGTGGCGAATTTCATAGGACTTGTAACAAATATGATCCTAGATCCATTGCTGATTTTAGGCTTAGGACCAGTAAACAAATTCGGAGTAAATGGAGCAGCAATCGCGACGGTGAGTGCACAGGCAATCGTTATGTCAATTTTAATCCTAGGCGTTGTGATAAGGAAAAAGGAGAATGTATTAAAAGGGATTAATCTATTTGCCAAAATTCCATTCAAATATCTAAAAGGAATCTGCAAGATCGGTATTCCAACAGCGATTCAGGGAATGGTTTATTGTGGAATATCCATGGTATTAACTCGCATGGTTTCAGGATTTGGAGCAGAAGCAGTGGCAGTCCAGAGAGTCGGAGGACAGATTGAATCTGTTTCATGGAATACAGCCGATGGATTTGGAACAGCTCTAAATGCATTTATCGGACAAAACTATGGAGCTGGAAAGATGGATCGTGTCAAAAAAGGATATAAAGCTTCATTGTGCAGCATTGGAATTTGGGGAATATTTATTACGATGATGTTTGTTTTTCAGCCAAAAGCAATTGCACATATTTTCTTCCATGAACCAAAGGCAATTATGATCGCGATCGGATATTTGGTGATCATTGGATTAAGTGAAGCGTTTATGAGTGTGGAACTGATGACAGTAGGTGCGTTGTCTGGATTAGGAAAAACGCATTTATGCAGTGTGATCAGCATTTTATTTACTGGCGCAAGGATTCCGTTGGCAATTGTTTTAAGTGGGACATTGCTTGGTTTGGATGGTATTTGGTGGGCACTTTCTGTGACATCGATTGTGAAAGGAATCATTTTTGTGTGTACATTTTATAGGATTACAAGAGAAAACAGATAAATATACAGGCGGCATTTACCATAAGACACAGATTGACTTAACATATAATTCAAATCATATGGAAGGAAGCCGTTTGACACATGATCAGACACGATATATTTTCGAAACAAATATGATAGGAGTAGAAAATGAAGTTCTTAATGTAGATGATGTGATTGAAACAGCCAACCATTTTTGCTGTATTGATATGATTATAGATCACACCACAACCATATGCATTATCCTGATATTCAATAAATTCACATTCCAGACAAAGTGGGAATTCATTCATGACATTGACACTTCCATCTTTATTATAAGTTGCAACCATTAATACAGGCATTGG
>OKUL01000554.1_pt1 | contig 18926 bp, 15 predicted proteins | sample 1606631 | NCBI WGS metagenome assembly OKUL01 (sample SAMEA3882518, study PRJEB24775) | human gut metagenome | biome: human-associated habitat; feature: intestine environment; material: feces | place: Netherlands | collected 2009/2010 | reverse complement strand
CTTTTCTGGCACTTCCATTAATGATTACAATTTTCATGCGTGTATCCTCCAACTTTTTCAATTCAAATAACTTTAGGTTGCCTGTCATAAAATATTCGAGAAGAACTCTTCTAGTAAACTATTGATCATCTCCGGTTTATCTGTATTAGAATTATGACCGGCCCCTTCAATCCACTTTAAAGGAATTTTCGTTTTTCGATGCCATTCTCTGTTATACCTTATGCATGAACCGGCATGATCCTTTGTACCACATATCAACAGGGAAGGACATTTGATTTCATAAGGCAGATCCTTTTCCATTGCCTCTGCCAGAATACGAAATCCATGCCCGGCAATTTGTGCATAACGATGCTGATCACCATCATAGACCAGCATCATTTCCTTCATCAGGTTTCTGCCATAATTAGAAGTTGCAACTCCCTTTGTTCCGGATTTCAAAAGCAACTTCCATGGGTAATGTGCATATACTGGTTCCATTCTTTTCAGAAGCCAGATCTCCACTGCTGTCACATAGTTTCTCTGGAGCGGTGCTGAATCAATGGAAATAAAACCTGCCAGCCGGTCAGGATACAATTGTGCATAAGCCTGGCCTACATATCCTCCCATTGATTGACCGATTATAATTGGTTTTATGATTTCTTCTTTTTCAAGAATCCCATTCAGCCATTTTGCCTTATCAAACAAGTCAAAATCAAACCGGAACGGCCAGGAAGAGGCATGAGCCGGTGCATCCCATACAATAATATTATATTTTCCATCGAAGTACGCAACCTGTTTATCAAACAGTCTATGGTCAGCAGTCAGCCCCGCAAGAAATACAAGCGTCGTTGTATCCAAACTCAGAATACTTGACCAATAGTGAATTGTTCCGCAAGGAGTTTGATATGTACTTTCCTTCAACAAATCCACCTCCGCAATTTTCATTTTTCTCAGTTACACAAACTGAAAAACTTTAACTATTTTCATATTGGTTTTTTATATCAAATACATTCTGCTACATCTCATCCGGTTTTTGACCGTCGTGGGCTTTCCATTGACACTCCGTCAATTTCATATCTGTAAATACCGCTTTAAACGATGAATCTTCCGGACTGCATGCATAAATTCCAAATTTGATTTTTCCTGCACCAGCCCACATATGACAAATCCTCATTTGCTTAAACCGTATGCCATCCTCAGAACATTCAATGCAATAATCATCTTCACGTCTACTGAGACGATACCACATAGATTTAATCTCTGCATCAATTTCCGTAGTTGCCCAATCTGAATATCCATTGTTTGTCACAACACTTCCCAGGTGCTGAAAATTGTCATTCTCATATTCTATAGAACCTTTCAACCAATTCTCACTGTCAAGATACATAACCACACCGCACTGATCAAAGCGATGATGGCTTTCCTTAAAATCAGTTTTCACTATAAATGAAAAAAACTTTTCCTCTGTTTCTATCTGCAGAACCGGAGCATTATCATTGCGGAAATGATAGTAAGTTCTTTGCCACAAATCAGTTCCAGGCTGTGTAATAATCTCAATTTTGTCATCTGTCAGCGTGTAATCATCAGGTTCTCTCGTCCACTTAAAATCTTTTATATTCATCTCATTATCCCTCCAACTTCCGATTTCACGACATCATTTCTAATACAGATTTTACCGTACTTTTTAATCTCAGTCCATCCTTTATACCCAGGCGATAGAAAAACTCTTCTGTCTCTGCTCCGCTGGCAAATATTTCATCACAATACTTCGTAAGCACTTCCTCTTGTTCCGGAGACAGTGTTTCCAAAAGCTTCTGGTATTCCTTCTCTATATTTTCATTAAATGGCTGTGTATCTTGATTTGATTTCCATTCAGAATATGCTTTACTCATACGATTGGAGAACATCTTATCAACAGACTCCTCTACGTCTTTTGACATCTTTGAGGGAGACTCTTGCTTTTGAACTTTTTCGTTCTTCGCTTTTTCAAGTGTTGACTCGTCAATATAGTGAATAATTTCTCTCAGATTTGCCTTCATAGATTGCAGGTATCCTCTCATCAGCACTGCCAGTTTCTCACTTCTGACTCCAATGCCAGGACAAATGCTCCTACAGCCAATACGCCTACTAACATGAATTCAGCGATTCCCAGGATAATATAATTCATGTACTGCGTGCGGTATCAAATGATGGTGCACACAAAGTCAGCCTCATTGATGCGCCTTCCATCGGACTTTGCTTCCGCAGTTTCCTTCACTCTCCCTTCTCTGGAATCTGTTTCCACAAGTCCCTTTCGGGTCATCTTTTTGACCGCATGTCTTTTCGCCTTAAATTCCTCCAATCGCTTTCACCTCCTTTCTCCCCAAATGGATAAAAAAATAAGGCCATCTATCGTGGATAACGGTAGACGACCTCAAGTTATATACTTTTTTATGATGTTATTACTTTGTATTTGTGTTTTAATGCTTTTGACAGTGCAACATTTGTAAATGGAACAATCTGATCATTTTGCAAGCGGCCAAGGACAATACCTGGATCTCTGTCAATTCTTTCAGCAAATCTGCGGATAGCATTTTCGCTAAACTCATTCATTTTAACAAAAGCCTCATATTCTCCTGGAGGAATCAATTTATCTTCCGCATATTTATCTGCTGCATCCTCCTGTCCAACATGCTCATTTTCAAACGTAATTCCATAATCACCATTAATAATATGGCCAATCTCATGGAACAGAGTAAACCAAAATGTATCTGAATAGAAACGTCTGTCATTCACCATCAGCATTACATTCTGCCCAATTTTCTTGGTTGCACCATTTATTCCTGAACCCGGAAGATTTGGAAGTATTACGAATATTACTCCCGCATCTTCAAAGGCCTTCCTAATCAATGGATAAAAATCACCATGCTGTGTTGTTAATGTCAATGCATAATCAACAGCTTTTTCAAACTTCTTTTTGTCAAACTTAGGTGCTTCTATCTTCAGTGCCTGATTAATTGCGATCTGAACCATTGCATTTGCTCTGGCAATATTAGCCTCTTTCATATCCTCAGATGCACTTCGGAAACTAACTGCCATATTTTGCTTTGTGAAAACAGATAATGATGCAACATTTAAAAATTCACGCAGGCACTTAATCTGCTCATTTGTTTTTCTCGGAAGATCAGGCAATCCAAAATTCTCTCTGAAATATGTGTACTGAAAGTACTTGAAAATTCTTCTTTCCTGCTCTAATTCCTTGGATGATTCAAACTCAGCAATCAAAGCGTCATAGCTCTTCTGAAGATTCAGCCAGTAGTCAACACTAGTCCCTAACATTCGAGATAATTTCATGGCTATATCGATTGATAAGCTTTGCTCCCCACGTACCAGAATACTTAAATTCTTTGGCGTGGTATCTAATCGTTTTGCAAAATCTTTCTGAGAAAGTCCACTTTCTTCAATGATTTCTTTGATATAGTATCCAGGATGAAAAGCAATCTTATCATTATATTCAATATAATTACTCATAATGGTTACTTACCTCCTTTACTTCAACAATTCTAACCACACCAGCAATTTCATCAATATTACAAGGATCATAAGGTTCTTCATTCTCATCTAATGGCTGAATAATAATACGCCATGGATCTCTCCTCGTTTTTACGTCTATAGCAAAAAATCCATCCATGTTGCCATTCAACTTATGAAAATGAAACGTCGGCATCATTACTATATCCTTAATTACATTCGCCTGCTGCATAGCATTTATTCGGGCAAATAAGCTGGTTGCTAATGCAGCATTCCCGCCAAACAACTTTTTTGCAGTTTTTAAATCGGTACATTGTTTCTGAACTTTGCTGTTATTGTATAGTAGCTGCACGTTTGCCCTCCTTTTTAAATTACCTGTTGGGTAATTTAAATATACCATTGGAAGCCACTCTAGTCAATAATTCACACACTCTTTTCACAATTATTCTTCCATTTCCTTCTGCTTTCTGGCTTCAACCTCTTCCGGCTTAGTAGTCATGAGTGAGTAAAGCTTTAATGTCTTATCGAACTTATCCTTGAACGGAATGATAGTGCTTCCATAGAACAGAAGTCCTTCACCTTCACCGCTGTTGGTTACATAGGATAACTGATAAGGTGAGATATTAAGCTGCAAAACGTTATATGTGATATAGTGGTAGTAACAAAACAGCAGGAGGTGTCGAACGCTGGAACAAAATAAAGTAAAACCAGATACCATACTAAAAAAACCAATGGTGCAGACTGATAACAGTCAAAGCCATTGGTTTTCTTTATCCAAATATATTCTCTGGTTCTTCTATAATTTCTATTTTACTTTTTCTAACTTATTATTCGCATCAAGGCAAACCTTGTCCCCTTCATTGATGTTACATTCATAGAGCATGGCATCCTCTGCTTTTATCCTTATTTCTTCGCCTGAAGAATTCGTAAGCGTCACTATTGCCATGACTGGCATGCCTTTCGGTCGCTCTTCACAACCGAAGTCCAGGTCTTCATCAATTCGTTTTACTGTGTATATCATAACTATTCCTCTGAAAATAATGTTAAAAATCAGTTCTCCATGCTCCTTCGAATTTTCTCTATCAAAGTGACATCTGCCGCATCCCTATCAGGAAGCTGCTTACAGATTCTTAATTCGTTCAATTGCTTCCAGTGTATTCTCATGTGTTCCAAACGCAGTGAGACGGAAGAATCCCTCACCATGAGCACCAAATCCTGAGCCTGGAGTTCCTACAATGTTGGCTTTTTCAAGGAGATAGTCAAAGAACTCCCAGGAAGTCATCTTATCAGGTGTTTTCAGCCAGATATATGGAGCGTTTACGCCACCGGATACGGAATAGCCTGCTGATGCCAGACCTTCGTAGATGGCTTTGGCGTTGCTCATGTAGTAACCTACCTGTTCTTTCAGCTGTGCTTTTCCTTCAGGAGAGTATACAGCCTCTCCTGCACGCTGTACGATATATGGCGCACCATTAAATTTTGTGCCATGACGTCTTGCCCAGAGACTGTGGAGATCTACACCGTCACGAACCAGATCCTTTGGTACAACTGTAAAGCCAAGGCGGACACCTGTGAAACCTGCATTTTTGGAGAAGCTGCGCAGTTCAATGGCGCAGGTTCTTGCTCCTTCGCACTCATAGATGCTGTGCGGTACATTTTCTTCGGAGATGTATGCTTCGTATGCTGCATCATAGATAATGACGGAGCCGTTTTTATTTGCATAGTCTACCCATTCCTGAAGCTGCGGTTTGGTGATGGCACCACCGGTTGGGTTGTTCGGGAAGCAAAGGTAGATAAGATCCGGTACTTCTTCCGGGAATTCCGGAAGGAAGCCGTTGGATGCTGTACATGGCATATAGATTACGTTATCAAAGTTGCCACGTTCTTTGTTGTATTCTCCTGTACGACCTGCCATTACGTTTGTATCTACATATACTGGGTATACAGGGTCGCACACTGCAATCTTGTTATCCAGTCCGAATATTTCCTGGATATTTCCCGAATCGCTCTTTGCACCGTCAGATACAAAGATTTCGTCTGCTTCAATGTCACAGCCTCTGTCTTTGTAGTCATTCTTTGCAATGGCAGATCTTAAGAATTCATAACCAAGATCAGGTGCATAACCATGAAATGTAGCTGCATCACCCATTTCATCTACAGATTTATGAAGTGCCTCAATGATCGCCGGAGCCAGAGGCTGGGTTACATCACCGATTCCCAGTGAGATCACGTTTGCCTGTGGGTTGGCTTCTTTATATGCTTTTACTTTTTTTGCAATTGTGGAAAACAGATAGCTTCCCGGTAATTTCAGATAGTTGTGGTTTACTGTTACCATGTTTGATTTCCTCCCTGGCATGTTTCGCAGTTTTTATATACCTGTCTACAGCAGGCTGCTGCTTTGCCTTTCCATTTCTATTTGTGTCTTTTCTTCAAATATGTTTTATTCGAATTTTATTATACTTAATTATTTAATAATGTAAAGTCTCAAAGTGTTTTCTGAGCATAATTTTTAATATTAACATTACTGTTCACTGGTAATATATTAACATTTTTTACCCCGGGCATAATGTCCGGGGTGATTTATTTTATTTGCGCTTCTCTACTTCTTTCATTAGTGTCTCGCGGACGCTTGCAGGATTTGCCTTGCCTTTCATCTCTTTCATGATCTGACCTACAAAGAAGCCCATGACTTTATCTTTACCTCCCAGAAGTTCTGAAAGTGGTCCTGGGTTAGCATCCAGGATCCTGTTGATGGTTTCTTCCAGAAGTCCTGTGTCTTCTACAATCTTCAGACCATGTTCCTCAATGTAGGCTACAGGATCAATGTCTTCCTCAAAGACTTTCTCAAAGACTTTTTTGGCATTCTGAGGGCTGACTTCGGATTTTTCTACCATTACCAGAAGATCTGCAAGATGCTTCGGTGAGAAAGATACCTGTTCCGGATCCATAGCTTTATCTTTCGTCAGACGGAGTACCTCACCCATAAACCAGTTTGCTGTCTTCTTTGCATTTCCGTAGATTGCTGCTGTTTCTTCAAAAAGACCTGCAAGATGGCGGGATTCTGTAAGGATTCCCGCATCGTATGCCGGAAGTCCGTACTCTTCCTGATAACGGGCCTGTTTCACTTCGCGAAGCTCCGGCTGTTCTGCTTTGATCTTTTCAATCCATGCATCAGAGATATGGATTGGAGGCAGATCTGGATCAGGGAAATATCTGTAGTCTTTGGCATCTTCCTTGGAACGCATGGCGTAAGAATATTCTTTGTTGTCATCCCAACGGCGTGTCTCCTGTGTAACTACCTTGCCTTCTTCGATCAGTTCGATCTGACGTTCTCTTTCGCCTTCAATTGCTCTGGCAATGGCTTTGAAAGAGTTCAGGTTCTTCATCTCTGTTCTGGTACCGAATTCTTCTGCTCCCACTTCACGGACAGAAAGGTTAACGTCTGCACGCATGGAACCTTCCTGAAGCTTACAGTCTGATACACCCAGATACTGCATCATACAACGGAGTTTTTCAAGATAGGCGATTACTTCCTCAGAGCTTCTCATATCCGGCTCGGATACGATCTCGATCAACGGGACACCGCTTCGGTTATAGTCTACCAGAGAGCAGTCTTCCCATTCATCATGAATCAGTTTACCTGCATCCTCTTCCATATGCATTTCATGGATGCGGATTTTCTTTTTGCCTGCAGAGGTTTCAATCTCTACCCATCCGTCATGACAGATTGGCAGATATAACTGAGAAATCTGATAGTTCTGTGGGTTGTCCGGATAGAAATAGTTCTTACGGTCAAATTTGCAGTACTGATGGATCTGGCAGTTTGCTGCAAGACCTGCTTTCAGGGCAAACTCTACTACTTTCTTATTTAATACAGGCAGGGAACCCGGCATACCTGTGCAGACCGGGCATGTATGTGTATTGGGTGCTCCTCCGAATTCAGTGGAGCATCCGCAGAAAATTTTTGTTTTTGTTGCAAGTTCTACATGGACTTCAAGTCCTATGACTGTTTCGTACTGTTTCATTATCTGGTGCCTCCTTCTCCTGGCACGGCAAAGGAGCCGCGGCTGGTTTCATAGGCGTGTGCTGCACGCAGGATTTTCTTTTCCATGAAGCAGTCCCCGATCATCTGGATACCGATTGGGAGACCTTTGCTGTCTTTTCCGCATGGAACTGTGATTCCCGGAAGACCGCAGAGATTGACTGCTACTGTGTAGATATCTCCAAGATACATGGCAAGGGGATCTTTTAAGCTTTCACCGATCTTCGGTGCTGTAAATGGAGATGCAGGTGCAAGGAGCACATCATATTTGCCAAATGCCTGGTCAAATTCTTTCTTGATCAGGGCTTTCGTGCGGAGTGCCTTCAGATAGTATGCATCATAATAACCGGAGCTTAACACGAAGGAACCAAGCATGATACGGCGTTTTACTTCCTCACCGAAACCTGCTGTTCTGGTCTTTTTGTACATGTCGTGAAGACCTTCATATTCTGCTGCACGGAAACCGTACTTCACTCCATCGAAACGTTCCAGGTTGGAACTTGCTTCTGCACTGGCGATAATATAATAAGCCGGAATCATGTATTCCATGGTTTTGATAGAGAAGAATTCTACTTCTGCTCCCAGTTCTTTCAGCGTATCAAGAACACCCATAAAAGATGCTTTTACTTCCGGATCAAGTCCCTCTGCCAGATATTCTTCAGGAACTCCGAATTTCATCCCCTTGATATCTCCTGTCAGTTCTTTGGAAAACTGAAGATCTTCTCTTTTCATGGATGTGCTGTCTTTTGTATCATGTCCTGCGATGATCTCCAGAAGAGCTGCACAGTCAGATACGTCTTTTCCTACAGGACCGATCTGATCCAGGGAAGATGCATAAGCTACAAGACCGTAACGGGATACTGTTCCATAGGTTGGTTTAATTCCGGTTACACCACAGTAGGAACTTGGCTGACGGATAGATCCGCCTGTATCTGAACCAAGTGCCAGATAAGTTTCTCCTGCTGCTACTGCTGCACAGGAACCACCTGAAGAACCGCCTGGTACATGTTCCAGATTCCATGGGTTTCTGGTGATGCCGTAAGCGGAGGTCTCTGTTGTACTTCCCATGGCAAATTCATCCATGTTTGTTTTTCCGATAATGACCAGTCCGGCTTTTTCCAGACGATCAATGACTTCTGCATTATACTGAGGCACAAAATTCTCAAGAATCTTTGATGCACAGGTAGTTTTCTTTCCATTAATACAGATATTATCTTTGATCGCGATCGGTACGCCTGCAAGAGGACTGGTATAAGTACCGTCCTCGATGCCTTTTTGTACTTCTTCTGCACGTTTGTATGCTTCTTCTTTATATGTGTCAAGATAAGCGTGTACTTCTGAATCCTGTTTCTCAATCTGTTCAAAAACAGTTTTTACTCCATCCAGGACGCTGACCTGACGCTGTTTTATTTTTTCCCCAAGCTGCAGGGCTGTTAATTTTTCCAACTCCATTGTCCTGTCTCCTATCCTATGGTTTTCGGAACCTGATACTGTCCTTCTTTTGCCTTCGGTGCATTTGCCAGCATTGCTTCTTTGTTGTCTCCGTTTGTGACAACGTCCTCACGAAATACGTTTTCGTCCTGGAAAATATGGGACATAGGATCTACTTCCGATGTATCCAGTTCATCCAGTTTCTCTACATAATCAAGCATTTTCTGCATTTCAGCTTTTGCTTTTTCCTTTTCTTCTTCCGAGAGGGAAAGCTTGGCCAGGATGCAGACATTTTCCATTGTTTCATCATCTATGATCTTTGCCATGATTTTCTCCTTATATATACTGCCTGTAACATTCTATATTGCTTTTATTTCTTTCTGCCCGGAATCAACCTGCCGTTTCCGGTCAATATATAGGCAGCTTTCCAAGTTTCTGACTTATTTACGGTTCCAGACGGTTCATATCTCGCGGGAAGAGACAGGTTTCACGAACATTCTCTTCACCGATAAGCTGCATGGTCAGACGTTCCAGACCGATTCCCAGTCCACCGTGAGGCGGCATACCATGTTTGAAGGTATCCAGATACTGTTCCATGCCTTCCTGCGTCATACCTCTGTCTTCGATTTTCTGTACCAGTTCCTTGTAGTCATGGATACGCTGACCGCCTGTTGTGATCTCAAGTCCTTTGAATAACAGGTCAAAGCTTAAGGTAAATCTTGCATCTTCCGGATCATCCATTGCATAGAATGGACGTTTCTTTGACGGATAATGTGTGACAAATACGAAATCTGAGCCATATTCTTCTTTGAAATACTGTCCGATCAGTGCTTCTTCTTCCGGCTCCAGATCGAATGGATTTCTGATCTTACGGTTATATTTCTGTGATACCAGTTCCTTGGCTACATCGAAACGGACTGCCGGGATTTTGGATACATCCGGGATCTCAAGCTTCAAAATCTGTACTTCTTTTGCATATTCTGTTTTCAGAAGGTTCATGGCATACTGGAGGAATCCTGTTTCCATTGCCATAATTTCTTCGAAGCTGTCAATATATCCCATCTCGAAATCCAGACTGGTATATTCGTTTAAGTGACGTTTGGTGTTATGTTTCTCAGCACGGAATACAGGACCTGTCTCAAATACTCTGTCAAATACTCCAACCATCATCTGTTTGTAGAACTGTGGGCTCTGCGCAAGTACTGCAGGTTTGTGGAAGTAGCTAAATTTGAAAAGGTTTGCCCCACCCTCTGCTCCTCTGGCTCCGATCTTCGGAGTATGGATCTCTGTAAAACCCTGTCCGTAGAGATAATCACGAAATGCCTTTGTCAGTGCCTCCTGGATTTTAAATTTGGAACGCTCCTGAATGTTTCTCAGGGAAATCGGTCTGTAGTTTAATTTTGCTTCCAGGGAAGTGTTCAGTTTCCATTTGTCGATTGCCATTGGAAGTGGCTCTGCCGGTGTTGATAAAATATCAATATGACGAATACGAAGCTCTCTTCCGTGGGGTGCTCTCTCCTCTTCATGCAGGATTCCTTTCACCCTGATCGTCATTGCTTCCTTCAATTCATGAATGGAAACATTTGCCATTTCATTTTCATAGACTGTCTGGAATAAGCCTTCCCTTCTTCTAAGAATGATAAATGCCACATCACCCATATTACGGATGCTGTGAACAGCGCCTTCGATTACGGCTTCCTGGTTCAGGAAATTATTACCTACGAGTTCCTCCCAGGTATTGATTTCTTTTTTCCATGTTCCATCCATAAATTCCATTTCCTCATCCTCCATTTCTTCACTTCTGAAAACCTTTGTGATATCTTCACTGGTTTCAAGTTCAAAAGGCTTTTCGTGCAAGCACAACGACTTTTTGGCTTAAAACCCTGGAATATCAAAAAGGCGTAATCAGAAAATCCGGAGACACTTATCCCCTGGACTCTCTGATTACGCCTTTGTAATCATTCTTCCTGTTATTATCTATTTTATGTTTGTTTGTGTTCTTTCTATATATAATATAATGTTAGGGTTAAAATGTATTTTGCCTCTAACTTGATATGAACAAAAATATATTCTGTATATTACCACATATTCTGTCAAAATAATATCGTCATTTTTTACAAAATTTTCCTTATTATTTTCGGATATTTTATTTAGAACGTGTTTGAAAAATCAGATTTCATCATACATCAGCATGAGTAACATCTGTGCAGTTTCTACCATGTTGGTTCCTGAATCCATGCTGCATTTCTGGATGTGTCGATATGCTTCCTCTTCTGTCATCTGGTTTTTTTCCATCAGAAGGCGTTTGGCATTCGAGATATAATTCTGTTCTTTTTCTGATCTGGGCTTTGGTTTCTTTTTTTCTTTTTTGATCCGGCGTTCCAGATGATAGAGCATGTCATTGACCGTATCTATCAGTGCGCTTGCTTTCATCGGCATCTGTACAGTGCTGACGGAATTCGGTGCTTCATCTATAATACGCTGAGAAGCCAGAAGCAGCATTTCAAAATACTGTGGCAGGTCATCGAGAGCGTCTTTATAATAGGCATCTGTCAGCTTATACCCGCATATCAGGACACCAATGTCAAGTTCTGAGATACTGGCCAGCGCATTAGAGACAGAGCTGCAGACAGAGGCTACTGTGAGCCCATGTCTGTTAAGTATTGTGCGGATTTTCTTTGCGTCTTCAATTTTCGGTAACGCAATCACAATGCTGCTGCTCATAACTCTGCCACTCCTATTTCTGTTACAGCCTGAGTTTCCGTCCACTGCTTATTGCTTTTTACAACCTCCGCAGGGGACTTGTTTGATTTTGATCAAGCGGATGTTCGCAATCCGCTTCGCTACTTGCTCATAACCGAATAACTGCTTCGCAGTTTATCAGAAGGAGCTTTGCTCCTCCTGATACAAGCAAGTCCCCACCCACTGCTTATTGCTTTTTACAATTTCTACAGGGGACTTGTTTGATTCGGTTAAATTCTGTATAAGTATTCCTCGATTTCCCAGGCTGAAATTTCTCTTGTATAGCGCAGCCATTCTTTTTTCTTGGCTGCTGCGTATTCTTTACAAAATTCTGTTCCAAGTACTTCTTTGATCCAGTCACTCTGTTCGAAGTAATCAATTGCTTCGTTCAAATTTCCCGGAAGATTTTCAATCTTCATTGTTTTCTGATCTGTTTCGGATAACTCTCTGCTGGAGGACTTAGTCGGATAAATCTTCTTATTGATTCCATCCAGTCCTGCTGCCAGACATACTGCAAATACCAGATACGGATTTGCTGCTGCATCCGGACTTCTCAGTTCGATCCTTGTCTCCATACCTCTGGATCCCGGAATTCTTACCAGTGAATTTTGGTTGTTCTTTGTCCATGTCAGTTCTGTCGGGGCTTCATAGCCCGGAACCAGACGTTTGTAGGAATTTACGATAGGATTGGTGATCAGTGCCATCTCTTTGCTGTGAGCCAGAAGACCTCCTACGAAGTAATAAGCTTCTTCGCTTAATTCCTGTGGATTTCCCGGATTGACGAATACATTTCTTCCATCTTTAAATAAGGAGAAATGAATGTGCATTCCGGAGCCGTTTACTTCTGCCCTTGGTTTCGGCATAAATGTCGCATGAAGTCCATGGCGTTTGGCAATGGTACGGACCGTCATCTTAAATGACATGATCCGGTCTGCAATCGTACGGACTTCACCGTATTTGAAATCTACTTCGTGCTGTGCAGGAGCAGTTTCATGGTGAGAAGATTCTACCTCAATCCCCATGTCTTCCAGATTTAATACAATATCACGTCTTGCGTTTTCACCCAGATCCACAGGACTGACATCCAGATATCCGGCCTTTTCATGTGTTACAGTAGTCGGAACTCCGTTATCATCTGTATGAAAAAGGAAAAATTCACATTCCGGATCTACCAGACAGGTGTATCCCTCCTTCTTTGCCTCCCGGGCGGTTTTCTTCAGGATATATCTCGGACTTCTCTCATGAGGGGTTCCGTCCGGACAATAGATATCGCATAACAGTCTGGCAACTTTGCCCTGCTGTGGTCTCCATGGGAGAATTGCAAAGGTGTCAAGATCCGGTCTTAAGTACATATCCGGTTCGGATTCTCCTGCGATTCCTGCGATAAAGGAACCATCTACGATACATCGGTTATCCAACGCACGGGGAAGTTCCCGGGCAGTTATGGCGATGTTTTTCAGCGTTCCGAACATATCTGTGAACTGGAGACGGATAAATTCCACGTCTTCCTCCTCAGCCATCTGTAATATTTCTTCTCTGGTATAATTCCCCATTTTCATTCACTCCTTGTCAGCATAGTTTCTGCTGTTTTTTGCTTTCTTAATAATTCTTCGATATAATTTGTTTTCTGTCTGCAGAATACTCCTCTTGCGATGGATTGCGCAGAAGCATAATTCCTCTCCGCCGCAGTGCAATTCTGTCCAGAAGACTTTTTATGTTATGGAAACATTACGGAATAATTTCATATAACATAAAAAATGGCGCACTTTCTACAGTTACTTTTCTATAGAAAGAACGCCTTTGTTCATGTAGGCAATTATAGCAATGTACCTTTTCTTTGTCAACTGCTATGATTGATTTTCTTCTACAGATTTTCCTGCACTTTTCTTGTTTTGACTCGAATCCTATTTTTCCTCTCTTAGGTCAAGCATATTCTTTCCTTACATTGACCCTATTCACGCTTTTCTCCTCTTAGGTCAAGCATATTCTTTCCTTACATTGACTTTAATTATCGTTCTTCTAATTCAAGTCACTCGCAAGCTTTTCTTATGTTGACTTTAATTAAGGTTTTCTTGTTTCAAGTCATCCATGACCTTATTTCAAGATAATCTGGATCAGCTTTTTCAAATACACTTTAACTTAAAAAAGGTGTTATCGCCTAATAATCATTCATTAAGCAACAGCACCTTTTTCAAACTTCTCTTCTTATTATTTACAAATAGGAATATCCCATCAGCGATTCATCCACCGCTTTCGCAGCTTCTCTGCCCTCGCGGATTGCCCATACTACCAGTGACTGGCCTCTGTGCATGTCTCCTGCTGTGAAGACTTTGTTTACGGAGGTCTGATACTGCTCTGGTTTTGTATCTACATTGGTTCTTCCATTAATGGCTACCTTGAATGCGTCTGTTACATATTTCTCACTGCCAAGGAATCCGGCTGCGATAAGGACTACATCTACAGGGATGACTTCTTCGCTTCCTTCTACAGGAACCATCATCATACGTCCTGTCTTTGGATCTTTTTCACTCTTTAATTTTGTGAGTTTTGCCTGGCAGACATTTCCGTTTTTATCTTTGATAAATTCTGTAACAGTAGTCTGGTATACTCGTGGGTCATGTCCGAATACAGCGATAGCTTCTTCCTGACCATAATCTGTTTTGAGGACTCTCGGCCACTGCGGCCATGGATTGGATGGTGTTCTTTCCACTGGCGGCTTGGGCATCATCTCTAACTGGATCACAGATTTGGCACCCAGACGGATAGATGTTCCCACACAGTCATTTCCTGTATCACCACCACCGATAACCAGAACATTTTTTCCTTTGGCAAGTTCATATGGAACTTTGGCAAAATCAGAGTCCAACAGCGCTTTTGTTACCTGTCCCAGGAAATCTACTGCGAAATAAATTCCTTTTGCATCCCGTCCCGGAACTTTAATGTCTCGTGGATTGGATGCTCCGCAGGCAAGGATAACGCGGTCGAACTGTTTCAGAAGTTCTTCTGCTTTGATGTCCTTTCCTACGTTTACATTTGTAACGAATTTAACTCCCTCTTCTTCCATAAGATGGATTCTTCTGTCAACAACAGCTTTGTCCAGCTTCATGTTAGGAATACCGTAACGGAGAAGTCCGCCTACACGGTCTTTTCTTTCAAATACAGTTACGCTGTGGCCTCGTCTGTTTAACTGCTGAGCTGCTGCCAGTCCAGACGGACCGCTTCCGATGACTGCGATGGATTTGCCCGTACGCACTTCCGGGATCTGCGGAGTTACCCATCCGTTCTCGTAGGCTGTCTCGATGATCGCACGTTCATTTTCTTTTGTGGAGACCGGTTCTCCGTTTAAGTTACAGGTGCAGGCTGCTTCACAGAGTGCAGGGCAGACACGGGAAGTAAATTCCGGGAAACTGTGTGTCTTGCTCAGTCTTAAGAATGCCTGTTTCCAGTTGCCTGTATAAACCAGATCATTTGTCTCAGGTACAAGGTTGTGCAGAGGGCAGCCGGATGCCATACCGCCGATCATCATACCTGACTGGCAGAATGGGACACCGCATGCCATGCAGCGTGCGCCCTGAAGTTTCTGTTTTTCTTTATTTAATGGGGTCCTGAATTCTTTGAAGTTTGCGATGCGGACCTTTGGCGGCAGAACTTTTGCCGTCTCTCTCTCATATTCTAAAAATCCTGTTGGTTTGCCCATGATTTCCTCCTCTTCGCCACACTTGCTGCGGCAATAATGGTATGGCCCACGCCACCTTTTTATTTATTCTAAAAGATGACGGGGCAACATTGATAAGTTCACACGATATATTCAATTATTATCAATGTTTAGCGCCAATACTTTCATAGAACGCTTCCATCTGTGCCTGCTGACTGTTGAGTCCTTTTTCTTCCAGTTTCGCACTTAAAGTGATCATCTTCTTGTACTCATTCGGAATGAGTTTCTTGAAGTGTGGCAGATAGTAATCAAAGTCAGCGAGAACTTTCGCACCGAGTTTGGAACCTGTTGCTTCTACATGAGCTTCAATCAGGTCGCGAAGTTCTTTTTTGTCATATTTGTTTTCCACTTTTTCGATGGAAATCATAGCCTTGTTCAGGTTCTTGTAAAGAACATTATCCACATCCAGTACATATGCGATACCGCCGCTCATACCTGCTGCAAAGTTCTTGCCAGTCTTACCAAGTACGACTACGCGGCCACCTGTCATATATTCACAGCCGTGCTCTCCTACGCCTTCTACAACTGCAGATGCACCGGAGTTACGAACTGCGAAACGCTCACCTGCAACACCATTGATAAATGCAGTACCGCTGGTTGCACCGTAAAGGGCAACATTGCCTACAATAATATTCTCTTCTGCTTTGTATGCAGCTTTCTCCGGAACCTTCAGGATCAGTTTACCACCGGAAAGTCCTTTTCCGAAGTAATCATTGCTGTCACCGGTCAGTTCCAGTGTAAGTCCTTTGGGGATAAATGCACCGAAGCTCTGTCCGCCGGCACCGTTGCAGTGTACAGTGATGGTGTCATCTGCAAGTCCGTTTTTATTCTTTCTGGTAATCTCTGCACCAAGGATGGTTCCGAATGTACGGTCAATGTTTGTCAGGTTTACAGAAAGCTCTGTTTTCTGACCTTTATTGATGGCATTTGCGCATTTCTTAACCAGAACCTTTTCATCCATGGTCTTTTCCAGTTCGAAGTTATATACGGCTTTCGGGTCAAAAGTAACTTTCTGGTCTTTGCCTGCGAACGGATTGTTCAGGATTGCACTTAAGTCTACTTTGCCCTGATGTGGTTCCTGTACGTTGTCTGTCTGAACAAGGAGATCTGTACGGCCTACCATTTCACTGACTGTACGGAATCCGAGCTTGGACATGTATTCTCTTAATTCCTGTGCGATAAAGCGCATGAAATTCTCTACATATTCCGGTTTACCTTTGAATCTCTTACGAAGTTCAGGGTTCTGTGTTGCCACACCAACCGGGCAGGTATCCAGATTACATACACGCATCATTACACATCCCATTGTTACAAGCGGAGCTGTTGCAAAACCAAATTCCTCGGCACCCATTAATGCTGCGATCGCAACGTCACGACCACTCATAAGCTTACCGTCTGTCTCAATGCGGACACGGTTTCTCAGACCATTCTTGAGCAGTGTCTGATGTGTTTCTGCAAGTCCAAGTTCCCATGGAAGTCCTGCATTGTGGATAGAACTTCTCGGAGCTGCACCTGTACCTCCGTCATAACCAGAGATCAGAATAGTTTGTGCACCAGCTTTTGCAACACCTGCTGCAACTGTACCGACACCTGCTTCAGATACCAGTTTGACAGAAATATCTGCATATTTATTTGCATTCTTAAGGTCATAAATTAACTGTGCCAGGTCCTCGATAGAATAGATATCGTGATGCGGTGGCGGGGAGATCAGGCTGACACCTGGTGTAGAATGACGAGTTTTGGCAATCCATGGATATACCTTCTTTGCAGGAAGATGTCCGCCTTCACCAGGTTTTGCACCCTGTGCCATCTTGATCTGGATTTCTCTTGCAGATACAAGATAACGGCTGGTTACACCGAAACGTCCGCTGGCAACCTGTTTGATCGCGGAGCATCTGTCATCGCTGCTTCCTGCAGAATCCAGTCTCTCGTCACTTTCACCGCCCTCACCTGTATTGGATTTTCCATGGAGGTGATTCATGGCGATTGCCAGTGTCTCATGTGCTTCCTGTGAAATGGAACCATAGGACATGGCACCTGTCTTAAATCGTTTTACGATATCATCTACGCTCTCCACTTCTTCAAGTGGAACCGGAGTCTCAGCAAACTTAAAGTCCAGAAGTCCTCTTAAGTTTCCGTGGTTTTCTTTATCTACCAGATCTGTGTACTGTTTGAACAGATCGTAGCTTCCAGTCCATGTGGACTGCTGCAGAAGATGAATAGTCTGAGGATTGTAACGATGTTCCTCTCCCTGGCTTCTCATCTTGTGTGCGCCTACGCTGTCCAGTGTTAGGTCTGTCGGAAGTCCTAACGGGTCAAATGCTTCTGAGTGAAGCTTCTCTACATTCTCTTCGATGTCTTCCAGTGTGATTCCGCCTACACGACTGACTGTACCAGTAAAGTATTTCTCGATCACATCTGAGGAAATACCGATTGCCTCGAAGATCTGAGATCCCTGATAAGACTGGATGGTGGAAATACCCATCTTGGAAGCAATCTTTACAATACCGCTGATGACTGCATGATTGTAGTCATCTACTGCTGCATAATAGTCTTTCTCCAGCATATGGCTGTCGATCAGCTCATGAATGGTCTCAAGGGCAAGGTACGGGTTGATGGCACTTGCACCGTAACCAAGTAAGGTTGCAAAGTGATGTACTTCTCTTGGCTCTCCGGATTCCAGAATGATGGCAAGAGAAGTACTCTTCTTTGTTTTTACAAGGTGCTGATGAACTGCGGATACTGCCAGAAGTGACGGGATTGGCATATGATTTTCATCTACTCCCCTGTCTGAAAGAACAAGGATGTTTGCACCCTCACGGAATGCTTTATCTACTTCTACGAAAAGACGGTCAATAGCTCTCTCAAGCTTGGTGCTCTTATAATATAAGGTAGAAACAACTGCTGTCTTGAAGCCCTCATGCTTGAAGCTCTTGATCTTCATCATGTCTGTATTTGTCAGAATCGGATTGTTGATTTTTAATACCTGACAGTTTTCCGGTTTCTGCTCCAGCAAGTTTCCGTCCTTGCCAACATAAACGCTTGTGCTGGTAACGATTTCCTCACGGATTGCATCGATCGGTGGGTTTGTTACCTGTGCAAACAACTGTTTAAAATATCCGAACAGTGGCTGACGTTTCTGCGAAAGGACTGAAATCGGTGCATCCATTCCCATCGCTACGGTTCCTTCGGCACCGTTCTTTGCCATTGTCAGAATAGAAGTTTTCACGTCTTCATAAGAATAGCCAAATGCTTTCTGAAGCTGTGTACACTCTTCGGCAGTATACTTTGGCACATCCTTATTCGGGATTTTCAAATCCTTCAGCTGAATCAGATTACTGTCCAGCCATTCTCCATATGGGAACTGATTTGCATATTTTTCTTTTAATTCCTCATCATCGATCACGCGTCCTGCAACAGTATCAACAAGAAGCATTTTGCCTGGATGAAGTCTTTCTTTCATCACGATCTTGGATGGATCGATATCCAGAACTCCAACCTCTGAAG
>OKUL01000539.1_pt1 | contig 19350 bp, 16 predicted proteins | sample 1606631 | NCBI WGS metagenome assembly OKUL01 (sample SAMEA3882518, study PRJEB24775) | human gut metagenome | biome: human-associated habitat; feature: intestine environment; material: feces | place: Netherlands | collected 2009/2010 | reverse complement strand
AGTATTTGTCTGCTTTCTCTCTGGATACTAATTCTTCATTATTCTTGTTATCGATATATCTTAAGAAATACCATGAAGATCCAGCCCACTGAGGCATTGTATTTGTCTCACGTTTGGCATCTTTGCCACATACAGGACACTTGCAGTTTACCCATTCTTCGATATCTGCTAATGGAGATTCTCCTGTTCCTGTTGGTTCGTATTTCTCTACTTCTGGTAATGTTAATGGCAATTCTTCTTCTGGTACCGGAACTGCTCCACAGTCTGGACAATGAACAATAGGGATTGGTTCACCCCAGTAACGCTGACGGCTGAATACCCAGTCACGTAATTTGTAGTTTGTTGTCTTCTTACCGATTCCCATCTCTTCGATGATCTTTGGTGCTTCTTCTTTTAATTCAGAAGATTCTTTTCCATTCCAGTCTCCGGAATTGATCATGATACCTGATGCTTCTGTGTAAGCTTCTTCCATGTTCTCGATCTCTTTACCATCTTTGGCGATAACCTGGATGATAGGAATGTTGAATTTCTTAGCGAATTCAAAGTCACGATCGTCATGAGCTGGTACACACATGATCGCTCCTGTACCGTAATCAGCAAGTACATAGTCAGATAACCAGATTGGTACTTTTGCTCCATTGATTGGGTTGATCGCATAACTTCCTGTAAATACACCTGTCTTTTCTTTATCCTGCATACGGTCTACGGATGATTTTAAGGATGCCTGATAAATATATTCTTCTACTGCTTCTCTTGTCTCATCTGTTGCAAGTTCTTTCGCAAGCTCATGTTCTGGAGCTAATACCATGAATGTTGCTCCATGTAGTGTATCTGGACGAGTTGTGTATACTGTGATCTCATCATCTCTTCCGTCCACCTTAAAGTTAACTTCTGCACCATGGCTCTTACCGATCCACTCTGCCTGCATCTTCTTAACTTTCTCTGGCCAGTCAAGTTTATCAAGATCTGCTAACAAACGATCTGCATAAGCTGTGATCTTTAACATCCACTGTCTTAAGTTTTTCTTTGTAACGTCTGCTCCACAACGTTCACACTTACCATTAACTACTTCTTCATTTGCAAGTCCTGTCTTACATGATGGACACCAGTTGATCGGCATCTGTTTTTCATATGCAAGACCTTTCTTAAACATCTTTACGAAAATCCACTGTGTCCATTTGTAAAATTCAGGATCTGTTGTGTTAACTTCCATATCCCAGTCATAGATTGCTGAAATCTCGTTGATCTGGCGTTTGATGTTCTTAATATTGGCTTCTGTAGAAATGCGAGGATGTGTTCCCATCTTGATCGCATAGTTCTCTGCTGGAAGTCCGAATGCATCCCATCCCATTGGATGAATGACATAATATCCATTTAACAGTTTGTAACGGCTCCATACATCACTGATCACATATCCTCTCCAGTGACCTACGTGAAGTCCACTTCCTGATGGATATGGGAACATGTCTAAGCAGTAATATTTTGGTTTCTTACCGTCATTTACATTGACAGGATGTTCCTGCCAGTGTTTTCTCCATTTTTGTTCGATTGCCTTATGGTTATAAGGTGTTGCCATATTTTATTCCTCCTAGCCGTATCTATCTCTTGCTGACTGTCCTATTGCTTATGCCAGCTGATAAATTCTTTAATCTTATTTATTTTATCATACTGAAATGTCGTGTCAACTATCCTGCTAAAAAACTTCAAAAATTATAAAGAGGAAATGCATCATTTCCAGATACATTTCCTCTCTTAAATTATAATTACTGTTCAACTGGCTGATCAGTCTGCTCTTCTGCGGATTGTTGGGCTTCCTGTTCTACATTTACTGAAACATTATATGTTACAGTCTTTCCATTCTTTCCTTTGTAAGAAACTGTTGCTGTAATAACTCCTGTTTCAGTATCTTTTGAAACTGTTACAGTTGCTGCAGTTGATTTTACAGTTGTTCCATTGTCTGTGATCGTAATTGCTTCACGTACTGCTGCCTTGATCTGATCATCTGTTGCTGAATCTTTCACTGTCACTGCTTTTGTTGATTTGATCACTGCATCACCTAAAACTGTGATCTTAACATTTTTTGTAGCTGCACGATTTGGTTTGTTCACATTCTTCGCAACATACTGTACATAATATGTTCCAGCTTTTGTAAATTTGTATGCTTTTTCTTTGGCATAGCTGTATGTTGTGTAGCTGCCTGCACCTGGTGCTTTAATCTTCACACTCATACTGCTTGTTACACTCTTACCACTTGCCATCTTCGCAGATACACCGCTGACTGCATTGGTTGTATTGATATTCACTGTACGATTCTTAGCTGTGATCACTGGTGCCTTTGTATCAACAACTCTCACTGTAAATGTCTTTGTTGTTGTAACTCCTAAAGAAGATTTTACAGCATATTTGATTCGATATGTTCCAAGTGATTTTGTTGAGAATTTTGCCTTCTTATACTTACCATTGCTGTATTTTGTTACTCCGTATGTAACTTTGCTTGTAAGACTTCTCTTTGTGATCTTATCTTTTGCTGTTACACCAGATTTTATATTATAAGAAGTTCCATACTCTGCTGTCGCAGCTTTCTTTGATGAAATACTGATCGTTGCTTTCTGTTTGCGATATGGATTCTTCTTATCTGGATCTGTTGGATCCCAGTACATTCTTCTGGATGTTGACACTTTGATTCCTTTTGGTTTACCAAGAGGTCCTGGGTTCTTGCTACTGTATACAGTAACTTTTGTTCTTAGTGCACAGTTATCATAGATCCATTTTGCATCTGCTACTGATAATCTGACACATCCATGAGATGCCGTCTGCCCAAGTTTATTAAACTGTACCGTTGACTGTGTTCTCTTATCTTTCTGATAATACCATACAGAATGGAAGAGGATTCCTCCATGGATCCTTGTACAATACTGTCCATAACTTGGTCCCATCAATGTCTGCCAGCGATATTTGGCTGGTGTATAGAAAGTACCTGATGGTGTGTTAGATCCTCCACAGGAAACCAAAAATGCTTTGATTGGTTTATACTTTCCTCTCTTTAACTGATAAACAGTTGCTACATTTGCCCGTTTGTTAACTTTGATCCAATACTTTGTATTGGCAGCCTTCGCAGTCTTTGGTGCTGCAAATGAGAATCCAAATGCTGTCACGATCATTAATACGACTGCACATAATTTTTTACATCTTAATTTAAATGATTTCATATTGCTCCTTTCTTTCCGCCTGTTCTTTTCTATTATATCTTTGCATTTTCTTCTTGTAAACATATAAATATGCTGATATGATAAATTTAAATTTTTTTTAAGATTTGTAATCATTTTTTATTCATTTTCAAATGATTACAGTACAATAAGAAAGGATGTTTTTATGTTTCAATTTAATCACTTTAATTTTAACGTTTTAGATCTTGAAAAGAGCTTAAAATTCTATAAAGAAGCTTTAGGACTTGACGTTGTCCGCGAAAAGGATTCTTCTGATGGAAGTTTTAAGATCGTTTATCTTGGCGATCACTCTTCTGATTTCTTATTAGAGCTTACTTGGATGCGTGATCAAAAAGAGCCTTATAATCTTGGAGATGAGGAATTTCATCTTGCTTTGACTGCAGATGATTTTGATCAGGCGCATGCACTTCATGAGAAGATGGGATGTATTTGTTTTGAGAACCATGATATGGGGATTTATTTTATTAATGATCCGGATGGGTATTGGATTGAGATCATTCCAGCGAAATAGATTGATTGATACTATCTAGGCTATAAATGAAGAATTGCTCTATCATCTGGCTCGGAACGCGTTTTCACTCGGATTCTCACGTAACAGACACTAAATTCGACAGCGACTATCGTCACTGCTCATTAAGTGCTGACGTGTTCATACGGTTCTGTGCCAGATGATAGATCAATTCTTCTTATACTTTATCATATCCCCCCTATATTAAAACAAGCTGACACCACATATTTCTGTGATATCAGCTTATCTTCACATATCTTATCAAATTTTATCTACAATTCTTCAAGAATGCCTCATATCCTTTTTCCACTTCATAGATATCGGACTTACTTGTGATTTCCCATGGTGCATGCATGCTTAGAACTGCAACGCCACAGTCGATGACATTCATGCTGTAGGCTGCTGGAATGTAAGCGATCGTTCCTCAGCCTCCTTCGTCAACTTTTCCAAGTTCAGCTGTCTGAAACGCTACTTTTGCATCATCAAAGATCTTTCTTAACTGGGCGATGTATTCTGGGTTTGCATCATTGGATCCTGATTTTCCTCTGGCTCCGGTGTATTTGTTTAATACTAAGCCCTTTCCGAAATATGCACAGTTTTTCTTCTCCATAACACTTGGATAGTTTGGATCGAAGGCTGCGCTTACGTCGGATGATAGCATGTAGGAATTCTGCAGGGTTCTTCTTAATCTCAGGTCCTTGTAATCTCCTGTTAAGGCTAAGATTTCCGCGACTGTATTTTCAAAGAATTTAGAGTGCATTCCAGTTGCTCCAACACTTCCGATCTCTTCTTTATCTACTAAGATGCAGCAGGATGTTCTCTTTGGTGCTTCTACATTTAACATAGCTGCTAAGGATGTATAGGCACAGACTCTGTCATCTTGTCCGTAGGACATGATCATGCTGCGATCTAATCCAAAGTCTCTTGCTTTTCCTGCTGGTACGACTTCAATCTCTGCGGATAAGAAGTCTTCTTCTTCTATTCCGTATTCTTCATCTAATAACTGTAACAGCTGTTTCTTAACTGCTTCTTTTTCTTCGTCTTTTAATGGTTTACTTCCGATCAGAACGTTAAGGTCTTCTCCTTCTACGATCACATTCCCTTTCTTCTGCATCTGTTTTCCTGATAAATGGATTAAAAGATCTGTAATTCCCACTACTGGATCTTCGTCTTTTTCTCCAATACAGATGTTGACTCTTGTTCCATCTTTTTTAACTACAACTCCGTGTAATGCCATTGGAAGTGTAACCCACTGGTATTTTTTGACTCCACCATAGTAGTGTGTGTCTAATAATGCCATCTCTGTATCTTCATATAATGGATTTTGTTTTAAATCCAGTCTTGGGGAATCGATATGGGCTCCTAAAATATTTAATCCGTCTTCGATCGCATCTTCTCCAATCTGGAATAATACGATCGTTTTCTCCATCCATGTGCGATAAACTTTATCACCTGCTTTTAATGGTGTCTGATTCTTGATCAGTTCTTCTAAATCCTGATATCCGGCTTTCTCTGCCAGTTCTATAGATTGTGCCACGCATTCTCTTTCTGTCTTTCCATTGGATAAGAAATCTTTGTATTCCTTACAAAGTTCTTCTAACGCCTTTAAATCTGCTTCTTCATATGTTGTCCATGCATTTGCTCGATTCATCTATAATGTCTCCTTCCATTGTGCTTCTTTAAATCCAATCAGCACGAAATCATCTCCTACAATCAGTGGTCGTTTTACTAACATTCCGTCTGTTGCAAGCAATTCATATTGTTCTTCTTCTGACATTTCTGGTAATTGATCTTTCAATCCAAGTTCACGGTATTTCATGCCACTTGTATTAAAAAATCGTTTCAGCGGCAGTCCGCTTCTTTGATGCCAGTCTTTTAGTTCTTCGGCGGTTGGATTATCTTCGATGATATGGCGGTCTTCATAGGATACGCCATGTTCATCCAACCATTTCTTTGCTTTCTTGCAGGTACTACATTTTGGATATTCTAAAAACAGCATTGTTTCGCCTCCTCGCATTTATCTTATCTGTTTTATCATAGCACATTCGCGTGTCAGCGTAAATCTTTGAATGATTTTCTCAAAATAGTACCAGTAATCTTTCCGTTTTATGTTCTGTTTTGTGTAAACAGGTATAGCCTTTTGACTTTTCCCATTGACCAGATATCGAATTTCTCCAATCTTTTGCCCTTTTTTCACAGGGGCATCAACGTATGAAGGCAAAATACTCTCAACCTTTATCTGATCCGTTTTCTTTACCAGAAATGAAACTTTCAGATTTCCTGTTTTTAATAAGACTTTTTGTTTTAAGCCATCTTTTACATAAATCTCTTTGATCTTACTTGTATCTGCAACAATCTCTCGTTTCTCGTAATGATCTATGGCATATTGGACCAGCTTTCTTACATCGTTCCATTTATAGGTTTTATGTGGCGGCCATCCACTTGCAAGAACTGAAAGTGTCATCGTCATATTTTTCTGCTTCACTGCTCCGACATAGCAATATCCCGCTTTCGAAGTATACCCGGTCTTCCCAGATATAGCTCCCTGCATAGTAGATAACAATGCATTATGATTGTTACAGGTAAACCTTCTCTTCCCACTGTCATCCGTAAATGTATGCTGTTTTGCCTGTGTAATTTCAAGGAAGTGCTGATTCTTAATGCAAGATGCCATAATCTTTGCCAAATCCTGTGCGGTTGTTTCATGCCTTCCGTTCTTGTCTGTCCCATCCAGTCCATTTGGTGTTACAAAATGTGTATTGGATGCTCCAAGTTTTCCTGCCAACTGATTGACTCTTTTTTCAAATTTTTCTACACTTCCTGCGGCGTATTCTGCCAGCACTACTGCACAATCATTATAAGATTCCAGCATCAGTCCATAAAGTAGATCTTTCACTTTATAACTTTCTCCTTCTCTAACCCCTAATCTTACTTTCGGCTGTATTGCAGCATTTTTGGAAACTTTAGCCTTCTTTTCAATATCACAATGTTCTAAAATATATAAACACGTCAAAATCTTTGTCGTACTTGCATTGGGCATTTTCTGGTCCTTAGATTTTCCATAGAGAATCTTGCCGCTTTCAGCATCCATGATCACAGCTGCCTTTGCATTTAAATTTAATTCGTCTGCTGATATCGAATATATCTGTACACTGCATATGATCATATATAAAAAAACAAAAACAATGGTTTTCATATCCTCATACCTTTCTTTTTATTCATCGAAAATTCAATATAATACAAGTATATGGAATCCATTGTTTCTTTATTATAATTTTATGATAAATACTGGCATTGGCGGATTGTTTTTCTTGTTCGGGAAGTCCTGTCTTGCAATAAAATATTTACGATCATCCAGCTGACTTAAGTATTCAAGTACACCATCTCGTTCCTCAAATCCACTATCTCCTCCACTGTAAATACAGATACTCATGATCCCACCAGTTTTTAGCAGCTCAAACCCTGCTTGTATTGCCTCAATCGTTGTGTTTGTCTTCGTTGCAAGATGGTGATCTCCACCCGGAAGATAGCCAAGATTAAACATAATACAGGATACTTCTGATTCTTTGACGTACTTTTTCATATGTTCGTGTCCATCCAGGATCAGTTTTGCATTCATTTCATGCTTATCTAACTTTTCTTTTGTTTGTCTTAATGCATCCTCCTGCACATCAAAGGCATATACTTTTCCATCTATTCCTGTTTTACTGCATAAATAATAAGTATCTCCACCTTTTCCCATCGTTGCATCAATGCAGCAGTCTCCTTCTTTGATATATCCATCCAATACCTGATGGATCCAATCTGTCATAGTAATTCTCATTTCATTATTTCCTTTTATCTGCTTATATTAATGAGTCCTGTTTTTTAAGGATTCTCCACCAACAATAAAAAAGCAGGGAAGTTTATTGGCAAACTCCCCTGTATTTTTATTAATAGTATGTTACAACCGGGTCACCCTGGCTTACTAATTTGTATAATGTTGCTGCGGAAGATGTTGGAAGGTTAACGCATCCATGAGATCCGTTAGAAACATATTCACTTCCACCAAAGGATCCTCTCCATGGTGCAGAGTGGAATCCTACATTGCCAATGAATGGCATCCAGTATTTAACGTCAGAACTGTATCCCTGTCCACTTAATGTCGCACTTGGCTGTTTATAAAGAATATACGCAACACATTCTGGTGTCTTACGGTCTGCTGTATGCTTACCAGTAACACAAGCTGTCGCAAATTTTAATTTTCCTTTTTTATAATAATAAACAGTCTGTGCACCCATATCTACTTCTACATAAGTATCTCCGATATCTCCGTTAACACCATCATAGACTTTCGCTTTTTCTCTCCAGTATGGCTCTCTTGTTTCTGTTGTTCCTTCTTTTAACATCTTCTTTACAGAAGCCATTTCTTTGTCTTTACTGATACGCCATCCATATGGTCCACCATAGATCTTCTTTGTACGTCCATCATGTGTTTTAAACTTATGCCATCCATACTGTGTATTGTATTTATACATAAATTTTAATAGCCAGTTTTCCATTGCATTTTTGTCTACTTTATATCCTGAATAATCTTTCTTGGTCTTTAACCAGCTACTGTATGTATTCTTATCAAGAACAACTACCTGTTTTCCAAATTTATATGTAATACTTCCTTTTAACTTCTTGTTCATCTCTTTTGTAAGACTTACAAGCTTGTCACTCTTAGATGTATATTCTGGATTGTTATAGCAGTTCTCTTTATCCAGAGAAATTGAAGGAATTCCATCTTTGACAGCTTGTCCAATCTTCTTTGCTGCTATATCTTCCTTAAGTTCTGTTCCTTCCTCTTCTTTCTGGATGATGAATTTTCCATCTTTATATACTGGTTTTGCATTCGCCGTCTTGATCATCTTCTTACTATTGAATGCACCTAGTTTCTTATATGCTTTATTGAAAGACTTTGTATCATAAGAATACATTGTCACATTGTCATAATGTTCTGTACCAAATAGTCCTTTAATCCATCCAAATGATCCTTGATCTTCTTTAATCTGTTTAATCTCATCGGCACCTTCAAACTTGGTTTTAACCTGATCACTTGTTAATGTTTCTGTCTTTCCTTTTCTTTCCCTGATAGTTAAAGAATAGTCACTTGCATTCTTATTGAAAATCTCAACAACTTCATCTACTGTCTTTCCAGCAACATTCATTCCATTGATCTTAGTTCCCCAGAAGAATTTCTTACTGAAGTAAAAACCAATCACAAAATAGATTACCAGTACCGCAACAACTGCAATTCCAAGATAATGTTTCCATGTTAGTTTTTTATTTTCCATTTGTTTTATCCCTCCTAAATACAACTTCCTATTATAGTACAATCTTTCTAAAATAACTACTGTTTTTTTATACTTTTATGTATTTTTATAGAATCAATTTTCATAATTTTTTTGGTTTTTTTAAGATACTTTGATAATTTTTTAACATTTTCTCTTGTACTTACACATTCAAAATGATAAAATATAACTAGTGTGTTAACAATGAAACTTAGATTTCATCTAATTTATTTTTAGGAGGACTTATTATGTCATTCACGCAAGAATATCAAAAAAAATTAACAACAGCAGATGAAGCAGTTAAGGTTGTAAAATCTGGAGACCGTCTGGAATATGGATGGTGCGTAACAACTCCAGTAGCTTTAGATGAAGCACTGGCAAAACGTATGCCAGATCTTGAAAATATCCAGATCCATGGTGGTATCGTTATGCGCCCACTGGCAATCACTCAGATTGAAAATCCAGCGGACCATTTCACATGGAATTCCTGGCACATGGGTGGTTTAGAAAGAAAATGGATCAATGAAGGATTCTCTTTCTATGCACCAATTCGTTACTCTGAATTACCAAGCTACTATCGTGATTATCTTCCAGAAACTGATGTCGTTATGATGCAGGTTGCACCTATGGATGCTCACGGATATTTCAACTTTGGTCCTAGTGCATCTCATACAGCTGCTATGCTTGAGAAAGCAAAATGCGTTATCGTTGAGGTTAATGAGAATATGCCTCGTTGCCTTGGAGGATTTGAAGAAGGAATCCATATTTCCAAAGTTGATATGATCGTTGAAGGAAATAATCCAGCAATCGATGAATTAGGTGGCGGAGGAGCTGCGACTGAAGTTGATCAGGCAGTTGCAAAACTGATCGTTGATCAGATTCCTGATGGAGCTTGTTTACAGCTTGGTATTGGTGGTATGCCAAATGCCGTTGGATCTCTGATCGCAGAATCTGACTTAAAGGACTTAGGTGTTCATACAGAAATGTACGTTGATGCGTTCGTTGATATTGCAAAAGCTGGTAAGATTACTGGAGCTAATAAAAACATCGATCGTTATCGTCAGACATATGCTTTCGCAGCAGGTACTAAGAAGTTATATGATTATTTAAATGATAACCCAGCATGCATGAGTGCTCCTGTTGATTATACAAACAGCATTGCTACTATTTCATCCATTGATAACTTTATCTCTATCAATAATGCGGTATGGACAGATCAGTGCTGAATCTTCAGGAATTCGTCAGATCAGTGGTGCCGGCGGACAGCTTGACTTCGTTATGGGTGCTCACTTATCTAATGGTGGTAAGAGTTTCGTATGCTTGTCTTCTACTTTCACAAATAAGAAAGGTGAGACATTCTCAAGAATCCTTCCTACATTACATAATGGATCTGTCGTTACAGATACTCGTTCGAATGCTCATTACATCGTTACAGAATATGGTATGGCAAACTTAAAAGGTAAGTCTACATGGGAACGTGCTGAAGCATTAATTAACATCGCTCATCCAGACTTCAGAGACCAGCTGATCAAAGATGCTGAAACTGCTCATATCTGGAGAAGATCTAATAAATAAACTTCCAAAAGAGGTTTAATAGTTTTTTAAATTTTCCAAATTTTAAAAATCCCGAATCCATTCATTCTGTTGGATTCGGGATTTGTTTTTATTTAATTTTTACGCTCTCAATATTCTTAATGATGATCGTGCTTCCACCACCTGATTCTTCAATGATCTCAACATTATCTTTCATATTATATTCTTCCATTGGAATCTTAATCTCAATCCCTGTATCTGTTTCTAGCATCTGATATTCAAGTCTCTTTACTGTATTTTCCTTTGCTACAGTAAATGTATCATACTGCATATCGTATCGTTCAATCTTCTCATCAAATTCCTGTTTCTTTCCTTGATGATTTCCAAAAAGTTTATCTCCGATCTCATTAACTTTAAACGCCTGATTCTCTGAAAATTCTTCTCTTAAACGGCTTTTCATATCCAGCCTTTTTGCAATACCATCTTCTGGATAATGATTGTTGATATCATTGATGACTTTATTTAAAATCTGAAATTTCTTTTTTGGTGCAAGATCTGCATAACATTGTAAAAAACGTTCTGACAGATAATTGATCTTATCTCCATTTAACATCTCATATTTCTTTTCTACCAATCGCACTTTATATTCTGACAGATCAATAATAACTGCTTCTGTAAGTTTTGCCGAATCTGTCGGCATAACTCTTTGTTTCACGATATCATTTGCCTGTACATCTTCTTCTTCCTGATGCACATATGTCACCTTATAATTCATTTTTAGCAATGCCAGATGAACTACACTTTGAACTTGAAATGTAACACAAAGTAAATCTCCTGCTGGGATTGTAACACTATCACACATGATGTCAAATAAATTTTCTCCAAGTATTCTCGTTGCCTCAATAAAACTCTCGTCATCGGTCTCATCCATGCTTTCTAACAGACTTAAAATTGGTGAAACACTGCCATCAAACTGACATCTTTTCGCATCATCACTTTCCATAATCTTAAAAATATGCCCTCTGACAAATTCCATAAGATCTGGTCCCATATCAAGAAGCTGGCTGGATAGCCCAAGGTAACCTGTATGACTATCTAATATATGTAAAATTCCTTTTCTGATGATAATATCGTCTTTCTGTATATGTTCCATCTTTATCTCCTTTTTGTTTTTATTCCTTGTATTTTATCATATCGACTCTTTTTAGGCAAAAGATAATCCTGGTTCGCAGAAAAAAATTTTATAACAAAAAAGTCATGGTTCCCTACACCATGACTTCTGCTAATATGAAAAATCCCCATGTATCCTCACTACATAAAACTGACAACCCATTGTCAGTGATTCTTTCTGCGAACCCCTTCACAAAAACAAACCAGTGAGAAATGTAAAATTCCATATTCTCTATAGGATCCACTCATTGATATCTTACTCGTGGCAAAATGTTATCTTCAGGCTCCCTATTTCCTAAAAATAAAAAACCGTATATAGAATAATCTCATAATCTATAACGGTTGCCTCTATCAGGATAAAATATCCATATCACATTCCCTTAATGTTAAATGTGGCAACCGGCTGTCATAATCTCTAAAAAGACCTTAGACCCTTTGGCTTTGCGTCCCTGCCTTTCAACAGGTTTGCCCTATGAATAAATATGAACTTTTATTTACATATATAATATCATGATTCATAAATAATGTCAATCATCTTTTTCTTAGTTATTAATATTTATAATAGTTTTCTTTCCTTATACATATAAAAAGTCCGCGATAAAATTACCGCGGACTACTTAAGGATTAAATTCTCAAAAGTTGATTATTTAACAACTGCTCTTAATTTTTCTGTTAAAGCTGGTACGATCTTGTTTAAGTCTCCAACGATTCCGTAATCAGCTACATCAAAGATAGGAGCTGTCTCATCTTTGTTGATTGCAATGATGATATCAGATTCTTCCATACCTGCAACATGCTGGATTGCTCCAGAAATACCGATTGCGAAGTATACGTTAGGACGTACAGTTTTTCCTGTCTGTCCAACCTGAATATCTCTTGACTGCCATCCGTTATCTACAACGGCACGAGAACAGCTTACTTCTCCTCCAAGAACATCTGCTAATTCTCTTAACATTCCGAATCCTTCTTCTCCAACTCCACGTCCACCAGATACTAAGATCTTAGCGTCCATGATATCTACTGTATCTGTAACAGATTTAACGATATCAACGATTTCAACGTATTTGTTGTCTGGAGTAAATCCAGGATTGTATTCGATAACTTCAGCTTTTGCTCCTTCGATAGGATCGATCTTCTGCATAACACCAGGACGAACTGTTGCCATCTGAGGTCTGTTGTCTGGGCAAGCGATTGTTGCGATTGTGTTTCCACCGAATGCTGGACGAGTCATTAATAACTGATTATGTTTCTGTTCTTTTCCTGGGATTGCTCTTAATGGGAAATCACCGATTTCAAGAACTGTACAGTCAGCTGTTAAACCTGTCTGAACACGTGCAGATACACGAGGTCCAAGGTCACGACCAATTGCTGTCGCACCAACTAACATAATTTCTGGTTTGTATTCATTGATTACAGATGCTAATGCATGTGTATATGGTTCTGTTCTGTATTCTTTTAATTCTGGATCGTCAACTACGATTACTTTATCAGCACCGTATTTTGCAAGATCATCTACTAATCCTTTAACGTCAGAACCTACAAGAACAGCAGTTACGTCTGTATCTAAGTCTTTTGCTAAGTCTTTTGCTTTTCCAAGTAATTCGAATGCGATTCCGCTTAATTCGTTATCTACCTGCTGTGCAAAGACGTATACGCCTCTATATTCTTCTAAACCCATTTTATTCACCACTTTTCCTTTTCACTAAATTACATGTTTTTCAGCTAATTTATCCATGATATAATCTACTGCTTCTTCTGGATCAAGTGTAACTTTTTCTCCAGCACCTTTTCTTACTTTGTCAGATGCTTTTGCGATCTTAGTTGGAGATCCAGCAAGACCAAGGTTAGAATCATCTACATCTTTAAGGTCTTTTCTTCCCCAAACAGTTACTTCTGCATCATATGCATCAAAGATTCCACCTGGAGTCATATATCTTGGCTCGTTTAATTCAGCTAATGCTGTAACTAAGCAAGGCATTTTAGCTTTTAAGATGTGGTATCTATCTTCATACTGACGCTGAACAACTACGCTGTCACCGTCAATTTTAATGTCTTCTGCATAAGAGATAACTGGAATATCAAGATGTTCAGAAATCTGTGGTCCAACCTGAGCTGTATCACCATCGATAGCCTGACGTCCTGTGATGATCAGGTCATAATCAAGATTTCTTAATGCTCCAGCTAATGTAGTAGAAGTTGCCCATGTGTCAGCTCCTCCTAATACTCTGTCAGTTACAAGGATACCTTTGTCAGCACCCATTGCCATAGCTTCACGAAGAACTTCGTCAGCTTTTGGAAGTCCCATTGTAAGAACTGTAACTTCAGCTCCATATTCATCTTTAATTCTAAGTGCTGCTTCTAATCCAGCTTTGTCATCTGGGTTCATGATAGTAAGCATAGCACCTCTGTCTAATGTACCATCTGGGTTGAATTTAACTCCACCTTTTGTATCTGGTACCTGTTTTACACAAACAACTATCTTCACGGTAAGTACCTCCCTATTTCAATAAGTTTCCAGAAATAACCATACGCTGAACTTCAGATGTTCCTTCGTAGATTTCTGTGATCTTAGCATCGCGCATCATACGTTCTACATCGTATTCTCTGATGTATCCGTAACCACCATGTAACTGAACAGCTTTTGTTGTTACTTCCATAGCAACTTCTGCTGCATATAATTTAGCCATAGCAGCTTCAACACTGTATACTTTCTGAGTAGCTTTAGCCATAGCAGCTTTGTATACTAACTGTTTTGCAGCTTCTACTTTTGTTGCCATATCAGCTAACTGGAACTGTGTATTCTGGAACTGTCCGATAGAACGTCCGAACTGTTTTCTTTCTTTTACATATTCGATTGTTCTTTCTAAAGCACCTTCTGCAAGTCCAAGAGCCTGAGAAGCGATACCAATACGTCCTCCATCAAGAGTATGCATTGCGATACCGAAACCTTTACCCTGTTTTCCTAACAGATTTTCTTTTGGAATACGGCAGTCTTCAAAAATTAATTCATATGTAGCTGATCCGCGGATACCCATTTTCTTTTCTTTTGTTCCGAATGTGAAACCTGGAGTTCCTTTTTCTACGATGAATGCAGAAATTTCTTTCATCTTTCTTCCGCGTTTTTCAACAACACCTGTTACTGCGATTACAATATAAACGTCTGCGTAGCTACCATTTGTAATGAAGCACTTAGATCCGTTTAATACCCATTCGTCTCCGTCTAATACGGCTTTTGTCTGCTGTCCCTGTGCATCTGTACCAGCACCTGGTTCTGTCAGACCAAAAGCTCCTAATTTCTTACCAGATGCTAAATCTGGGATATATTTTTTCTTCTGTTCTTCTGTACCAAAAGTCTGGATTGGATCGATACAAAGAGATGTATGTGCAGAAACGATAACACCTGTTGTACCACAAACTTTTGATAATTCTTCAACACACATAACGTATGTTAATGGATCGCATCCCTGTCCACCATATTCTTTAGGAACTGGAATACCTAAGAATCCTGCTTTAGCCATTTTTGCTACAGTTTCAACTGGAAACTGTTCATTTTCATCCACGTCCTGTGCAAGAGGCTTTACTTCTTTTTCAGCAAACTCTTTGAAAAGAGTTCTTGCCATTTCATGTTTCTTACTTAATGTGAAATCCATTCTTTATTCCTCCATCATGATTTCTATAAAGTTAACTTTTGCATCCGGAGTTCACCATCTCCGGATGCAAAAGAAAAGCTCTTTTTCTTACTTGCTGTAATCGTAGAATCCTTTACCAGTTTTACATCCTAATAATCCTCCACGAACCATCTTTCTTAATAATGGATGTGGACGATACTTAGGATCTCCTGTTTCATTATATAATACTTCCATGATTGCAAGGCAGATATCAAGACCAACTAAATCTCCTAAAGCGAGAGGTCCCATTGGATGGTTAGCACCTAACTTCATAGCTGTGTCGATACCTTCAACAGAAGCAACACCATCAGCATAAATGCCAACTGCTTCGTTAATCATTGGGATTAAGATTCTGTTAACTACGAATCCTGCAGCTTCTTCTACCTGTACAGGTGTTTTGCCGATTTCTACGGAGATAGCTTTAATCTTTTCAACCATTTCATCTGGTGTATTAAGACCAGCGATAACTTCAATTAATTTCATAACTGGAGCTGGGTTGAAGAAATGCATTCCGATAACTGGTCTGTCAAGTCCTGCACCAATCTGTGTAATAGATAAAGAAGATGTATTTGTTGCAAACATACATGTTGCAGGAACGATATCCTGTAATTCTTTAAATGTCTGCTGTTTAACTTCCATAACTTCAAGAGCTGCTTCTACTACTAAATCAGCATCTGTACAGATATCTTTTGTACCTGTAGTGATTTTAGCAAGGATTGCATCAGCTTTAGCCTGATCCATTTTTCCTCTTGCTACTCTCTTTTCAAATCCTTTAGCGATTTTCTTTTTACCGTTTGCAGCAAATTCATCGTTAATATCACATAAGTATACTTCGTATCCTTCTGTCTGTGCGAATGCCTGAGCAATACCTGATCCCATTGTACCTGCGCCAATAACTCCAACTTTCATTGTCTGAAACCTCCTATAAAATGTAATGTATTCCGATAATTAATAATACAATATGTATAATTGATTAATTAGCAGTTTTTAAATGGCTCTTTTACTTTTTCTTTGTTTTTGTCAAGGAAGAATGCCATTCCGTATTTCTGGTCTTCTGTCTCGAAGCAGCTGCCAAATAACTTCTCTTCGATTACGATAGCTTCATCCATTCCTACTTCTAAACCTTCGTTGATAGCTTTCTTACATGCACGAACTGCGATAGGTGCGTTCTTTGCAATACCCTTTGCCATCTTCTTAGCCTGAGGCATTAACTCTTCAAGTGGATAAACTTCGTTAACCAGACCAATTCTGTAAGCTTCTGCTGCTTTAATATTGCGAGCAGTATAGATTAACTGTTTTGCTTTTCCAGGTCCTACGATACGAGCAAGTCTCTGTGTTCCACCAAAACCAGGTGTAATTCCAAGACCAACTTCTGGCTGTCCAAACACTGCATTCTCAGAGCAAAGTCTGATGTCACAGCTCATAGAAATCTCACAGCCACCGCCTAAAGCGAATCCGTTGACTGCTGCGATAACAGGGATTGGAAGTGTTTCAATCTTTCTGAATACATCATTACCAGCTTTACCGAAAGCTTCGCCTTCTGCTTTTGTAAGTGTACTCATCTCTCCGATATCAGCACCTGCTACGAAAGATTTCTCTCCAGCACCAGTAATGATAAGACATCTGATTGCGTCTAAATCTACTGCATCAATAGTTGCATCTAAATCTTTTAATACTTCACTGTTTAAAGCATTTAAAGCCTTTGGACGATTGATGGTGATAATACCAACCTGGCCATCTACTTCATAATCGATAAATCCCATTGTATGTATCTCCTTTCAGATTACATTAGCTAACTATTCAATCTAGATAATTAAATAGTTACAAACTATGTAATTGATATAACCGGATTCGAAAACCGAACCCGGATATATGTAATCATTCTATACGTGATTAGTCTCTTTCAACGATTGTTGAGCAGCCCATACCACCACCGATACACAGTGTAGCAAGACCTTTCTTAGCATCACGTTTCTGCATCTCATGTAATAATGTAACAAGGATACGGCATCCTGATGCTCCAACTGGATGTCCAAGAGCAATAGCTCCACCATTAACATTTAACTTCTCTGGGTTGATTCCTAATTCTCTTCCTACTGCTAATGACTGAGCTGCGAAAGCTTCGTTAGCTTCGATTAAGTCAAAGTCATCAATGCTCATGCCTGTTTTAGCAAGAACTTTCTTAGTAGAAGCAACTGGTCCAACACCCATGATAGAAGGATCAACTCCACCTAATGCTCCTGCTACCCATGTAGCCATTGGAGTTACACCTAATTCTTTAGCTTTTTCTTCGCTCATAACAACAACACAAGCAGCACCATCGTTAATACCTGAAGAGTTGGCAGCTGTTACGATACCATCTTTCTTGAAAGCAGGACGTAATTTAGAAATACTTTCTGCTGTTGTTCCAGGACGTGGTCCCTCATCTGTATCTACAACAACTGTTTTCTTTTTAAGTTTAACTTCTACAGGAACAATCTCATCTTTGAACTTACCAGCTTCGATAGCTGCTGTAGCTTTCTGCTGTGAATTAGCGGAGAACTCATCTAACTCTTCTCTTGTTAAATGCCACTGTTCTGCAACGTTTTCAGCTGTAATACCCATATGGTACTGATTGAAAGCATCTGTTAATGCATCGTTAACCATACAGTCTTTTAATACGCCATTGTTCATTCTGTATCCAAAACGAGCTTTGTCTAAGCAGAATGGAGCTAATGACATGTTTTCCATACCACCAGCGATAACGATATCAGCCTCACCTGCTAAAATCTTTGTAGCAGCAAGGTTAACACAGTTAAGACCGGAACCACAAACTACGTTAATTGTTACAGCAGGTACTTCGATTGGTAAGCCTGCATTAATAGAAGCCTGACGAGCAACGTTCTGTCCAAGACCAGCCTGGATAACACATCCCATTAATACTTCGTCTACCTGATCAGCAGGTACGTTAGTTCTCTTTAACGCTTCTTTAATTACGATGCTTCCTAAATCTGCAGCTGGTACTGTGCTTAATCCACCACCCATTGTTCCGATTGCGGTACGACAAGCACCTGCTAATACAACTTTCTTTGCCATAGTTTCATTCCTCCATTTAAGTTATCAATATTATTTGATAGTTGCTTTGCTAGAGCATTTCTAGTACGATATGTGTTAATCTTATCACAATCTTCTTTGCTTTGCAACAAGATTATAAAAAAATTTTTAATTAATATTTTCATTTATGAAAGATTCACAGTTTCGTCACTTTTGAATACAAAATCCATCGTTGTTTTAATTAATTTTACCTTTATTTCTTCTTATATCTATGGACATTCTCTATTGATTAATTTTCTGATTTTGTGAAAAAAGGAAACAAAATACAAAAAACTGCCTAAATATGTGAAGAAATAGACATTCTGAGTTGGCTAATAGACGAAAAACCAGAGATACTTTACCTGCCAGATGTGGCTTTGGAGTGAGTTTTATGGCATTTTGCACAGTGAAATAAAGCATATGGTACATAAAGTATCTCTGGCTTTTCTATCTGTTGGAAGGATTTAGTTTAGAATGTCTATATGGAGGGATTTGAAAATTGCCCGGATAGCTGTAGATGAAATTATGTATATTTTGTATTGCAATTTGTTTTTATCATTGTAATTATATTAACAAAATCAATACCAAAAAATCTATATTTTAAATTCACACACTCTCCCCAACATCGAATCGTTGCACATCTAAGAATTTTTACTTTGTTTCCTTCAAAGCCAGCAATAGTAAAGCTCGCTATAAGTCTATCTGTGGCCTCGGAGCAAGTGTTGGATACGAGCGTCTAAGCGAACATTCAACACGCCGCGACTAAAGTCACAGATAGACTTATAGCGGGTTTTACTATTGCGTTAGTTTAAACAAATAAAAAAACACCGATACCAAGGTACCGATGTTCCTCAAAT
>OKUL01000533.1_pt1 | contig 19614 bp, 18 predicted proteins | sample 1606631 | NCBI WGS metagenome assembly OKUL01 (sample SAMEA3882518, study PRJEB24775) | human gut metagenome | biome: human-associated habitat; feature: intestine environment; material: feces | place: Netherlands | collected 2009/2010 | reverse complement strand
ACCTTTCAGGCCGTCGGGAAATCCATATCGGCGGCTGAAAAAAGATTGAAAAAAATTCTTGAATAGGTGGTTGAACAATCATCATTAAGTGAGGAAACAGGTGGAGAGGTACGAAAACTCTCTGCCTGTTTTCCTCTTTTATGCGGTGAATGGGCGTGTCCTTTGACAATTAAATACACATTCATCAAACACATTCCTATTGCTATTGTGATGAGCATAAGCCACATTAGCGGCTGCGCCACGATCTGCGGGAAAGAAAGCAACGAGATTTCACCTGTATGTTTTTAGGTCTATGGCTTTCATTTTCTGCAAGGAGCGAATAACAGTCGGCTATCAGTATCGGGCGGCTCCCGATATGGCGACGACAGGCAATAGGGACAATGATACTCCTGTTCAGTCACAGTCCGAGCGTTGAAGCGTTTTTTCGTGCGTGATCCGTCGCAGGCAATGAGAGCAGCCGGTAGAGAACCTACCGGGGGTGTGATTCCCGTGGAGCTGACAAGCCGCCAGCCGTTTGATGACTTCCCGCAGCAATCCGGGGTGTCGAGGACAAATAGGATTGTTTCTTTATACAAGGTCAAACGGCAGGACGGGTCTACTGAAACGGAGAATTGTTTGTATCTTTCCGACCTTATTTCTGTTCTGCCTTTGACCTCTACATAGGCGGCAAACCGCCTAAATTTTCAAAGGAGGTCATAACACTATGAATCACACATATTTACGAGGCGATATGTATTACGCCGATTTAGGACACGGGATCGGCTCGGAGCAAGAGGGCTACCGTCCCGTCGTTATCATTCAGAACAATGTCGGCAACAAGCACAGTCCTACGGTAATTATTGCTTCTATCACAAGCAAAAAGGACGCCAAACCGAAACTACCTACCCACTACTACATCGACGCCGAGGACGGCTTGGAACTGCCCTCCATCGTCCTGCTGGAACAGCTGCGCACCGTCGATAAGCGCCGCTTGGGCAACTTCATCGGGCATCTCTCCGAAAAGCACATTTGCGGCATCAACCATGCGCTGGCGGTCAGCATCGGTCTGATCGAAAGCGTCCCGAAAAAACTGATCCTCTGCCTTTGCAGCACCTGCGCCGATAATTTCTACGGCACAGGTGCTTATTATTTGCGCAGGATCGACCCGGTGCAGGTGGCGAAGGACACTTGTACCTACTGTAATCAGCGGAAAGGGTATGACTATGAGCTTGTGCCGAAGAAGCGGTAAGGAGGCGGCCTATGGAATCACAGACGGCCTACAAGCTGTTATTTACCGACTATCCCGATGTGGTCAATGTCCAGCAGATGTGTGAAATGCTCGGTGGCATCTGCGATAAAACTGCCTATAAACTCTTGCGCTCCGGTGAGATCAGGAGCTTTGTCATTGGCCGTCACTATTGTATTCCGAAGCTGAACATTCTGAAATACTTGGAGCTTGTAGATAAATCCAGTGCGTGAAACCTCGTTTGCACATTCGGCCTATGAAGTTCTTTCTGCTACAATATGAATGTCAATGGCAGATGGATCTACGCTGTACCATTCAAAGGAGGTTTTATTATGGTAGCAGGACATCTGCGAGAGAAAAACGGGTACTATCATATGGTACTGAACTATGTGGACGAATACGGCAAACGGCACACGCCGTCCAAGTCTACGGGTCTGACAGTAAAGGGAAACAAAAAGCGTGCCGAAAAGATGCTTTCCGAGGCTCGTGCCGCCAAGGAAGCAGAACTGGAAGCAAGAGCAATCGAACGCAGTACGGGCAAAGCCCCCGTTGGCACAATTCTTTTTACTGCGTTCCTGCTCGATTGGCTGGAAATGACGAAAAAGAATGTGGAGGAAACCACCTACGGGGCGTATGCAATGGGCATCAAAAATAAGATTATTCCTTATTTTGAGGAACATCACCCCGGACTGGCTCTGTGCGAGGTGACACCGAAGCACATACAAGATTACTACACCTATGAATTGACGGTACGAGGCGTTTCTGCAAACACGGTCATACACCGTCACGCCAATATTCGTAAAGCCTTGCAGCACGCTTTCAAACTCGGCCTGATTGACTCGAATCCGGCAGACCGGATTGAACGACCCAAGAAGGAAAAGTTCGTTGGCAGCTTCTATGAGGAGGATGAGCTGAACCATCTTTTTGAAGTTGTCCGTGGTGATCCCATTGAACTTGGCGTGATCCTCGGTGCATTTTACGGTTTGCGCCGAAGCGAGGCGGTAGGTCTGAAATGGGATGCCATCGACTTCAAGAAAAAGACGATTACGATTCGGCACACCGTTACGCAGGCGACCATAGACGGCAAGAGCAAGATCATTCAAAAGGACAGGACAAAGACAAAGGCCAGCTATCGCAGCCTGCCGCTTGTGCCGCCATTTGAGGAATTGCTGCATCGCCTGAAAGCAGAACAGGAGCTGAACCGAAAGCTGTGCGGAAAATCTTATTGCAGGAAGTTTGCTGATTATATCTATGTCAATGAAATCGGTGAGCTTGTGAAGCCCGGATATATCACACAGCATTTCCCACTGATCCTGCAAAAGAACGGTATGCGGAAGATCCGTTTCCATGATCTTCGTCACCCGTATGTCAAGCTCACGACAAAAAAATTTGCAACTTTTTTTGAAAATTTCCGGGCAACCGCATAGCTGCCCGTAGCTGTTCCATACGGCGTTCATGGCTCATGCCTCCTTTCACGGTTCCGCAGTTGCTAAGAAGTCCTGCGTAACATATTCAATCTCAATCCGGTCTCCCGGAAAGATATAGACCTTATTGATAAGCCGGTCAATCAGGGCTTGCGTCAGAGTGCCGGCACTGTCTACTTCCTGAACGATTTCACGCTGTTTCAGTCTTGCTTCGTAATCGCTTTGTATCTGTTTGGTCTGTGCGGTAATAGCGGCATGGACATTCTTTGCCTGCACCAGTTCCGCGTCATATACCGCTTTCCGCTCCCTGTAGGTTTCCAGGTCAATCTCTCCAAGCGCATACTGTTCATAGAGCTGCCGTTTACTGTCCTGGATAGAGTGCAGCTTATCTTCATGCTCGGCCTGCTGAACCGTCTGCAAATCCAGCTTGTCTTTGCTGCTGTCAATTCCCAGCGCCGGACACATCTGCGCCCGGATTATCTCAAAAACCGCCTGCTCCAGATCAACCATTTTTACCCTTACCCCGTGACAAGGAAGATTTTCTGCCACTTCGGAATGACGGCAGTAAAACCAGACATCATTTCTGAGTGACATGGCATGGTCGCAACATCCACAGAATACCTTTCCACGGAGAAGGTAGTCACGCTGCTTTTTATTGGGAAGGGAGAACCGCTTAATTGAAGCATTGGCTTTCTCAAACAGTTCCTTGCTTACGATTGCCTGGTGGTGATCCGGGATTTTGAACCACTCGCTTTCATCCTTCAATTTCATGCGGCGGCTGCCAATCTCCTGTACCTTGCGCTTACCGATCACATAGGTGCCGATATACCGTTGGTCCGCCAGCATCCGCAGCACCGTTGAACTGTTCCAGACGCCATGCGTTCGGGAAACATTGTAGTGATCTTTGCCTTTATTCCTCCGGTATTCTCCAGGCGTAGGAATCTTCATGGCGTACAGTTTCCTCGTGATCTCTGCGGCGGTATTGCCGTCGGCTGCCCATTCAAATATCTGCCGGACAATTTCTGACACTTCCTCGTCCGGTTCCATACGCCCGTCTGCGCTCTTACGGTAGCCATAAGGACAAATGACGCTTTGATACTCGCCCCGGCGCATCTTTGCGTATTTGGCGCTTTTCGTTTTCATGGACATATCCCGGCTGTAACACTCACTGATAAGATACTTAAAGGCAATGTCAATCCCTCCGGTATCTCCTTTGAAATTGGCGGTATCAAAATCGTCGCTGACAGAAATAAACCGGGTATGGTAAAGCGGAAACACTCGCTCAATGAAATAGCCGGTCTCAATGCTGTTGCGGCCAAACCGTGAAAGGTCCTTCACAATGATACAGTCAATTTTCCCGGCCTGCACCATTGTCAAAAGCTCCTGTACCGCGGGACGTTCAAAGTTGGTTCCTGTATGGCCGTTATCAACAAATTCCAGGACTTCGCTGTTATCCCATTCCTGCAGCGACATGGCCTTTTCCAGAAGGAGCAGCTTTTGGTTGGGAATACTCAAACTTTCCGTCTTGAAGTCCTCCACAGACAGGCGGATATAAAGGGCAATCACATATTTCTGCTTCATTTTACCGCCTCCCCCTGAAATTCACTCTTAAACCGGAAAAAAACACGGATATTCCGCTCATGGTCGATCTCAATCCGCTCAATCAGCCGTTCAATCAGTTCCGCCGTCAATACATGGTCCTGAGCCAGTGATTTTGCGTCTTTTTCCATTGCACGGTAGCGTACAAGCTGGTCATCCAGGGCATCCATATCTTTTTCAAGCGCCTCAATATCGCCGGAAAGGACAGTGATAGATTCCTCATAACCTGCTTTCAGTTCAAAATATTCATCGCTGGTTAAAATGCCCTGTACGAAGTTTTCATACAGCCCCCGGATTAAACGCCGCTGTTTCTCTATTTCCTGCCGTTTGGCAGACATTTGGGATTTCAGCCCGTCTTTTTTCTGTTTCTGCCTTGCCTCCAACTGAAAGAGAGGAAGGGACATACCCAAAGCAACGGACAGCTCTTTTTCTAAAATAGTGGTGACGGTTGCAATCAGCTCTGTCTCCTGCATCATCACGCCTTTGCAGGTATCTTTCGCCACACGGCTGTTCGTGAGGCAATGGAACCAGTAAATATCCGGGCCTTTTTTACGTTCCGCCCGTTGCCGGTGGAGGCTCCTGCCACAGTCGGCGCAGAATACCTTACCCTTGAAAATATTCGGGGTATAGGGGCGTTTGGGGACCGCCCGGCTTTCCTCGCAGACCTGTTTCCGGTATTCCTGTACCGCAGTAAAGAGTTCATGGCTGATAATCGGCTCATGGGTGCGTCTGGCAATAATCAGGTTGTCATCGTCAGCCTTGACCTGCTGGTGGTCCACCATCTTTGTTTTGCCCTGCACCAGATCGCCGGTATAAACTTCGCTTTCTAAAATCTTCATTACCGTGCGGGTCTGCCATTTGCCGCTCCCAATCAGGCCGGGGCTGGTGATTTCACCGGTGGATTTTTTGTAGTGGCTTGGCGCCGCAATCCCCATTTCATTGAGGTTACGGACGATACGGTTCAACGCTACGCGCTCATAAGCCCATTCAAAAATCTGTTTCACGACAGGAGCCGTATTCTCATCGATCAGCAGCTTGTGGCAGTTATCCGGGTCTTTCCGGTAGCCATAGGGTGCCCGTGCGCCAATATAATCGCCGTCTTTCATGGCCTGTCTTGCCTGTGCCTTGATCTTTCTTCCAATATCCAGAGAATAGGCTTCATTTATCATATTCTTCAGGGGAAGCATAATGCCGCCGTGAAGGTTGCCGGGGTCCGCCGTGTCAAACTGGTCCGTGACCGCAATAAAACGGACATTATGCGCATAAAAATACTGCTCAATATAATAGCCGGTATCAATAGAATTGCGTCCAAGCCGGGAAAGGTCTTTAACGATCACACAGTTGATATGGCCCGCTTCAATATCAGAGAGCATCTGCTGAAATCCGGGGCGGTGGAAATTTGTACCCGTCAGTCCATTGTCGATGTATGTGTCATAGACTACAAAATCCGGTTTGTCCGCCAGAAAATCATTCAGCACCAGCTTTTGGTTCTCCACGGAGCAGCCCCGTTTCTTGTTATCCTCCACGGAAAGCCGGATATACAGTGCCACATATACATATAAGGACGGCGCCGGCATGGGAGATTCCGTCTGTTTCCTGCTTTTTCTTGCCATTTAGCCTGCCTTCCTTTCTGCGGCCTGTTCCGCGATTTGCTCCGCCAGTGCGACGGCCTTTTTATATTCATCCTGATAGTTAAATTCAATATGCAGCTCGTCCTTGCCGATTACCCGGATACTGCGGATAAGCTGCATGACCGCACGGCGGTCAATTTCTTCCATTGTGGAGAACTGCATGAAATGGTTGATCCAGCGGTTCCGCTCGCTGCGGTTCTCCAGTACATCCGTCAGGCGTTCTTCCCATTCGTCAATCGCCTTTTGCAGAAGTTCAATGTCGGCATTGTATTTCCGCTTATAGGAAAGATATTCTTCTTTGGTGAGAATCCCGCTTACCAGGTTCTCATAGAGCTTTGTCTTGAATCCCTCGATCTGCGCCCGCTGCCTTTCGTTTGCCTTGATCTGCGCGGTATATTCCTGAACCAGTTCCCGGTTGATCCGCTCCTGACTAATACTGGACAGCAGAGCATCCAGGGAAGCTACATTTTCAATATGGCCTTTCAAGCTGTCCTGCACACACTCGATCAAGTCTGTTTCCTTTAACATGACAGAGGAAGTACAGCCATTTTTCTTTCCGGTCGGGCAATAGTAGTAGTGGTATTCCTTGTCCTTGTAACGGTTCGTCTTGCGGGTCATGCGGCAACCGCAGCACCCGCAGATTAAAATGCCGGAGAACAGGTAGACCTTATCTGACTTTGGAGAGGTGCGGGTATCAATCCTTCGGAGCCTCTGCACCAGATCAAAATCATGTTTCTGGATAATTGCCTCGTGGGTACCCTCCACACGGACCCATTCGGAGGAAGGCTTGTCCTCACGCTCTTTCAGCTTGAAGTGGGGCGTCGTCTGCTTTCCCTGTACCAGCGTTCCGGTGTAGGTTTCATCCTGCAAAATACGGATAATGGTAGTCGCAGACCATTTACAGTCCTTGCGATCCGTATAGCCGCCTTTTGCATGGGGCATCCCGTGATTGCGTTTATATGCCAGTGGGGAAAGTATGCCCATCCGGTTCAGTTCATCCGCAATATGGGAAGCGCTAAACCCTTCCAGACGCTTTCTGAAAATATCCCGCACCACACCCGCCGCATATTCGTCAACTTCCAGACTTTTATGCTTATCGCCGGTTTTTACATAACCGTAAATGGTAAAGGCTCCGACAAAATCACCGCTGCGGCGTTTCACATCCAGGGCGCTCCGGGTCTTTACAGAAATATCCCGGCTGTATGCCTCATTCATAATATTTTTGACAGAGACGGTAAGGTCATCGGCAGCATCGGTTTCCGTGTCCACGTTATCATTGATGGCGATAAAACGGACGCCGTAAGCCGGGAACACCCGGCGCATATAACGGCCAGTTTCTATGTATTCGCGTCCCAGGCGGGAAAGGTCTTTTACAATTACGCAGTTGGCCTCGCCCTGCTCGATCATCCGCATCATTTCCTGGAAGGCCGGACGGTCAAAAAGAACGCCGCTGTAGCCGTCGTCAATCTTTTCCGCAACAACCTCAATTTCCGGATGCCTGGCAATGTAGTCGTCGATCAGCCGCCGCTGGTTGGCAACGCTGTCGCTTTCCACTGATTTGTCATCCGTATAAGAAAGACGGATGTACTTAATGGTCTTGTAAACCTGCATAAAAAAACACTCCTTTCTTTGCGCAGAAAAATCCCCGCAATTCAAGAAGTGTGGCTATGCCGTATTCAATTCCTTTTCCGATTTCTATTCTACCACGACCTCGCGGGAAAGTCAGCCCCTTACTGAAAAATATCCGGCTTACCGCAGGATTCCTTTGATACATTCCTCCAGCGTGGCGCCGTCGGAAGCAAAACTGGCGTGGACGGTAAACTGTCCGCACTTGAAACGGTAAGGGTTTTTGATCTGTCGGACAAATTCTGCAATCCGGTCCTCACGGGAAAGCTCCCTGTCAACCGTAACATCCCGAATGTCTACCAATGTATCGGTTCCGCCAACAGCAGGCGCGTGTTCCATAATATCAGCTCCTTCCTGAAAATTCCTGGTTATCAAAACCACATGAATAGGCCGGACCCACGGCTACTAAGCACATAAATCCGGCCCATTGTATCTGATTTCGATTCTGTCTGCCGTATTTGCCACGCACCCCCGGCAAGCCCTGAATATACAAAGCTGGGGCTGTTACAGGCTGCGGTCAGCTTTGCCGCATCATAGCCCCGCATACGCCGCCGCTTTGCCAGAGCAAGCAAACGCCGCAGGAACTCTCCCCAAGTCTTTAGGGAGCCGTGAAGAAGTACCATTATGATCTGCGCCGTCATCGCGCCCGGCCTGCCACAGCCGGTTTTGTGGGTTACGTTGATCGCTCGGACAGCCTGATTCATCACCTCCTCGGCTGCCTGTCTCCGCGCCGTCCCATCTGCCGCTCGGAACACAGAATGAAGTACCTGTAACAGCGTATATTCGGTTGTCAAGGAGCAGGCGAGGGGCGTGGCAGTTATGACAGTATTTCAGTTAGGGCGGGCCGGAGAGCATGCTGCACGGCCACACCCGTCAGGCTTGTCCTACCGAATATGTCCCTCTATTAAGTAGTACATTTTTCGGGTAAAACGACGTGGCCTTTTATAATTTTTTTTCAAAATATTTTTCCAGACTCCTAAGGCCACGACGAATACTGTCTTTTACAGAGTTTTCAGAGCAGCCCTCCTTCCTGGCGATATCAGCTTTGCTCATACCGAGGAAAAAGTGTTCATAAATTCGATGGCGCTGTTTCTCCGACAAGGCAGACAATCCTTTGAAAATCAGTTCCGACGTCTGCTGCTGTTCTAAAATTTCCTCTGGTGTGGGCTGGTCCATCAGCGCATCCCTCTCTATGCCCTCGTGTCCTTCCAGGGAATAAAATGCTTGATAACGGTATGTACGAATCCGGTACGCTTCTTCCAGCAAAGTATACTCCCGAAGCAGCAAAGCGACTTCATCCGGCACTTCAACGATCACATCCGATGTATAAAACGGGTAATAGTCCCGCAGATTGATTTCTTTCATGGGTATTTCCTCCAATTTCAATTTGTTTGAGTGGATAAGCAAAATCGAAATCAGAGGGCGGGGAGCGGCATCCCGGACAGCCTTCTGTAACACAGGCAGCCGGAAGGCTTGTATGATCCGCAGATAAGAAAAAAGCGCGTACCTGTTTTGCTATAGGTGCGCGCCAAATGGAACAATTTGATGATTGCGGGGAGAAAAGATAAAAATATGTCGATACAAAAAGCGCCGCAGCCTTTTGAGCTGCGGCACAAAAATATATTTGATTATATCGTTGTCGTTTCCTGTGGAAATATAAGACTTTCCCAATGCACATGTTCGCCCCCATATCTGGGGGAACATAAACAGATCAGTCAATATGTGTGAATATTTCCCCCAATCTGTTTCTTTGGGGACATTATATAAGGTATAACTATCAGCTTCCTTGTACTTGTCTTTCAGAATACTCCAATATTCTCATTTTTTATTATTGACTTTTTGAGAATTAAATTTATATCCAACACCACGAACGCTGGTTACGTATTCTGGCACATCAGGGGAGATTTGAAGTTTCTGACGCAATCGGCTCATAAGATTATGGATGGCCTGCGCCGTGACATCTATATAATCCTCATCCCACACATGGTAAGCGATGGTTTCAAAAGTCAGTACCCGCCTCCGATTGATAATCAGAAGATGGAGAGCATCAAACTCTTTAGCAGTCAGATCAATTTCCTGATCGCGGATACATACCGTTCTCCCTTCCAGGCAGAAATACAAATCGCCGTCCCGGATTTCTGTTAATGTCTGTATAGAATCTGCCTGTGCAGGAGAGTTGTTGAAGACATCAGGAAGACTGCCGGAAAAAGAACAATCCTGTATATTTCTGGTAATAACATAAGAAGTCGGTTCTTTTTGCTGTTTTTCATCAAGTAAGACAAACAGCTTCTCGGCAATATCTCCACCGGACTCTGACAAGTCAAGCACTGCTAATTTCCCATGCTGTCACCACCTCTTTCGTTCTCTAAAGTCTCTTTCAATTTTTGAAACGACTCATCGCTGATAACATGCTCAATTCGACAGGCGTCTTGTTCGGCGATATTCCTATCAACTCCCATAAAAACAAGCTGCTCTGTAAAAAACAAATGGCGTTCATAGATTTTCTCGGCAATCCCCAGACCTATGGCGGTCAGATGGAGGAATCCATCATCATCCACAGTCAGAAAACCGCCGCTTTTCAAAACGCCCACCGCATGACTGACACTCGGTTTGCTAAAGCCCATGTGCCGGGCAAGGTCAATGGAGCGGACCATGCCTTGTTTCTTTTGGAGTATCAGCACAGCCTCCAGATAATCCTCCCCGGACGCATGAATCTTCATAGGACCTCCTATCCTCAAAGGTTATACCGCCCAGCCAAGGCTCTCCTGCTGGATGTAGAACAACTTGTGATACAAACCTTTTTTCTTCATCAGTTCATCATGTGTGCCGCATTCCACCAATTTTCCATTGTCGAGGACAATGATCTGGTCGGCATCCACAACGGTACGAAGCCGGTGAGCAATCATAATGACCGTCTTGCCCTCCACCAGTTTTGCAATGGCCCGCTGGATTAAAACCTCGTTCTCCGGGTCAAGGGATGCGGTTGCCTCGTCCAGAAGAATGATCTGGGCATCTTTCAGCAGCGCGCGGGCAATGGAAATCCGCTGACGCTCACCACCAGAAAGCGTGCTGCCGTTCTCTCCAAGGACAGTCTGATAACCGTCCGGCAATCTCTGGATAAATTCGTCACAGTATGCCGCCTTTGCCGCCGCCATGACCTGCTCCTCGGTAGCGTTCCTATTGCCTACACGGATATTGTTAAAAACAGTATCGTTGAACAGGGTCACATCCTGGAATACAAAGGACATACAGCGCATCAGGTGTTCCGGTTCAATGGTGCTGACATCCATACCACCAATGGTGATCTGGCCTTTTCTTACATCCCAAAAGCGGGCGATCAGTTTGGAAATCGTACTTTTGCCGCTGCCGGAAGGCCCTACCAGGGCCGTTACGCTGCCAGCAGGAATAGAAAAAGACACATCCTTGATAACATCGTCCTGGTTATATCCGAAAGTGACATCTTTCAGTTCAATGTCATACTTGGATACATCCTTATCCTCGCCCTCCATAGCGGGCGTGGTCAGCAGAGTACGCATACGGTTGGTGACAGTCTCCAAATGAAACAGAGAGGTCAACTGTGAGAGAATGGCAAGGATCGGGCCGTAAATCTGTGTGGAGAACATGAGCAGCACCAACAGGGGGAGCAGTTCAATTTTGCTGCCGGTTATCAGCACCGTTCCAATGAAAATGGTGATGCCAAGTCCTGCTTGCAGGATCAGGCTGGCTCCCTGAACCAGAATACCGGAGGCCAGTTCCACCTTAATGGCGATTTTTCTCATGGCCTGGAGTGCTTTATCCAACGCATCAAAGCGGGAACCGCCAAGGCCGCAGGATTTGATGATTTTGATACCTTCCAGGTATTCCTGAATCTGGCTGGACGCCTCCAGCTTCACATCCACCTGTTTGTCAAACAGACGAAGCTGCAACTTGCGCCCGCCCAAGATGATAAGGAATGTGACCGGCATTGTGCAGAAGATAGCCAGGGCCATGCGCCAATCAAAAAACGCCAGACAAATACAAGTCAGAGTAACAGAGATAATATTCGCAATCAGCGGCGGGATGGTACTACTGAGCATGGATTCCATGCTGCTGCAATCCGCCATCATGTTGGTGGTAATGTCGGACAAGTCCTTTGTGTTAAAGAAGCTCATGGGGAGCTTGCGAAGATGCTCCGCGATCCGAAGTCTGGTCGTGCTGGCCTCCTTATAGGAAGCAATATAGGTTTTCCTATAATCGTTTTTCGCGGCCAGGAACACCAGAATAGCCGCCACCAGCCCCAGGCCCAGCAGCTTCCACAACGCGGCCCACGAAATTGCTTCTCCAGTAAACGGCTTTAACAACTCCCAAAAGAGCAGGCAGGCTACCATAGACGGAAGCAACAGCGCGATATTGGTTATTGTGCAGGCCGTAATCGCTTTTTTCAGGTCGGAGTAGCCTTTCTCCGACAGCATTAACTTTTCTTTCAACTTACTCATAGATCACACCGCCTTTCCTGTGCCAATTTTCCAGTTGATCGACTCCGTATAGCTGCTCCACATCTGCGCGTATTTTCCGTCCTTCTTCAGCAGCTCGTCATGGGTGCCGGATTCAATCAGACAGCCCTTTTCCATGACAAGGATCTGGTCAGCATTACGAATCGTAGACAGGCGATGGGCGATCATTACAACCGTTTTATTCTGAATCAGCTTTTCAAAGGCTTTTTGAATCAGGTACTCGTTCTCCGGGTCGCTGAACGCAGTTGCCTCGTCCAGAACGATAATGGGCGCGTCTTTTACGATAGCCCTTGCAATGGCAATCCGCTGGCGCTCACCACCGGAAAGATGGACGCCGGTGCTGCCGATTACAGTCTGATACCCGTTCGGAAGCTGCTCAATAAATTCATGGCATCTTGCAGCCTTTGCCGCCGCAATCACCTGTTCTTCCGTAGCATCTGGATTTCCCATACGGATGTTATCCAGGATGCTCTGCTTGAACAGGAACGTATCCTGAAATACGAAGCTGACCTTATCCATCAGCGCATCCAGCGGAATATCCCGAATGTCAACGCCGCCGATCTGAATACTTCCGTCCGTCACATCATAAAACCGGGAGATCAGGCTGGCGATGGTACTCTTACCGCCACCGGAGGGGCCGACAATGGCTGTCACCTTGCCCTGATCCGCAAAGAAAGAAACATGAGACAGGGCCTTGACCTGGGAATCGGCTTCGTAGGAAAAGCTGACATCCCGGAAAGCAATCCCATAGTTTTCGATTGTTGCCGCCGTACTCTTTTCGGGCAGGACCGGGATACGCAGGATTTCATCCATACGCTCCACGCTGCCGTCAATCTGCGTAAAGGACTCCGAGATATACATGATCTTATTCAGAACACCGGAAATCGCATGGACAATAATCAGGTAGAAAATGAATGTCAGCGAATACTCCCTGAAATCCGTAGTATGCATCCCGATCAGAACACCCACCGGAATCAAAAGCAGATAAATATTGTTGATGATCGTGGTAAAAGCAGGCATACAGTTCTGCCAGCCCAATGCGTATTCCAACACGAAAGAGGTATAGTCTGTAATGGATTTGCTCAACCGCTTAAAGGAATCGGCGGTCTGATTAAATGCTTTGATCTCCGACATACCGCGCACATATTCCACGGAGGCGCTGTTCATGTTTTCCTGAGCGGTCTGGAAACGGTGCATTTTTTCCTTTGCTTCTCCGTTGAAGCCTGCAAACTGCACAATAAAGGCCAGAACAATACCGACCAGGCAAACCACTCCATACCGCCAGTCAATTCCGAGAAGAATGATGACCAGAACAAGCGGTGCGACCAGCGAGGCCACAAAGTCCGGGAGCTGGTGAGCGATGAATTTCTCAACGCTTTCAATGTTTTCGTCCATGATCTTTCTCATTTTGCCGCTGCCCAGGGTCAGATGATACCCAAGGGGAATCTGCATGATGTGGTCGGCAAAGGCCACCTTCAATTCATAAAGCGTTCCAAACGCCGCAACGTGGGAACACAACAGGGCAAAAAAGTAAAATACGATGTTCCCCAAAATTCCAGCCAGGGCCAGCCATCCCCAGGTCGAAATCGTGGAAACATTCAAGAGCGACATATCCGGGTAAACAAACAGGATTTCCCGAATGATGTAGTAGATTGATAAGTACGGTACAAAAGAACAGATCGCAGCCAGCGCCGCCAAAAAACCTGCCAGGAACACCAGCCCTTTATGGCCGGAAGCCAGCTCCAGGCAGCGTGCCAGTCCGGTTTTCGCTTTCGGCTGCTTCTCGTTTTGCTGTGCCATTTCTAACCCTCCTTTTTGTCATATCCAATTTTGTCTAAAAGAAGCTCTGCGCCTCTGATTTGAAAATCATCGGTAATGCAGCCGTTCTCCAGGCGTATTGCCCGCTCACAGCAGGCAAGCGCACACTCCGCGTCATGGGTAATGACGATAATGGTGCGTCCCATCTTTGCCAGCTTGCGGATCATCCGGCTGACATTCCGCATATTCGTACCGTCCAGCCCGCTTGTCGGTTCGTCCAGTACGATGATCGGCGCTTCGTGCATCAGCGCCACGCCAAGGGCCAGCCGCTGCTTTTGCCCTCCTGACAGCGTGGAGGGATGCTGTTTGACAAACGGCATCAGTTCCAAGGCTTCCAAGATTTCTTCCGCTGCTTGTTTCCGCTCCGGGCTGACCTCTGCGCCGGTAGTCAGTTCATCCAGCAGGTCCTCACCGAAAAGCTGGCTGTCTAAATCCTGGGGAATGTACCAGACCTTTCCCAAGCGGCCTTTCGATCTACAATGCTTTCCGAACAAAACGACTTCGCCGGATTTCTCTTTCAATAGCCCTGCCAGGATTCGTCCTATGGTGCTTTTGCCCGTCCCGTTAGGGCCGATCAGGGCTACCACTTCTCCCTTGCGGCATTGAAAGTCAACATCCTTTGCCACAATCGTCTCACCAAAAGAGTGGTTCAGCTTTTTCACTTCCAGAACAACCTCGCTGGTTGCCGCAGACGGGATTTCTGCCTGCTCGATCTGGTGCAGGTCAGGAGTGCGAAGCCCCAGCGCCCGGATTTCCTCATTGGACAGGGCTTTCATCTGCTGCGCGGTAAATTCCCGCACAATTTTCCCTTTCTGCACACACAGGAAGCGGTCTGCCAGATCCATCAGATAGTAAAGCCGGTGTTCCGCTATAATGATGGTTTTTCCCTGCTGCTTCAAAGCGCGGATAATGTCTGCAAAGCGGTAGGTAGATGCAATATCCAGATTGGCGGACGGTTCATCCATGACATAGATTTCCGGGTCAATCGCCTCCGCAGACGCAATCGCAACTTTCTGGCGCATCCCATAAGACAGGCTGTGCAGACTGTGATCCAGAATGTCCTGAATTTTGATGTCTGCCGCTGCCCGGTGAACATGGTTCCGAATTTCCTCATGGGAATACCCATAGTTCTCACAGCCGAAAGCAATCTCACCAGCTACCTCATTGGCAAAAAACTGGCTCCTGGGGTCTTGAAATACATTCCCTGCGATTTTGCCGCGCTCCCAGGACGGAATCTCTTTCAGCGGTTTTCCGTCCACAAAAACCTCTCCGCTTAATTCCCCCTCGTAAAAGTAGGGGATCAGGCCGTTAATCACTCTCGTCAAAGAGCTTTTCCCGCTCCCTGATGGGCCGGTCATAACAATGACCTCCCCAGCGGCAATGTCTAACGATATGTGTTCCAGTTGATTTCCGTTCCCGCCATAGGAAAAGGTCAGGTCACGGATCATAATTTCTTTTCCCATTCCATTCCTCCTATAAAAGACAGCAGCACACGGCAGCTCCCACGCTGACAACAATCAAAAAGTAATCCAGCGCAGCGATCCGGCTGACATAGTAGCTTTCTTTCTTGTAGGGGCTTTCAATTCCCCTGACAATGGCAGAAGCGGCTAACTCGTCCGCGATCTTTAAGGAGCGGAACACCATCGGAACAATGGCGTATTCCAATGTGTCCATTGGATGCCTCAAAACATTGCCAACCGATTTTAAGAAGCCACGGATTTTCATGGCTTCCCTGACTTCTCCAAATTCATGCAGCACAGTCGGAGCAAAGCGGAGCATGACGATCAAAACAAGCATGATACGGGTGGGGATCGGCATTTTCCTCAAGCTGGCTGTCAGCTTCCCGGACGGGATTTTTGCCAGAAGATAGGCTGGCATAGCGGGCAGTAACAGCTTGTAAATCATGCTGAGTAGCAGCGGAGAGGGGATGCTGATCTGATATTTCGTCTCAATCATCAGCCATACAATCGCCACTAAATAGACCGCAAAGCATCCCAGGGCCTGTTTATATAAGCCGAACCAGCAAAGGATCAAAAAAATCCAAAAGGTAAAAATCCCATGCCCTAAAAAACTTGTTGCAAAAAAGGTCACGATACAGGCGCATAGCGTCAGGAAAAGAACTGTGCGCCCATCGATCCGGTCAATCCGTCTTTGCTTTTTTTCTTCGGCCATCATCCTACAATGCCCGCTTTTTGGAAATGCTTTCTGAGCAACCGCTGGCCGAACAATGTACCGAGGATGGCAAGAACCGCAGTAATGGCAATACCCAGAAGCATCAGTGCCGGAGAAGTCACCATAGAGAACTGCATATTCAGAGTATTTGCATCAAACCCGCTGCTTGCAGCCATTTCCTGATAGCTGTCCCACGCCCACCACAGCGGTACGGCGCAACCGACAAAGTTGCCGATGGCATTTACCGTCCAGCCGATCCGGTTGCGGACAGCATTGCGGTATGTATCCTTGCCAATCATGGTTAGCTCGGCAATGAGTGCTACCACCAGGAAATATGGAATCAGGAACATATAGCCCATGACGCCCTGAATTATCCCGTAGACTGCGGCCCACGCAAACAGAAGGCCATGTTTGTTGACGCGGTTTGCTGCAACCAGATAAAAGATTGCTCCAATAAAAGCATCAATACCGGCAGAACCGTACAGGTACACCACCGGAAAAGGCAGCGTAACGGAGCCGATAACCATTGCGACAAGGTAAGTAATTACCATCATTGCGGCAATCGTCATAATGTCACGAATGCCAAATTTTTTCTTCACCGTTTGTTCCATTTTAGAACCCTCCTTAAAAATAGAATGGCAGTATGCTTAGTGGTTGCTAACCATACTGCCATTCTACATCAGTTTGTTTTCCCTAACTACTCCAAAGGAAAAAACGAATCAGAAAAACAGCCCAAAAGTTAAATCACTTTTTTGCTTTGCGGTAATCCTTTGGAAGCATTCCAAACACTTCTTGAAAAGCCCTCGCAAACTTACTAATATTTGAATAACCAAGTTCACCAGCTATTTGAGTGATTGATTGATCTGTTTCCTGCAAATAAACAGCCGCAAGATTCATTTTATACTTTTTGATATGAGCATAGGGCGTATCACCATAAATCTGCTTGAAAATAGCTTGAAATGTGACCTTGCTCATTGGTTCTTTTCGCAGGAGTTCTTCTATGGATATTTTTTTGTCGAGGTTTTCTATAAGCTCTTGACGGATGCGTTTGATGATTTCAATTTGCTCTTTAGCATAATATGTTGCCTCATATTGATCTTCTATCCGCAGTTGTTTGATATGATAAAAGAGTTCCAATAATTTGATGCGGAAGTAATCTTGCCCTTCAACACCTTTTGCAGCGTACAATTCATCGAAGATATGTAACAACCGCTGTGGTGTCCGACATAAAAACCACTTTTTTTCTAATTCCAATTCTCGTCCGAGATTTAGAACATCAATGTTGTAGTACGAAAAAATTTGTTGTGTTTCCGCATCGACAGATTCCTTATCGATCACACAGCTTAATCCTACGCTATATCCAAAAGGAAACGAATAGGCTGCTGGAATATTAGCAAGGGCATTGATGCAAAATTCTCCCTCTTTCATGTGGAAAACTTTATTATTTCTTAGCTCAAACTCAACGCGTCCTTTTTGGTAATGACGGATTTCGATGATATTCTTATTAGGAATAGGCTCATGGAATGTATCTGAGCAGTTAAAATCCATAAAAATTAAGTCAATACCAGGGAAAAGAGTGTAGTCATAGAGACGACCTGTTCCATTACATTTATATTCGATTTGAACATAATCATTATATTTATCAGAAATTATAGCACATTCCCCGTACCATTCTGGTTTGTGGAGTTCACTCATGCTCATTTCCACCTCCCTATCAGTTGATATAAACTAATTATATAATAGTTTTTTAAGTAGTTTAGTTACCAATTAGAAAGAATCACTCTGTGCTTAATTTTTATTTGAGTAATACATCATCGCTCTAATTTATTGGAAAACAAATCATTGTAGAGTTGATTGTGGTAACATTTATTACATGTTATAACAAGATTTAACCTCTTTTCTTTTCCACGCAAAAGCATCTATAGTTTCAACTGTATCATCTTCACCATGCAGAACCGATCAGAAACCGCCATACTGACCTTCGTGGACATCTTTAAGCCGTTTTTAGGGATGTAACGATAGTATGGTTCATCCGCAATCACCTTTGCATTACCCCCGATCTTTGCCGCCAGTTCTTCCACTGCATCGACATAAAAGAACATCTGCGCATCGGCATGGCCTACCTGCCTCATGTACTTCTTTTGCATCATTGCCATGCCTTTTCTGTTCACGGTATCAAAAACAACTTCCATATTTCCAAATTGCCCAATCATACGCAGAAGGGCAATGACCTTATGTTCCTCAAAATAATGAAATAATCCGCCTGCAGTAACGAGAATAGGAGCATCAAGTACATCATTGCGAACTTTTTTGATCCAATCCTTTGCAAAGGCATCCCCGGAAATATATAATTCCCTCTCTGGTTCGGGAAGAAGATCTCGCCGGTATTCTATCACATGCGGTAGATCCACGGCATACCAGTGTGTCTTTCCGTTATCACATCGGTGATAGGTTGTCTCCAGACCACAGCCCAGCTGTACAATCACACCGTCCGGTCTGCGTTCCAGAAAAGCCCGAATAATCCGATCCATATTAGCAGACCGGGAAGCAGAGGCCAAAAGGGTATACTGGTTCTGCATATTCTGTTCAATCAAGTTTAACGGTAGCCTATTTTTCAATTCCAACGCCTTTTTATCATATAAAATTTGTGGGCAATGCTCAGCAGCATAAATTCTTCCCAGCATAGGGACAAACAGGGTGTCCTCCACGACTCCTAACTTGGACATAGCCAAACCTCCTGTTTTGATACATTACTTTCTGCCGACAAGCAGCCGGGAAGACCCCAGCATCATCATGGCAGCCCGACGGTGGGAGCCAAAAGCTTCCTGTGCAGTGTCAACGAGTCGTACTTCCTCATACCCCATATCTCGTAGTTTCTGCGCAAAACCTTCCATGTCACCGTACATCTTTGGTTTCATATCATCGTTGAGTGCAAAGACGCCGCCTTTTTTCAATACCCGCAGGCTTTCCAGCAGCAGTTTCTGCATATCAGCACCCATAACATTGTGATAGACATAGTTGCTGATGACTACATCAAAACTCTCATCAGGAAAATCCAGCTGCTTCGCATCACCGTGCTGAAATACACAGCGGGAAGCCACGCCCTCCCTGGCAGCATTCTTCTCGCAGAGTGCTTTGCTGTGATTATACACAGCGCCCCAGTAATCAACACCGATCACTTTTGCTTTCGGCCATGTCAGAGCTGAACGGATTGTCAATGCTCCGGAGCCGCAGCCTACTTCCAGAATCTTCCCCTCACCGTCATAGTCCAGATGAGAGAGAACGACTCGATGAACCTGTTCCATGATTCCGCCACCGCCAAAGGCATACTGCCGCCTGATCCATGTGATCCAGATCAGCAAAACCAAAAGTGCGATTGTGATAACAGTAAACAGAACACCAAGAACAGCGACATGTAATACATAAAAAGAGAGGACAGCCAGCACAGCGGCCAAAACTCCGATTCCGCCAATGATGTAAAAGACAGGGTTGGACATCCAGCTTCCATAGTCTTCTCCGTGGGTGCCAAGTCGGATATTTTCCTGCTTACAATGGTTCTTGTTCATTACATTTCCTCCTTCTTTACGCAAGTTTCCAATTCTGGCTTTCTGTCTGCAGTTTTACCA
>OKUL01000486.1_pt1 | contig 21259 bp, 17 predicted proteins | sample 1606631 | NCBI WGS metagenome assembly OKUL01 (sample SAMEA3882518, study PRJEB24775) | human gut metagenome | biome: human-associated habitat; feature: intestine environment; material: feces | place: Netherlands | collected 2009/2010 | reverse complement strand
CTGCGTCGTAGTCGCCTTTTTTAAGTGCTGGAATAGCCTTGCCATCAACGATTCGCTTGCAAGTGACATCGGGTAAAGCACCGCCCAGTCCACGACCGGGACAAAGGGCGAACTGACCTTTCGAGTCTCTGGTCTTGGGCTTGATGAGGATAATCAAACCGTTGTCGAGTTTCGCCTGACCTATGCCCCAGCGGTCGCCGAGTTCGGCGGCATACATCTTGGGCTCATAGTCGCCAAGGTCTTTTACGGTAATCACCATAATCTGGTTGGTGGTGCGCTTTGAGAATGCACGGAGCGAGTCGTCGATCACTTTCGACTGGCGCAGCACACCGGCAAAGTCGTTGACGAAAATCGCAGTATCGGGGCGTGCTGGAAAATCGGCGTCAGCCGCAAAGCTGGTCGCCGACATCATCACAGCCAAAGCCGCGAGTATTAGGAGTTTTACTTTTTTCATTGAGAGATTAGTTTTTAACCCAAAATCGGTCATTAGTCGAACTTGACGCGTGGACGAATGTTTATTCGTCGTCGCTGTACGAAACGTCGTTGCTCAGTTCGTTCACATCATTTTCCACAGGAGGAAAGTAGGTTGCGAGCGATTCACCAATCTGTGCCACCACTTCGCAAATGCCGTCGGCTGGCTTTCCTTGGGAAAGGTATTTCCCCAAAGTGTCTTTCTCCACACGCCAGTAGTCATCGGGCACTACATTGTTGATGCCCTCGTCGCCCAAAATAGCAAACTTCTTGCTCTTATAGGCCACATATATGATCACAGCGTTGCGGCGTTCGGTTTTGTAGAGCCCAAGTTTGTTGAACTTCTTTTCCGCCGCCTCCATCACATCGCCACCGCACTTGGGCGTGATATGCACGCATATTTCGCCCGAAGTGCGCTTTTCTGCCATGGTTATGGCATCGGTGATGCGGGTCTGGTCATCTTTCGAAAGAAAATCGGTAAGAGCCATATCCTATTTTATTTTTTTGACTTATTCGAAACTTACAGTTGGAGCATTTTCGGCGCCTTCCTTAGCCTTGAAGTGAGGTTTGGTCTTGAAGCCAAACATGCCTGCGAAAATGCTGGTTGGGAAGCGGCGAACTTTTGTGTTGTATTCCTGTGCGCCCTCGTTGAAGTCGGTCACAGCCTTGGTGATACGGTTTTCAGTGCCTTCGAGTTGTGCTTGCAGGTCGCGGAAGTTTTCGTTAGCCTTCAGTTCAGGATAAGCCTCGCTCACAGCCATGAGTTTGCTCAGTGCGCCACTCATTTGCTCTTGAGCCTTTTGGAACTTCTCGATTTGCTCGTCGGTCATGTTTTCAGCGTTGATGTTGATTTGGCCAATCTTGGTACGAGCCTCGGTCACTTCGGTAAACACCTTTTCTTCGTGCTTAGCGTAGCCCTTCACCACATTCACAAGGTTAGGAACGAGGTTGGCACGACGGTCGTATTGTGCTTCCACGTTTGCCCAGTATTTTTCCACATCTTCTTCCTGTGAAACCAGACCGTTGTAGCTGCTGATGCACCACAGGGCGAAAAGAGCAATTGCGCCAATGATAATCCATTTGGTCATGCCACCACGTGCGGCTGGTGCTGCTTGTTGTTGAGGAGCGGGATTTGGGTTTGCATTAATGTTCATAATTCTAATAGTTTTTTAACGTTAATAATTCTGTTATTTCTATTCATGTATCATACATTTCATGTATCATCATTTCACTATCACACTATTATATATTAATGTGTAAGATTCAATAATGCGAAGATACACAAATTACCTTAAAGTAAGGCAACTTTTGTGCCAAAAATCATCACATCATCACAAATTTCTCCCCAATAAGTATAACAGCCACTTATCGAGCACCGTTCTGGTAGTCGCGGTATTTGTTGCCGCTATAGGTGTTGCGTCCGAAGGCGTTGCTGCCAAACTCGTCTTCCTCTTCGTCGGCATTTTTCGTCTCTCTACGCTCCAGCGAGTCTCTGCGTCGCTCCGGCTTGTTCTTTCTGATTCGGTCGGGCTTCTGCTGGTTGAGCGGAGTGGCGTAGATGTCCCACGTTTCCTCGCGTCCCCAGCTCTTACGCACTCGGAGTTTGTCGGCGTAGGGATAGTAATACACTTCTTCGGGCTGGCGATGCTCGACGTAATTGCCAGCGTCCCAGCGGTCGTTGCCGTTGGTGTCGATTACCAGACGGGCGTAATACTCGGCAGGAATCAGGTTTTCGAAGCGCACGGTGCCGTCGGTCACTCGCTCGTGGCGAATCACGTTTTCGTTGGCGTCGAGCAGTTCCACAAATGCGCTGTCGCCGCTATTCACATGCAGAATCACATAGCCATACTCGTCGAGCGACTTCACCTTGAATTTGTAGGTCACCGAGTCGTTTGCCACGCCATACACGTTGCACACCGCCGCCGAATCGAAATGTAGGCGATATTGCTCCTCTGGCTTCAAGTTGGCTTGAATCATATAGTTGAGCGGATTCAGTTCGTTGATGAGCCGCATTTCTGCCTTCACACGCATCCAAGTGCTATCTTTCTGCATACGCTCCAGGCGAATGGCGCTTTGCGTGATATTGGCGATGGGCGCATTGAGTGCGAATTGAATGGTGTCGGTCACATCGAGTTGGTCGGTTTTCTTGGGCGTGAGTTGCAGCACTTCACGCTGGGCGCGCTCTCGCTGTGCCAATGCCTTGATGTCGAGGTCGATTTCGGTAACGTCCTTGCCCGATGCCACCAGTTTCTCGCGACGTTTGATCAGTTTCTCACGCTCTTTCTCTATGTCTTCTCGCTCCTTTTGCGCCTCGCGCTCTGCCTTGATTTCGGCATTGGTGCGGCGCACCTGAAACACGATGGTGTCGTTCACCGCCACCACATTCTCAAGCGAGTCCATCTTCATATAGCGCATGTCCACATTGATGCTGTCGGCTTTGAGTAGAGCGCTGTCGGTGAGCCAATACACGATGGAGTCGTTGCCCTCGCGGCGTTCCATCACATACCAGTCGTCGGCATGGTTGGCAGGCGAGAGTATGTTGAGTTCGGGCAACTGGTTGGGTGCCGAAAACAGCACAAATAGGCGGTTGCGGCTCACGCGCTCGGCTTTTTTCAAGTAGAGCGGCGTGTAGCGCTCGTTAAACATGCTCAACAATATGTCGTTGGGCAAATATTCGGTGTGCGTGGCGGTCACCACAGTATCAACACGGTGGTCGAAGGTGAATGTGGTGTCTTGCGAGGTAAACTCTCGCACGCTTGGCACTACGATTTCATCTAAGAATGCGTAATCCTCGCTGCGGCTCATGCGGTAGTTGCCGTCCATGTCGTTGAGCGCGAAAATGTGGTATTTGCCCGGCTTCACGCCTTGCACCGTAAATTCGCCCTTGTCGTTGGTGCGCGAAATGCGTTCAAACTGCTGTTTGGTGAAGGCACTGTCGTCGAGATTGCTGTGCAAGCCCACCATCACGTGCTGCATCGGCTCAAGGTCGCGCGCACGGAGCACCATGCCCGACACGCTCATCGTGTCGATGCTCTCGCCTGTGGCGAACGAGAAGCAGTAGCCGTCCAGGCGATTGCCCTCGTTGTTGTCCTCGATGGCGTCGCTAAAGTCGATGGTGTAGGTGGTGTTGGTAATTAAATCTTCGTTGAAAATCACCTCCACGGTGCGGCCAAGCGAACGAATCGTGGCTGGTTCTTTCTGCGCTGGCGAAATCACCACCTTCTTCTGCTGGTCTTTAATCGCCACAATTTCATCGAATTGAATGGTCACCTTCTTGCCCTTGAAGTTCACCGAGCGTGGCGCGGGATTCGATTTCAGCACCACAGGAGGGGTATAGTCGCGCGGACCGCCAGAAGGAGAGCCAATATTGGCGCACGACCACAGCATAGCGGCCATACCAAGCAAAAGTATATATATGAGATTACGCAATTTCATCACCTAATATTCGTTTTTACCAACAAATCATAAATTTAACCAACAAAGATACACATTTTTCCACAAACCTCAAGCACCCACCACCACCTGCCATCTATATTTCGCCCCCACACCATATTCACACCCACCCAACAGCCACACCCAACAACCCACATCCACAAACCGATGAGCGCACTTCAGCAAAGCCCAAAATGTTAAAATGAAAGTTTTTTCATATTTTTTCAAGAAAAATGGCGATTTTATTTTGGAAATACAAAAAATGTAATTATATGTGCATCAAACAAAAAACAAATAGCAACATATACAGTAAGCAAAACAACAACTTTGAAGGGCCTCCGACAACCAAGTATTATGTGAAAGGAACTGCATTCTATGGTGCAAACGAAAGAAATTATGACACTTGCCGTAGAAATCGGTGACATCATGCTGCGAAGCGGCGCCGAACTCTACCGCGTGGAAGACTCTCTCATACGAATACTCGAAGCATACGGCATCGAAGACTTTGACGTGTACGTTCTCTCGAACGGTATCTTCGCCAGCGCCAATGAAAGTCGCGACGACGCCTGCAGTATGATCCGGCATGTGCCTCTCTCCGGTGTGAATCTTGGCAAAGTGGCGGCTTTAAATCAGCTGACAAGAGATATCTGTGACCACACCTGCTCCATTTCCGAAGCAAATATACGACTGGAAGAGTGTAAAAAACTTCCCTCTTATCCGAGGCCTCTGCTTATCGGCGGATGCGCGATTGCCTGCGGATGTCTCTGTTATCTCTTTGGCGGCACCCATGTGCTCGACATGCTTTTTGCCACGATCATCGGTGGACTGGAGGAAGCGTTTCTCCTTGCGTGCCAAAAGCACCACATTACACGTTTTCTCACGACGATCTATGCAAGCATTCTTGTGGCAGTACTGACCATTCTCGTTTTTATGACCGGACTTCCGATTCATTATGACAAGATCATTATCGGTGATATCATGCCACTTGTTCCGGGAATTGTTTTTACTACTTCAATCCGTGATTTTTATAACAGTGATTATCTGTCCGGAACGATTCATCTCATTGATGCACTGCTCACGGCACTGTGTATTGCAGTAGGTGTTGGTCTTCCGATTATTCTGTTCCGCTATATGGGAGGAGGTTTTCCTTTATGACATATGTGATTCAATTTGTGCTCGCAATGATTGCAACGATTGCTTTTGCGCTTTTATTCTGCGCACCTAAAAAAGAACTCGTTTTCTGTGGTTTATCCGGCGCACTCGGCTGGATCGTATACTATATTCTGTTTCAGCTAAATGGCAATGTGGTGCTTGCCTCTTTGGTTGCCACTTTTATTCTGACTGTTTTTTCAAGAACGATGGCCGTTGTGCGGCGCAATCCTGCCACAGTATATTTATTATGTGGAATTTTCCCTTTGGTACCCGGCGCAGGCATTTATTATACCGCGTACTATCTGATCACAAAAGAAAGCGCGCTTTTTTCCGCAAAGGGACTTGAAACATTTGAAATTGCTCTGGCGATTGTGTTTGGAATTATTTTTGGATTTGCGATTCCGGAAGCGATCTTTCACCGCTCCCGGAATCAGAAATAGAAATCTTATTGGATTGCATCAAGTGCATTGGAGATATCTGCAATCAGATCTTCCTTGTCTTCAAGACCAAGGCTGATTCGGATCAGTTCTGCAGGCACACCTGCTTCCTTAAGCTGCTCATCATTCATCTGTCTGTGTGTCGATGTGGCCGGGTTGAGGCAGCAGGTTCTCGCATCTGCTACATGTGTCTCAATTGCGCCCAGTTTCAGTGTCTTCATAAATGTAGAAGCCGCTTCACGTCCTCCCTTTAATCCAAAGGAAACTACGCCGCATCCGCCGTTCGGCAGGTATTTCTGTGCTCTCTCATAATATTTATTGGATGGAAGTCCGGAATAATTAACATAGGCAACTTTTGGATGCTTTTCCAAAAATTCAGCCACGGCCTGTCCGTTCTCCACATGCTTTGGCATACGCACATGCAATGATTCCAAACCAAGATTGAGAATAAATGCATTGTACGGTGACTGCATGGAACCAAAATCCCGCATCAGCTGTGAGGTACATTTTGTGATAAAAGCACCCTCTTTTCCAAATTTTTCTGCATAGGTAATTCCATGATAGCTCTCATCCGGTGTACAAAGTCCCGGATATTTGTCTGCATGTGCCATCCAGTCAAATCGTCCACTATCTACGATTGCTCCGCCTAATGCAGCGCCATGTCCGTCCATATACTTTGTTGTAGAATGTGTGACAATATCTGCGCCCCATTCGAATGGACGGCAGTTTACCGGTGTCGGGAATGTGTTATCCACGATCAGCGGTACTCCATGCTCATGTGCCACTTTTGCAAAAAGCTCAATATCCAGAACGGTCAGTGCCGGGTTTGCAATGGTCTCACCAAACATCAGCTTGGTATTCGGCTGAAATGCCGCATTCAGCTCTTCTTCCGTTGCATCCGGTGATACGAATGTTGCTGTAATTCCCATCTTCGCCATCGTCACAGCGATCAGGTTAAAAGTACCTCCATAAATAGAGGAAGAAGCTACGATATGATCTCCACATTCACAGATGTTAAACATTGCAAAAAAATTTGCTGCCTGTCCGGATGATGTAAGCATGGCTGCAGTACCGCCTTCCATCTCTGCAATCTTTGCTGCCACAAGGTCATTCGTAGGATTCTGCAGACGACTGTAAAAATATCCTTCTGCCTCTAAATCAAACAATTTTCCCATATCTTCACTTGTGCTGTATTTAAAAGTCGTAGACTGTACAATCGGAATCTGTCTTGGTTCTCCGTTTCCCGGTGTATATCCTGCCTGTACGCATTTTGTCCCCATTCTATATTCACTCATTTTATTTTCTCCTTTCATCTTCGGATTCCGTTTTCCATAGGAATCCCATAGGATTATAGTAGCATTTCTGCATTCCATTTGCAATAAAAGGATTTTCCTATGCAAAAAAAGAAAGACTGTAGAAACCACAATGTCCTACAGTCTTTTTCATATCATTATTTACTTTCTTCTGAAGCCTCACTCTGAAGTTTCTTTTCTTCCTCCATTTTTGCCTTCTCAGCAAGAATCGCCGTGTTCAGTTGAAGCATCTTTGCATCCAGATTCGATACGATTTCTGCACATTCCCTCAAGTCCCGGCTGATATAATCCGGTGCATTTCCCTCGAATTTGTAATAAATTTTATGTTCCAGGCTTGCCCAGAAATCCATGGCAATGGTTCGGATCTGAATTTCCACCATTGTATCTACCACGCGATCCGATAAAAAAATCGGCAACGATACCTGCATATGAAAACTTTTATATCCGCTGGCCTTCGGATGCTTGATGTAATCCTTAATGGATACGACGGTCAGGTCGTTCTGCTTTCCGATCATCTCTGCCAGACGATAGATATCCGAGGTAAATGAACATACGATGCGGATTCCCGCGATATCTTTAATGTACTTAACCATATTTTCAATTGTGACTTCATAATTGTCACGTTTGAGTTTCTTAACGATACTCTCTGGTGTCTTGATACGCTTCTTAATGTATTCTATCGGATTATACTTATGTATGTGTACAAACTCATCGTTGAGAATATCCAGCTTCGTGCCAACTTCCTTCAACGCGGAATTGTACAAAAACATGGCAGTCTCCCAACTGTCAATGTCTTCATTCAAAATCTGTGTTGTATCCATATGTACCCTCCATTCTTATTTATTATACCATATTTACAGCATAAAATAAGCAATGGCTGCCATATTTTAGAAAATCTTAAGTTTCTGTACAGGCCCTCTAATCTTCTTCCAGCACCTGCATTTCCATATAATCAAAATCAATCTCTTCCACAAAATTATCTTTTCCGAATCGTGTCTTTGACCGTCTCTGAAATTCCTTGACATTGGCATCTAACCAGATTGGTTTTCCAAGGTCAAACCGAAGGCATGCTTCCTCCAAAGCCCGGAAAATTTTGTGGGTGCGTGTATCGTCATCTTCTATCTCAATGGTTTCGGACTTCACAAGTCTCGTGTCTGTCCACAATTTGAACCAGATTTTCATTACTTCTTCCTCCTCTGACGATTGCACTCATACATTAAAAGCGTTGCAGAAATGGCCGCATTTAAAGATTCCACTTTTCCCTCCATCGGGATGCGGATATAAGTATCTGCGCAATCTGCAATTTCCTTGCTCAGACCGTTTCCTTCGTTGCCGATCAGGAATCCACACGCTTTCGTATAATCAAAAGCATCGTACATTGCAGTTCCTTTCAAATGCGCAGCGTACAGATGCACGCCCTTTCCCTGCAACATGGTAAGCGTCTCTTCAAGGTCATCCACAATATAATAAGGCATACGGTAAATACTTCCCATCGTAGAACGAATTGTCTTTGGATTAAACAAATCCACCGTGGTGCGATTCATAATAATTCCACTGATACCGGCACCCTCTCCGGTCCGCACCATCGTTCCAAGATTGCCCGGGTCCTGAACACTTTCCAGAATCAGTAAATGTGTCTTTTCCCCACAAAGCATGTCGGAAAGTTCATACTTCGGAATCTTAACTACCGCAAGAATCCCCTGTGGTGTCTGCGTATCGGATACACTGCGAAAAACAGCATCCGCAACGACTTCATACGTATACTCCTGCAAAAGTTTTTTATGTTCTTCCTCCTGTAAAAAACTTTCGGAAACATAGACACTTATCAGCCACTCTTTCGGAGCTTCTAAGAACATCTTGATGCCTTCCACAACAAAAGCATTCTGCTTTTTGCGCTCCCTCGCTTTTTTTATCAAAGCAGTGAGGTTTTTCATCTGCTGATTGGATGTACTTGTGATCATACGTGGTTTTCTCCCTCCTTTTAAGGTGCAGGTGCCATAAAAATACGACGATTTCATCATCGGGGCATCTGCATAAGTCATAAGGCATAAAAAAGGGACAGTCGGAAACCCGACTGCCCCGCATCGACAAATGATTAAACCAGAGATTTAGAAATCTGATACATATACTCGTCAACACCTTTTTTCATTGCAAGTGCTTCGTCGATATCGAAATCAACAAATGCGCCACCCTTGTGTGCAATTAAACGGTTGCTCTTGCCCTCACAAAGAAGATCAACTGCCATAGCACCCATAGTTGTTGCATATACACGATCCTTACATGTTGGGCTTCCACCACGCTGCATATGTCCAAGAATGGTAGCACGGGTCTCGATACCTGTAGCTTCCTCAATTCTCTTTGCCATGCTCTGTGAATGTCCGATTCCCTCAGCATTGATGATAATGTAATGCTGCTTTCCATTCTTACGTGCATTGACAACCTGGTCGATCAGTCGCTGCTCATCATAATCATATTTCTCAGGAAGTAATACTTCCTCTGCTCCATTTGCAAGACCACACCATAATGCGATATGTCCTGCGCCACGTCCCATAACCTCAATAATGGAACATCTCTCATGGGAAGTAGATGTATCACGAACCTTGTCAATTGCTTCCATAGCAGTATTGACAGCGGTATCAAATCCAATTGTATAATCGGTACATGCAATATCCAGATCGATTGTTCCCGGAACACCGATTGTATTGATTCCAAGTGCAGCTAACTTCTGTGCACCCTTGAATGAACCATCACCACCGATGACTACGATTGCATCAATGCCATGTTTCTTACAAATCTCAGCACCTTTTTGCTGACCTTCCGGAGTAACGAACTCCATGCAACGGGCTGTCTGTAAAATGGTACCACCACGAGAGATTGTATCGGATACACTCTTGGCATCCATGTCGATAATCTCTTCGTTCAGAAGTCCTGCATAGCCTCTCTTAATTCCTTTTACTTTTTTTCCTTTGAAAAGAGCCTGTCTTACTACAGCACGAATTGCTGCATTCATTCCTGGTGCATCTCCACCACTGGTAAGAACACCAATTGTGTTTATCTCTTTTGCCATCGTTACATCCTCCATATATTAAATAATAATCAATTCCCTTAATCTGTTTTATTCTATACTTATTAGGCGCGGTTTTCAATGCTTTTTTCAATAACTTTTACATTTTTTTTGCCAAGAAAATTCGTCAAAGTGGTCAAAAGCTCCGAATTTGCGCAAACGGTAAGGTTTCTTCCCAGCCTTTTTACAGCTTTCGGATTGGCCACATAAATGACGATCTCATCGTTTCCATCGGAATCGTGAAGTTTTGCCATCAGTTCCTGCTCCTGCGACAGATACTCCTCTTTTGTCGGGAACTGGAGCCAGATTTCTCTTTGTGTATCGTCAAACGGAATGATGCGCTCGCAGATAATTTTACCATTCTGCTCATCCTCTACCGTGGCATGCCCGACAACAAACACCTTCGCATCTTCATTCAAAAAGCGGCTGTATCTCTCATAATCTTTTGGAAATATGATAACTTCCACATTCCCGGTCAGATCCTCCACCGTAATGAATGCCATCGCCTTATTATTTCTGGTAAATTTCACGGTCTTTGCCGTGATGATTCCACCAACGATCACATGTGCATTGTCCTGCACTTTGACAGCACCGGTCTCTTCCTCACGGATGAAATCCAGCGCATTTGCAGTGACGCTTTTTTTCATTTTATCCATGTACTCTTCGAGCGGATGTCCGCTGAGATAAATGCCGAGCACTTCTTTTTCGAATCCCAGAAGCATCTCTTTATCAAACTCACCCACATTCGGATACTGCACTTCGTAATCTTTTTTATCTTCCTCCGATACCAGATCAAACAGGCTCATCTGCCCGGACATCGTATTTTTTTTCTGATGTACCACCTGATCCACGATTGATGCATAGACCATGGTCATCTGCTTTCTCGTTCCGTCGAGACTGTCACACGCCCCCGCCTTGATCAGATTTTCAATGGCACGCTTGTTGACATCCCGCTCCGCGGTACGCTCAATGAAATCCTGCAATGTGCGGTATGGTCCTCCCAGCTCGCGTTCTTCGATAATTTTGTCAATGACCGGACGTCCCAAAGCTTTGATCGCATAGAGTCCATAGCGGACATTTTCTCCTTCTGCGGTAAACTCGCCACGTCCCACATTAATGTCCGGTGGCAGTACCTGGATTCCCATATCCTTGCAGTGGAACAAATACTCTGCAGCTTTTGCCGAGTTGTCAATGACAGACGTCATAAGGGCTGCCATAAATTCTACCGGATAATAATATTTTAACCATGCGGTCTGTACAGAAATGACCGCATAAGCTGCCGCATGAGACTTATTAAACGCATACTTTGCGAAATCTACCATGGAATCGTAAATACTGTTGGCAGCCTTTTCATCAATTCCATTTGCCACGCAGCCCTTAATACCACGCGTTTCATCTCCATACACAAAGCTCTGCCGTTCGGCATCAATGACATACTGCTTTTTCTTACTCATGGCACGGCGGATATTATCTGCCTGTCCCATCGTATAACCGGCAAGTTTCTGCACAATCTGCATAACCTGCTCCTGATAGACGATACATCCGTAGGTCGGTTCAAGAATCGACTCCAGTTCCGGTGTCACATAGGAAATCGTATCCTTATTATTCTTTCCCTTGATATAGTTTGGAATAAAATCCATTGGCCCCGGCCGGTACAAAGAAATTCCGGCTACAATGTCCTCGAAATTCTGTGGTTTTAATTCCTTCATAAAGTTCTGCATTCCCGCAGACTCCAGCTGGAATACACCCTGAGTCTTTCCGGAACCGATGAAATCCAGTACTTCTTTATCATTCAAATCAATGTGATCGATATCAATCTCAATTCCTTTGGATGCCTTTACATTTTTTACCGCATCTTTGAGTACCGTCAGGGTCCGAAGCCCCAAAAAGTCCATCTTCAAAAGGCCCAGTTCCTCTAACTGCACCATATTATACTCTGCCGTCGGGCTGCCATCGCTCGCTCTGCCAAGCGGCACATAATCGCTTGCAACCCCCGGGTAGATCACGACACCTGCTGCATGCACGGAAGTATGGTTCGGCAGTCCTTCCAGACGCTTTGCCATATCAATGAGTTCATGCATCCGCACATCTCCCTCATAGACGCTGCGAAATTCCGGATTTACCTGAAGTGCCCGGTCGATCGTCATATTCAGTTCCATCGGCACCATCTTTGCCAGCCGATCCATCTCTGCATACGGAAAATCAAGCGCTTTCCCTACTGCCTTGATGACTCCTCTCGCTGCCATAGTACCGAATGTCACAATCTGTGTCACAGAATCTTTTCCGTATTTTTCTGCTACATATTCGATTACGCGGGATCGCTCCGCATACTCGAAGTCCACGTCGATATCCGGCATGGATACACGTTCCGGATTCAGGAACCGCTCAAACAGAAGATTGTAACGCACCGGATCGATATTCGTGATTCCTGTACAGTAACATACACGGCTTCCGGCACCGGAACCTCGTCCCGGACCTACCCAGCAGTCATGTGTCTTTGCCCAGTTGATATAATCCCACACAATAAGGATATATTCCACAAATCCCATGGTCTCTATAATGCCAAGTTCATATTCCATATCCTTATAGATGGCGTCACACTGTTCCTTTGTATAGGATGCATTATTCGTGTATTTTTCCGCAAAACCCTTGTCACATAGTGCCCGCAAAAATTCACTGGCCGATGCATAGCCTTCCGGCACTTCGTATTTTGGGATCTTATAATTTCCAAACTCTAACGTTACCTGACAGCGGTCAGCAATCTTTTGCGTATTGTCCACAGCCTCCTGTGCATATGGAAAAAGTGCCCGCATCTGTTCCTCGCTTTTTACAAAGAACTGACCTCCCTCGTAGCGCATACGGTCCTCATCCGTAATTTTCTTTCCGGTCTGAATGCAAAGCAGTACATCGTGTGCCTCCACATCCTCTTCGTATGTGTAATGCACATCGTTTGTACACACAAGCCCGATTCCAAGCTCCTGGCTCATCCGAAGCAGCTGCTGATTGACAAGCTTCTGGTCTGAGATTCCGTGATCCTGCAACTCAAGGAAGAAATTATCCTTTCCAAAACAGTTCACATACTTTTTGGCAATTTCCTTCGCCTCTTCATAAAAGCCACGAACAATATAACGGGGAATTTCTCCGGCAAGACAGGCTGACAGACAGATCAGCCCCTCGTGATACTTCTCAAGTGTCTCAAAATCCACCCTTGGCCGGTAATAATAGCCCTCAGTAAATCCTATTGAAACAATCTTCATAAGGTTCGCATAACCCTTGTTATTTTCCGCAAGGAGAATCAAATGATAGTATCGATCCTCCCCATGACTTGCCTCCCGGTCAAAACGGGAATTGGGAGCCACATAAACCTCACAGCCGATAATCGGATTGATGCCAGCAGCCTTTGCCGTCTTATAAAATTCCACCACTCCGTACATCACACCATGATCCGTAATCGCCGCACTGTTCATCCCCAGCTCTTTGACCCGGGCTACATATTCTTTTATTTTGTTGGAACCATCTAAAAGGGAATATTCCGTATGAGTGTGAAGATGTGCAAATGCCATGAAACTGCTTCCTTTCTCTCTTAAAAACGCTGTCTCCATTATACGTTTAACACCCCAAAAAGGCAAGCTTTCTAAGTTAAATACCTAAGCCCAATCCCCATGCAATCAGCGCCAACAAAAGCAAATGCAGCGGATAGAAAGCATAGAAGAAATACTTGTGCTGTTTTCCTCTTGTTCCATTATAAAAATGCAGAGGAATCAGCATGAGTAATGCCAGCAATTCCAATTCACCGGAAAACACACCAAGTGAAACGACCGCCAGTGCAAATCCCAACTCCCGTTTGCTCCGCAATAAATACATGATATAAATCGCAATCACACCGCTTGCTCCGTAATCGCAGGAAATCACATAGGAAGCAAGTGCACATCCCACCATTCCAATCACTACAAGAAAAATAATCCGTCCGATTTCACTTGTCAGATTGTCTGAAGAAAAACGTTCCATCACCCGGTCTGCCGCCATAATTACCAGAAGTCCGAGAAACAATGTAAAAAACACATTGTTATAGGATAATTCCAGCACACTCTGATTCAGCGCCATATCAAATGGTACTTCCGAAATCAAAGCAAACACAAACAGACGAGCCGCATACTTTCTGCGGCTGTGTGTATAATGGAATCCCTCGACAAGCAAAAAGCAATAAATTGGAAAAGCCATCCTTCCGATTCCGCGCAACAGCAGATCCAGTCGGTAGCAGTTGTCCACTGTGACCGGTGCCCAGGACGGCATCTGTACCAGAATACGTTCCAGTATCGCGGCAGCCGAATGATCAATAAGCATTGTAATCACAGCTATCATTTTAAGCCAGTAGCCGGAGATTCCATGTTCCCCGGCTACTGACTGATTGTTCATCACATTATTTTCCATTTTAAAATCCTGACATATTTACAGTGATCTTATCCAGTTTCCAAATATCATCTACATATTCCTGAATCGTTCTGTCAGATGAGAATTTTCCTACATGTGCAACATTTAAAATTGCTGATTTTGCCCATGCGCTCTTGTTCTGGTAATATGCAGAAATCTTCTTCTGTGCATTTGCATATGCACGGAAGTCAGCAAGAATAAAGTAACGGTCTGCCACCTGTCCCTGCTGTGGATTTAACAGTGAATTATAAAGTTCGCGGAAAAGTTCACGATCGTTCTGCGAATAAGTTCCATCGACAAGCTGGTTGAGTACCTGGCGGATTTCCGGATCATTATTGTAGATATCCACCGGATTGTAATCCCTGTTGTTCTCATGTGCAATAACTTCTTCTGCACTCATACCAAAGATAAAGATATTGTCTGCGCCAACTTCCTCGTACATCTCAACGTTAGCTCCATCCATGGTTCCGATTGTAATTGCGCCATTTAACATGAACTTCATATTACCGGTTCCGGATGCTTCTTTACTTGCAGTTGAAATCTGCTCGCTGACATCAGCCGCGGCAAAGATCCACTCTGCGATGGATACTCGGTAATCTTCGATAAATACAACTTTAATCTTACCATTGATGGATGGATCGTTGTTGATCACATCTGCAACGGAGTTGATCAGCTTGATCGTCTTTTTCGCTGTACGATATCCGGCTGCTGCCTTTGCACCAAAAATGAATGTTCTTGGATAGAAATCCATATTTGGATTTGCCTTTAACTGATTGTACAGATACATAACATGTAAAATATTCATCAGCTGACGCTTGTATTCATGCAAACGCTTTACCTGAATATCGAAAATAGAATTTGGATCTACATCGATACCATTGTGCTCTTTGATATATTTTGCAAGACGTATTTTGTTCTGATGCTTGATTTCCATAAACTCTTCCTGTGCCTTTGGATCCTTTGCCAGAAGAATCAGTCCGGAAACCTTTGACAGATCGGTAATCCACTCTTTTCCAACATGTTTGGTTATCCAGTCGGAAAGCAATGGGTTCGCATGTGCAAGGAAACGTCTCTGTGTAATACCATTTGTCTTATTATTGAACTTCTCCGGAAACATCTCATAGAAGTCCCTAAGCTCCTGTTTCTCAAGAATTTCTGTATGAAGTCTTGCTACACCATTAACAGAGTAACCTGCAACGATTGCCATATTTGCCATCTTTACCTGTCCATCATAGAGGATTGCCATCTTGCGGATTTTCTCCTCATTTCCCGGATAGCGGTTCTGGATTTCAAGTACAAAACGACGGTTGATTTCTTCTACGATCTGATATACACGAGGAAGTAATCTCTGGAAAATGTCAATTGGCCACTTTTCAAGAGCCTCTGCCATAATCGTATGGTTTGTGTAAGCAACACAATGTGTGGTAATATCCCATGCCTCATCCCAGGAAAGTCTCTCTTCGTCCACAAGAATACGCATCAACTCTGCGACTGCAACCGTTGGATGTGTATCATTCATCTGGAATGTCACTTTCTTTGGCAGATCATGCAGATCACTATGATGCTTTTTGAATCTTGCAAGCGCACGCTGGATACTTGCAGATACGAAGAAGTACTGCTGCTTTAAGCGAAGTTCCTTACCTTTTACATGGTTGTCATTTGGATATAATACTTCAACAAGATTGCGGGCAAGATTCTCCTGCTCCACTGCCTGATCGTAATCTCCACGGTCAAAAGAATCCAGACTGAACTCTTCCTTTGGCTGTGCATCCCAGATCATAAGAGAATCTACTACATGGTTGCCATATCCTACGATTGGCATATCATATGGTACAGCCAGTACAGACTGATAATCTACCTGACGGAAAGAAAGCTGACCATCTTCAGATGGAAGCTGCTCTACGTGTCCTCCAAACTTGATCTCGTAACAGTACTCCGGTCTGCGCAATTCAAATGGATATCCATCTTTTAACCAGTTATCCGGTACCTCTACCTGGAATCCATCAATAATCTGCTGCTTGAACATACCATAACGATAGCGGATGCCGCATCCATATGCTGCATAACCAAGTGTTGCAAGCGAATCCATAAAGCAGGCTGCCAGACGGCCCAAACCACCATTACCAAGTGCCGGATCCGGTTCCTGATCCTCGATGACACTGATATCAAGACCGATTTCTTCTAATGCTTCCTTCACTTCTTTGTATGCACAAAGATTGATCAGGTTATTTCCCAAAGCACGGCCCATCAAAAACTCCATGGACATATAGTACACGGTCTTTGGATCATCATGCTCGATAACCTGCTGCGTTGCCATCCATTCATCCATGATAATATCTTTTACTGCAAGAGAAACTGCCTGGAAGATTTCCTGCTGGCTTGCTTCTTTCAAAGTCTTACGATACATGGTCTTCACGTTTTCGGTAACTGCTTTGATAAATTCCTTTTTACTGAACACTTTATCTCTCATGCTCATCCTCCTCTATGATACTTTTACATTGTTTCTACATAAACTTTAAGAAAATTTCTCATTACAAAAAGAAAAAGGGAGCGAAGCGATTTGCTTTGCCCCCATATATTCTATTGTTTTTCTACAGCAAGTGTTACTTTCTCGCCATTGATACTCCATTCTTTCTCGTATCCGGTTAATGTTCCTGCTGTAATCTTATCGGCAAGTACCTCGGAACGAATCTCATCTCCATACTTCTCGAAAATACCAGTTACCTTCTCATCTGCGGTATAAGATACTGCAATATGATCCATAACTTCGAATCCAGCCTCTTTTCTCATCGTCTGAATCTTACTAATCAATTCACGGACAAATCCTTCCTCAATCAGTTCCGGAGTTAATTTCGTGTCCATAACAACGGTAACGTAATTATCGCCTTCCGTTACAAATCCTTCTGCCTGTGTCATGGTAATGAGCAAATCCTCTTCTAATAATACAACCTCATCACTCACACTGTCAAGTTTCAGACAACCGTTTGCTTTCAGTTCTGCCATCGCCTTGTTTCCATCCAGCTCTGCAAGTGCAGCCTGAATCTGTTTCAAATATTTACCATACTTTGGTCCTACTGTACGAAGCTGCGGTTTGAACTGATAATCGGTGTAGTTGCTGACATCATCGGTAAATGTAACCTTCTTTACATTCAACTCATCCGCAATAATATTGACATAAAAATCACTGAGTACTTCCGGTGCCTTCACATACATCTGGCCAATTGGCTGACGGTTCTTGATGTTTGCACTGTTACGGCATGCACGACCCATAACAACAATTTTGAGTACCTCATCCATTGCCTTCTCGAGATCCTTATCGATCATCTTCTCATCGACCTTCGGGAAGTCACATAAATGAATACTTTCCGGTGCGGAAAGATCAATCGAACATACCAGATTACGGTAAATATCCTCAGTCATAAATGGAATCATTGGTGCTGCGGCCTTACAGATGGTAACCAGCGCAGTATATAATGTCATGTAAGCATTGATCTTGTCCTGCTCCATTCCTTTCGCCCAGAAACGCTCACGGGAACGACGTACATACCAGTTACTCATATCATCAACGAACTCTTCGAGTGCACGGGCAGCTTCCGGAATACGATAATTTCCAAGGTTGTCATCCACTGCTGCTACTGCAGAATTCAGCTTGGACAAAAGCCACTTATCCATAACACTTAATTTGTCATAATCCAATGTATATTTTGTTGCATCAAAATTATCAATATTTGCATACAGTACAAAGAATGCATAAGTGTTCCACAGCGTTCCCATGAACTTACGCTGTCCTTCCTGTACAGCCTTACCGTGGAAACGGTTAGGAAGCCATGGTGCACTGTTGATGTAGAAATACCAGCGGATTGCATCTGCACCATACTTCTCCAGTGCATCAAACGGATCTACGGCATTTCCCTTGGACTTACTCATCTTCTGTCCGTTCTCATCCTGTACATGTCCAAGAACGATAACGTTCTGATAAGGCGCCTTGTTGAATAACAAGGTTGACTCCGCCATCAGAGAGTAGAACCATCCACGTGTCTGGTCAACAGCCTCAGAAATAAACTGTGCCGGGAACTGCTGCTCGAACAGATTCTTGTTCTCAAACGGGTAATGATGCTGTGCAAATGGCATTGCTCCGGAATCGAACCAGCAGTCGATAACTTCCGGTACACGCTTCATTGTGCCACCACATTTATTACACTTAAATGTAACCTGGTCAATATATGGACGATGAAGTTCTACCTTAGCTGCGTCAGGGTTGCCGGAACGCTCTGCTAACTCAGCACGGCTTCCGATAGATTCCTGACATCCGCAGCCTTCACACTCCCAGATATTGAGTGGAGTTCCCCAGTAACGGTTACGGGAGATACCCCAGTCCTGAATATTCTCCAGCCAGTTTCCGAAACGTCCTTCACCGATGGACTTTGGAATCCAGTTTACCGTCTTATTATTAGCAACCAGATCATCACGTACCGCAGTCATCTTGATAAACCATGACTCTCTTGCGTAGTAGATCAGAGGTGTATCACATCTCCAGCAGTGTGGATACTCATGCTCGAACTTTGGAGCATCGAATAACTGTCCTCTTGCATCCAAATCTTTCAAAACTTCCGGGTCTGCTTTCTTTACAAATAATCCGGCAAATGGAGTTTCCTCGGTCAACTCACCTTTTCCGTTTACAAACTGTACGAATGGCAGATCATAATTGCGTCCGACATTGGCATCATCCTCACCAAATGCAGGTGCGATATGAACGATACCAGTACCGTCTGTCATAGTAACATAAGTATCGCATGTTACGAAAAAGCCTTTCTTGTGCTGCTTGTCGGCAACTGTCTTTGCACAATCATAAAGCGGCTCATATTCCTTATACTCAAGATCTTTACCTTTGTATGTCTCAAGTACTTCGTAGGCTTTCTGTCCTTCCTCCTTTGCAAGTGGAGAAAGTACCTTATCAGCAAGTGCCTCTGCCAGATAGTATGTGTAACCATCTGCTGCCTTTACCTTAATATAAGTATCATCCGGGTTCACACAAAGAGCCACATTACTTGGAAGTGTCCACGGTGTTGTGGTCCATGCGAGGAAGTAAGCATCTTCCCCGACAACCTTGAAGCGAACGATTGCAGAACGTTCCTTAACTGTCTTGTATCCCTGTGCAACCTCCTGGGAAGAAAGCGGAGTTCCACAACGAGGGCAGTAAGGTACGATCTTAAATCCCTTGTATAAAAGCTTCTTGTCCCAGATTGTCTTGAGTGCCCACCACTCAGACTCGATAAAGTTGTCATCATATGTGACATATGGGTTATCCATATCAGCCCAGAAACCAACAGTCCCTGAGAAATCCTCCCACATTCCTTTGTATTTCCATACGGATTCCTTACATTTCTTGATGAAAGGCTCCATACCATACTCTTCAATCTGCTCCTTACCGTTAAGTCCGAGCATTTTCTCAACTTCAAGTTCTACCGGAAGACCGTGGGTATCCCAGCCTGCCTTACGAGGAACATATTTGCCCTTCATCGTCTGATATCTAGGAATCATATCCTTAATAACACGTGTCAGAACGTGTCCGATATGTGGCTTTCCGTTTGCAGTTGGTGGTCCGTCATAGAAGGTGTAAGTCTCTCCTTCCTTGCGGTTCTCCATAGATTTCTTAAAAATGTCATTCTCACGCCAGAATTTTTCAGTTTCTTTCTCGCGCTCGACAAAGTTCATGTTGGTATCAACTTTGTTATACATATTTGCCTCCTAAAAAATAAATATGGAGCAGACGCATGAGAAAGCGAACTTTGTTCGCAAGCGTCTGCGTAGGCGAGCTGCCTTCAGCAGCTCACATAAAAAGCCCGCATCCAGTAATTAGGACGCGGGCGCACGTTATACCACCTGATTACCATGTACTTAAATCTCTGTCTGCCATACATACAAAAGATTTGCATACTTCGTTTCCGTAACGTGGAAAATACGTCGGACTCTACTCTCATCTTTACGATTTCGGTCCGCAACTCGGAAGTGATGTTCACTGTAAGATTACTTGTACCGGCTTCCACCTGTCTAAAATTATCCTTGATAACTTCTCCGGCTCTCTGTGACGTTCGCATTACAGTTACTGTCTTCGTCTTCGTTTTTTGCCTTTGCAACTAAGTATAGTAAGGTTTTTGGCGGATGTCAAGTCTCCGTTTTCAAGCTTATTAAAAATCTCTAACTTCTAATATTGGATTTCCAATACAATACCACCCGGATTCTCTATCAAAATATGATTCCCACATCTTATTTTTATCAATTCTTCACGTTAAACCAGCTTCGTATTCTCCGACTAATCTCAATTCTCCTTCTATCGCAGATGGAACAAATAAATTAGCTTCTTTCCAACTTTCTCGAGGACTAAATCCCCAAAGACATTTGACACACATATCTTCAGAATCTACGCCTAAATTCAAGTATGCCATGGCTATATTTATATCTACATTTACGGATGGATTACAATCAAAAGATCTATCATTTATAAAGTATCTTTCCTTTGCGTTTCCTATTTTACTACCTCTAACTATTTCAAATTTCATCTCTTTTTCCTCTATCTACTATTATGCAACAAAATTAAAGTGAACTATGGTATTTGTACTCGTGTCTACTACTAATTCCCAAGTACCTGTTGAACCTCTAAAGGTCCCTGATACATCCCATCTAAGACCCGATTGCAAAATTGTATCTGGAACAGGATCGGCGGATTCCATAATTTCCTTTAATAAAAATGTTGTCCCATCTGAATCGATATATGGTCTTGATAATTGTCCTGCATTTGCTCCTTTTTTAATAACATCATTCATATGATTTTGGACAGTTTGAGACATTTTCAAGTCTTCAGCATTAGGAAGTGTATGTGTACCGCCCTCAACAACCTTCCCAACATCTTCCGCTGCACTCTCGGCTCCTTTCGCAGCTCCCTCGAGTTCTTTTCCGGC